>Ga0209536_100011542_pt1 | contig 12925 bp, 17 predicted proteins | sample DeeMarSeWOR28_12_FD_187461 | JGI IMG/M metagenome (GOLD analysis project Ga0209536, IMG submission 187461) | Marine sediment microbial communities from White Oak River estuary, North Carolina - WOR-2-8_12 (SPAdes) (version 2) | ecosystem: Environmental > Aquatic > Marine > Intertidal zone >...
CATAAACTTAACTAGTTTATCTACATTTTCAGGTAGTTTAGGAGTTTCAACAATTGGAGTGTCTTCTTTTTTAACCTCTATTTGTTTAACTTCTTCTTCTTTTATTTCTTCTATTATTTCAATAGGAGACTCTAATTTTTCTTCGGTGGACCGTATTTCTTCAACCACTCCTTTGCTGTTGCCACCGTCTTTTTGTTCTTCGACAACAACATCGCTATCATTTGTCTTTTGTGCTTGAACGGCATTGTCTTCTTTTTTATTAGTTAAATCAACTTTTATTGGTTCTTCTATTTTAACATTAGGATCTTTAGATAAGTCTACTTTTGCGACTTCAGCTTTTTTACCTAATTGTTTTGGTTTTTTAGGTTTTACTTTACCTTTTAAAGTAAATTCACCTTCTTGCTTGACCTCTACGGCCGCCTTTTTTTCTGCCATAATATAATATAATTAAATAATTAATACTAAATAGCAGGCATTGGTGGTTGACCACCTTGTTGTTCAAAGTCTATTGGTAGTAAATCATTTTTTCTTTGATCTATCATTTGACTTTGTTGAGTGCCAGCTATTCTTGTTCTTTTATCTTTACGATCTTCTATTTCTTGTTCTTTTTGTTTTTCAGCTTGTACCTTTACTTGTTCTAATTGAAGTTGATAATTAAATTCTTCAGCCATTAATTGACGTTTAATTTCAGCTTCAGTTTGCATACGCTGTATTTCAAATTGAGACTTAGCTTGTTCAAAGTTTACTTTTTCAGAAGTTAATGCTTGTTGTTTTTGAACTTCAGCTTCTGCTGCAGCTTGAGCCGCTTGAGAATTAGCATTAGCTTGTTGCTGAGCCATTTCAGCTTGCATTTGTCTTTCTCTTTGTTGTTTACGCTTACGCTTTTGTTTTAGCATTTGATTTGCTAATTTTAGATTACGTATTTGACGTATTTCAATAGCATCTTCTAAGTCTATACCACCACTAGATAAAGCTATTTGTATATTCTGTTCTAGTTTCGCTTTTTCTTCTTCATCTGGTTCTAAATCTAAGAATATACCAAAGTCATGTAAATTTAATTTATCTAACTGAGATAATGTAGATACATTAAATATATTTAAACTATCTCTCAAAGCGTTAGCTGTTAATGGATAATCTAACATATCTTTAATTTTTTTAGATATATTTTCACATATTCTAAGCGTTAAGAATAAACTAGCATTATTAATATGTTTAGTAGCAATATTAGAAGCTTGTGCTGCTATTTTTTGTAAACCAACTAAAGTGTCTTTATCAGCTAAACTACCGTCTCTAGCCTCGTTTAATCCTGTCACATCTCTTATCATTTGTAAATAATAATTATATGTAGATATTAAACTTTGTATTTTAGCTTGACCTGAACCTGTTGCTAATTCTTGTACTGGAACTTTACCTCTATTTAATTCACCATCTTGTGTTAATGATCTACCAACTACAGAACCAGTTTGGAAATACATGTTTAATGCTTCAGCTGGATTGTAATTTGTACCGTTACCAAGATCAACCTCAGCAAGTCCGTCCATATCTAAAAATACACCATCTGGAACCATTCTAGCGATTACTTGTTGTAGTTTTAAATGAGTTATTTGAATCATATCAGCAAATCCAGTTATTCTATTTACTGTAGAATCAATACGTCCTTTATACATTCTAGGCGCGCATATAGCATAATTCATTTCAACTTTAGTAGTATCAGCAAAAGGTCTTGTCATATTTGGACACATTTCCCATTGCAACAATAAATCAGTTCCTAGTATTTTAACTCCTCTATATAATACTTCTATTGTTCTTCCTACTCTTTCAAAATTTTCATTTACTGGTGGATTAAAAGTATCTGGTTTTTCAATAGCTTTTATTAAACCATTTGGAGTTTCTTTTATTTTAAATACTTGATCTTGATATGTTTTATATTCAAAATATAGTACAGGTATTGTGCTTTCATCGTAAGGTCCGTTGCCATAACCATACATATAGGTTCTATTACCTTCTTGTTGTTGTATTTTTTCTAACGTAGCATTATCTAAAGAAGGAAACTGTTTTGCTATTTCTGGCAATGTAACCATTTTTAATTCACCTACGTAATATATATCTTCAAAATTTGGATCTTCTGTATAAGAATATACTAAATTAGCTGGATCAACGTAATCTATTGTTATACCATTTGATACATTAAAATTAGTTTTAACAGCTCCAATACCACATGTAACTAAATCATAATTTATTCTACGTCTAATTAAATCCCATCTATTTACATCTAATACTTGATTAATAGCTTCTTCTTCTGCAATCTCAATGCTTTGTTTGTAAGATAATTGCATATGAAGTTCTAATTCTTCTGCTGTTTGAGGCATTTGATCTTCAGGTATATCAGTATTAAATAATTGTGAACCTAATGTACTTGTTATTTGCTTCATTACATCTCTAGCAAACATGTCTTGAGCTAACATTTCTGCGTAATTAGTTCTTTTTTCTACTGAATCTGGATCTTGAGCAAAAACGTTTATATCATAATCTTTATTAGATATACCGTTTGTTAAAATATCTACAAATTTAGAAATTATAGGAACAGGTTTCCAGTCTAAATTAAGATAAGATAAATCACCGTTGATAGATAATTCATCTTTATATTTTTGTGTTGGTTGTTCTCCTCGAGCATATAATCTTAATCTATTATAATTATTCCATGTAGTTAAATATCTATTGCCATTAGTTCTACCTTGCGCAAACCATTCGCTTTCAATAGCTCTGGCAACTTGTCTACCGTATTCTATTGAAGATTTTTCAGCATCACTAACTACTTGGCTAGGAAATACACTATTATTATAATTTATATTCATTTAGTTTATAATTTTTGATAAAGAACCTCTATTATCATATTTTTTTATTCCTAAGTCGTAACTTTGTCTAACTATTTTAGGAACAGGTCTATACTTATGTTTATTGCAAGCCATAATAGCAAGACCTGAACTAATAGAAGCATCGTGAGTTGTTCTATTATTTATGTCAAATCTTGACCAATCATTTAATGTTCGTTGAAAATAAGTATCACCATAAGTACCATCTGATCTTAATCCAACATAACTTTCAATATAACTTTCAATTGCTGACGCATGAGCTTGTTTAATATCTTCGCTTGAGTTAGGTATACCACCTATTTCTCTTTCAGTTACAGATAATTTATTATATATTTTATCTGGTCTATTCATAGCAAAACCTCTATAACCTCGTCTTTTAAAATGATATAATAATCTTGGTTTATTATTTTCAGCAAGTATTGGCATGCCATAAAATATACACGCCATTAACACGTCTTCAAAAAATATTTCTGCTGTTTGTGGTCTAGCTATATATTCTAAAAAGAAATGATTAGGTGGACAATCTTCCATACTAAACTTAGTTAAACCATGTAGTGAACCTTTTGATCCACGTCTATCAACAGTTCCTGATATATCATAAGGGTCACAACCAAATGCCCCAAGTTGTTCATTACCAGGATATTTTTTACCTAATTTTAATATTACATTATTTTGTAATCTTTTAGGTGGAACCCAAGAAATAAAAAATCTTCCATTTGCATTAGGATTAAAAACAACTTCTGTGTCTTTTATTCCTCCTATCCACTGGAAATTACCTTGTGTTATGACAGATGTATTTTTAATATCTTCGTTCCAATCAATCTGCTCGTATATTTTAGTTAAATTAAATAACGAAGATTTTGCCTCGTCTCTAAAAGCATGTTCAGTTGTTCTTGGAAACTGTCTGTAAAATTCATTTAAAGCATCTTGGTCGTCTTTTAAACCATCAACTTCATTTTGCCAATAATCTATTACTCCTAATGTTATTGGATCTCCTTGAGGTCCTTTAATAATGTCTTTCGGTGTGTTGAATACAGGTATTCCATAAGAATCAATGTATCCTTCGTAATTCCATTCCATAGGTATGAACAAAGAATATAGTCCCGAGCGAGTCTGTCCATTGCGGTTTCTTTTTGTAACATCTGAATCATTGTATAATTTCTTAAAATTACCACCACCTTTGTCTAACGCGTTACACGTTGAACCCATCATACATTTACCTATAACTCTACTACCTAATCTTAATGTTGTCTTCGTGACCCTCCAGTTGTTGAGGATGTTGTTGGGTTTTTCCCACTTCCCCGATTCATCATGGACGAGGAGTTTGAGTTTCTCCCCATCGTAGGAGTTATCCCCCGTGTTCTTCCAGTCGATTGTGGTGTCCAATCCCTGTAATTCCGGTAAGGTTTCGTTGGCGGTAAGTTTACGTCTGGTAAATTTACTGGCTGGGACACGGTAGGCGAGCTCGGTCTTTGGCCTGTCCATACCGTCCTGTATCGGTTTGAAAAAGAAAGGGTAGTTAACTGATATGGGTACCACCTTATCGGTGAACATGGTCTTAGCGTCAGGCCCAGACTTGGATAATATACCATATCTAGAGTCAGAGGATATGGTTGCCAAATTAACGACCTCTCCGGATGCCATAAATGAGAACCCAGAACGCCTGTTCTTAAGGTAGCACATCCCGTAAGACCGTACATCGGCTTTACAAGCCTCCCAGAATAAAAAGAATAATCTGTTTGCCTCACGGAAATCTGGTTTCCCGACGTCAATCTTAGACCACTGCAAGTACATATAATGAGTGCCAGTGATATAAGTAGGAACGTTCTTGTTATAAAACCAAAAACCCTGCTCTCTGCGATTAAACTCTTCATCGATGTAATCATACCATTTTTCTTTAAAATCTAAAGAATATTCTTCCCAATCAAATATAGTTTTTATTCTTTGTAATTCTTTAGGTATAGGTTTATATTCAAATCTATTTGATTCAAATTTATATGTATTTTTTTCTTTAGGTAAAGCTATCTTTAGGTTTTGTATTTCATATATTTCACCTATTTCACCTGTTTTGCTAATAACAACAACATCATGCTCTATGTTGTAACCATATTCCCATTTTTTATACCTATTATTTTTTTTAATAATCTTAGGTTTAATATGGTTGTCTAATACTTTATATAAACTTTGTTGATACATTACTTAGACCTCCCTTCTGCAAAACCTTTAAACTCTTTTGGTTTTTTAGTTTGTTCTTCTACTTTACCTTCAATAATATTTTCTTCTTCGTTTATTTTAGATAAAATTTCAAAAGCATCAAATATAGCTAATTTTTTAGTTGCTGCTGCATTTTTTAATCTATCAGCAGATATATCCGGACCAAAATCAATAATCGGCTCTTTAGCTACTTTAATTAATTCATCAACTGCTATTCGCCCAGCTTGGATTATATTCTTCTTTATTTTCTTTGTGTCCATATTTAATTACAATATCATTTGATTTCATACAATAAAGTCGTTCTTCATCTATAAAAAACTCCCATTCAGCACCTGGTTTAAAACCAATCATGTCTCCTGGATTAATTCTAGATGCTTCTAGTGAATTATTACCTATTTTTAGTATACCAACATAAGGATCTTCTTTTCTATTCAATATAGATTCAGAATTTTTTATTGGTTTTACAAAGCATCTATCACCAAAAGACAACCATTTATCTTTATTTTTATATAAATATATTTGATCAATAGCTACAAAATATAAATCATTTTTAAAATATGATCTACTATTTACTTGCTCACCTTGCATATCGTAAAATCTTCTAAAAACATTTTGATGCACAACTATAATATCACCTTTATTTATAGAAGTTGTAAAAGCCAAAGGCGTTGATACTACTTCGGCAAACCTATTTACAAATTTCCAAGACTCAATTTTAGTATTTAAAATTAATTCTTTTTCACCTATTTTTTTAGTATTTGCATATCTTTCGCCTAATGGCTTTACAATAAAATTATATAAACTTTTCATTAATATTCTAAATCATATTCAATTGATATTGCCATGTTAGAATTAAACTTCTTCCAAGGTAATATTTCATTGTTCTTTTTTATATGTATATTATATGAATTGTCTTTTTCTTCAAATAAAATATGAGATATAGTATGACCACCGTACACTTCTTGATTTATAGAATAATGCATTGCGTCATTTTTATAATCAGCACCAATACTGATTTTACGTATTACATTATTCATTTTCTTTTTCCTGCACTATCTCTTCAAAAGAACCATCTTTTAAATTAATATTAACTGATCCGTATTTATCTTGTAATTCTTTTTTAAACTTTTCTTGATCTTGATTAACACCAGCTAACTCATGTAAAAGTCCATGTTTTTGAGACTCTATAGCTCCTATGTTAAGTAATAAGTTGTTTAATTTAGTTTGAAAATCTACTACTGTTTCAAACTCTTTTTCTGTAAGTTTTTTGTTTTCTGCCATTTTATTTAATTTAATTTGTCATTATCCAATACTTTTTATATATAGTAACATGATTAGAACCTCCTTCGAAAGTACAGTGTAGTTCACCATCTATAAAAGTATATTTTATTTTAGTTTTAAAATTATTTGTTAGATTATGTATTTGAGTTTTTACATAATTTTCACCTTCTTCTATTAAGGTTTCTTTTAATGTTTGATTTTCTACAAAAGAAAAATTAACAAACTCGTATCCATTTTCATCATCATGTAGTATAACAACATAATAACTGGTATTTGGACTAGACCAAACACCTCTTAATTCGTCACTTAAATCTTGACTTTGCATTGTAATACTAAAAAGCATTACAACTCCTAATAGTAATTGTTTCATTTTATTTAATTTAATTTAATTTCTTAAAATTATAATTACTTATTATTAAGTGTTTTTACTTTTTAAATATACTAGTTGCTTTTTCTGTCGTACGTCCTCCGAAATAGGCTAATATTACAGACATCATTACTTTTTCAAAAGTATCGTTCCAAGTTTCATGTATGTTAAATGGAATGGTATCGATACTGTCTAATATACCTGCAAAAGAAAATACAACAATACACCATACTAAAACAAGTGGACGCACATTTTTACTCAACCAAGAATCAGACATTGAGTCAGCTTCCCATCTTGAAGTAATAGCTTCTATTTCTTTATTTTGTTGTTCGTATATTAATTGTTGTAATTTAATTTTATCTTCTAAAGAAACGTCTGATTTAGTTATTTCAGCTATTGCTTCTTTAGGAGAAGTAACACCTTGTAATACGTTTCCTAGCGTAGGGTTTATTACAGATGCTGCTCCAAACAATAATTGGCCAACAGTCGTATCTTTAAATTTTTTTTTAGACATTATAAACCGTATCGTTGATTTATTCCTGCAAGAATTTCAGCTCTTTCTTCAGATCCAGGAGCTCCATATCTTTCATATATTCTTTGTACATAAGGTCGATCTTCATAGTTTGGTAAATTTCTTCCATCTGGTCTATCTTTAAAATAATTTAAATATTCTTCAGGACTAGAACCTAACTTATACATTACATTAGCTCTTTCTAATTGTCTAGTTTGATTTTCATACATTCTATTTCTTAATTTTTCAAACTCTTCTCTTTCTTTTCTATTAGTTAGATCATATCCACCAGAACGAATATTTCTAAATGTTGGATCTAAATTACCTAACTCATCTCTTATAACACCACCTCTTGAATCAATAAATGCTCTTTTAGGTTTTCCTGATTCTCTTTTCTCATAAGTTACAGGTAACATTCTTCTACTATATCCAGATTCTGGATCAAACATTAAGCCTTCTTGCATGTAAGGATCATTAACATAAAAGTCTCCAGTAGAATATCCATAAGCCTGTGATCCAGTAGGTGTTTGAATTGTAGTATCTGGGCCTCTATAACCTGCTATTCCACCTTCTTTATATTCTCCACCTCTTTCGTCTACAAGACCATAGTATTGTCTACGAGAAGTAGGTTGAAAAGTAGGATCTATTCTAGGATCTGATTGTATATATGATTGCACCGCTCTTCCTAAGCCTGGAACTCCAATTTGTTTTATTGGGTTATTAGTTTTTCTACTAAATGGATTGTTTTGTCTATATGCCATAATTAATATTTTTCAAATGGATCAGTTTTAGCGTAAGCTTCTGCTTCCCATGGTAAATCTTGCGCGCCTTCTTTCATTTCGTCGCGTGAATATTTTTTTCCTTTCCAATATACGAAATCATTATCATAGTCGAGATCACCTCTTTGCATTTGATCAATATGTACTTTTTCATGATCAATCACGCTTTTTCTTTCTATTGGATCTGTAATTTTATCTGATACTAAAATAGTACCATTATTATTTGCTTTTCCTAAAACACCATCTTCAAGATTAGCATTATATATCGGTGTATTATCTTCCATAAATGGAGGTTTAATTTTAAAACCTTTGCTTAATCTAAGAAACATATTATTGTTTATAAGGAAATTTTTTATTTAAATAATCTTGTCTTTGTTGACAACCACAGGGTTTATTAAGACTGCTAGCAATGTTTTGCACAGCAGCCTTAATACCTGTTTTTTTAGTGAATTTTGCGATTGAATCGCCTAATCCTCTAGATCTCATACTTAAGCAACTTTAAATGACTTAAAGTAAACTCTTTTTGCAGGATCATATTTAGATCCAGCAACAAGATCTTGTGGTGCTAAAACGTTAGTTTTTACTCCTCCAGGATTAGCAGTGATAGCTCTGTTAATAGCTTCTTTTAACTGAACTTCATAGTCTGCAGCAGTTGGAGTAGCTGTGTCAGGATCAGTAGCAGCAGCATCTGTGCTTACTAATACTGTACATGTGTCTGCAGCTGCAGGTCCATTTGTTTTAATAGTAGCTGTCATTCTTGAAGCTGTTTCTGCAACAGAAACACTAATGATTGAATCAGCTAGTAATAAGTTGTCTCCGTCTTCTGCTGGTACAGCACCAACAGCATCGTGTCCACCTACTACATTGAAATTAATCCATTTTGCCATGATTTTTGTTTTTAATTGTTATTGTTTTATTTATAGTTTTTTGGTTTTATACAGATCCATGACTGTTTTATTTTATAATTCTATCAGCATAACCGCCAACTAAAGCTGCTTGAGGATCTTGAGTGTCTATTATTAATTCACTTGCTTCTTGTAATTTAGCTTGCTTTTTTCTATCAGATTTATCTTTAATAGTTTTTGCTAATCTACCTAAACTTCTAGTAAATTCAGCACCACCAGTATTAATAGACGCATAATTAGATTTTCCACTTAAAGCATAATCCCCTGGACTAGCACTTATAGTAGGTATAGATATAAAGTTAGTAGGCATAGAACTCCTATAATCAAATGGAGATCTATTATTAAATCCTATATTAAAAGATTTACTTTTTCCTAAAAAGTTTGTTCTAAATTTACCTATTGTATCCATATTAACCTGCGTGATAACCTCTTAATGCAGCTTCTGCTTTTGCTTTACTAGCATATTTAGCTGGCCAAGGTTTATCTGTTTTATTACTAATTACTCTCCAAGCACCACCCATTTGTTTAATACATCCGCTTCCACCTTCTGATTTAGCGCACGCATTAGCTGGGCTTGATGAATATCTATTTATATCAGTTTTTTTTTTGATGAATATCTATTTATATCCGGTCTTTCATAAATCATTTCATCTACATCTTTTCTTCTTTCTTCAGCTGATCTTTCATCAAATACTTTAGGAGCTTTCTTCATAAAATCTTTTGCACCTTTTATAAAAGCTTTTTTATTTGATCTTTCATCTATCTTTTTAGCTTTTTCAAGAAGTTCTGTTACTCTTGGGTTTTCATAATCATACTCGTCACCTCTTTCAGCGCCACTTCTTTCTGATATTTTAATAGCTCTTTCTCTTAATCTTTTAGCTTTATCATTATGCATTGGTGAGCAGTGAGAATTAGCTGGTGATTTTTTATCAGCTATATCATTTTCTAAATAATGTAATCTGGCTTTACCAGTTAAATCTTTATCGTAAGCCATCTTAGCGTCATATGCCTCATCTTGTCTTTTAGAAAATCTAGGGTGATTACCACTGTATTGTCCGTAATGTCCTTTGTGTCCCATGTTTAATTATTTTTTACCCATGTAATCTTCCTTACCTGGCTTAGTTTTTGATTTATCTCCTTTGTTACCACCTAATACAACTCTATCGTATTTTGTAGCTGGAGAACCTTTCTTTTTATCTGCAGCAGCTTTTTTCATACTTTCTGTTGTATTACCATCTCCATCAATATCTGGAAAATCTGGCTTAGCTGCCGTTGCTGGAGAACCTGCTCTATCATCAATAGGATTATAATCCATTAAATCTTTCTTTTCTTGTTTTACTGATTCTCTATGCATACCATCTTTCATATACATTGAAGAATCTCTGTGCATTCCATGATTCATATACATAGCTGACTCTCTATGCATACCTGACTTTTTGTCATCTTTATACATTTTTAAAGCTGACTTCATCATTTTCATTGGGTTATTTTTTTGTGAATAAGGCATAATTGTTATTTTTAATTGTTTTTGTTTTATTAATTTATATAATCGTCTTGATAATTTTCAGGAAGATAACTTTCCATACGAGTTATTTCCTCAGCAGTTAATGCGTTTTTATAAAAATCTTGTGCTAATACAAACTTAAAATGTCCTTTAATATTTTCAATTATTTCATTAGTAGAACTACTATTATCTAGTTTATTAAATTGCATAGATAATTGATTTTTAATATTATCACTATGTGTTTCAGTAAAACCGTTTTCAACTGTTATTTGATTTCTTTTTATATTCATTATTTAGATTTTAGTAATTCTATTTCTGCTTTCAACTCTTGTATTGCTTTTACAAGTACTGGAATTAATCTACCATAACTTGCTTCTAATTTTTCAGGATTATTATTATATACAAGTTTTAAATTTTCATCATCAACTTCTTGTAAATCTTGAGCAATAAATCCTAAATCTTTAATACCAACTTTTGCACCATCTCTTGTATTCCAATCAAAAGTCACTGGTTTTAATTTATCAACTAAATCTAAACCATAATTAGATGATTGTATATTTTCTTTATCTCTTTTGTCTGATAAAGCTGTAATACTTGTTACTTGACATCTTAAAGTAGCAATAGAAGAATTACCTAAAGTTATTTCGTTATTAACAGTCGCAGAAGTTGCTTCAGCATTATAACCTATTAGAGTATTATTATCACCAGAAGTTAAATCATTTGTACCAGTACTACCTGCTTGTGAACCAATAAGTGTATTTTGATCACCTGTAACTTTATCTCCAGTGTTGTATCCAACTCCAGTGTTATCACTACCCGTTGTTACATCAGCTAAAGCCTCGTGACCATCAGCTGTGTTTCTATTACCGGTTGTTTGAGATTCTAAAGCTTTAAAACCTATAGCGTGAATATCATTTGTCATTGATTGTTCAGCTGCTTGATAACCAAGAATTACATGATCATTATAAAAACCAGTTGTTACATCCATCGCACCTTGACCAATTATAACACTTCTAGCTGCTCCATCTAAATTAGCTCCAGTATTTTCACCTATATATATAGTGTCTGTACTACTAGTATGATCTCTTCCGGCATTGTAACCAATTGCAACCATTCTATCTGCACCTGTAATTTTATTAAGAGCAGATCCTCCTATAGCAACACAAGCGTATGAAGTTGAAGCAGCTCCACTCATTGCGTTATATCCAATAATAACATTTGGAAAAGCATTTAATGGTTCATTGCTTCTTCCAGCTCTCCAACCTATATGAATATCACCTATTCTTGTTGATGTATCACCAGCTTCATATCCTATATTTATCTGGCTATTTGAGGTTGTATTTGCTTTACCAGCTTCTGTACCAATACAAATATTCCAATCTCCAGTAGTTATAGCAAGCCCCGCGTCATGACCTAATAAAACATTAGAAAGACCAGTAGTTAACGCATTTCCAGCTGTATCACCTATTACAAGATTATCAACTGGATTACCACTTAAACCAGCAGGTATATTTACAAAATAATTAGAAGTACCATCTATTAAAACATCACTTAAATCATTTAATGATGATGCGCCACCACCTCCACCACCTGCTTTTAATACAATACCACCGGAGGCAGCTTCGTATGTAAGCACGTGTCCATCAGTAGAACCAAGACCTGGTATTCTTAATAAAGATATATTGTTATCACCTAAAGTAATTTCATTGCTAGCACCAACAGCAGAGGCTTCTGCTGCATATCCAATAATAATATTATTACTACCTGTTGTTAATGAATCTCCTGCTTGAGTTCCTAATATAGTATTATTATCTCCAGTGGTTAAGGTATCACCTGCTTCATATCCTAATGCAACATTAAAACTACCACCATTAGCAACTGTTAATGCGTTATAACCTACAGCTGTATTACCATTTAGAGTATCTTCACCACTTAAAGCTCCGTATCCTAAAACAGTATTATAATTAGCCGTGGTTATTGCATCTCCTGCAAAACTACCTATTACCGTATTTCTAATACCTGTTGTAATAGCTTTAGCTGTTTCAAAACCAACTGCTACATTATATGCGTCAGCTCCTGCGTTTTGTGCAAATAAAGCATCTTGCCCAATAGCTACGTTTCTACCATCACCATCTTCAGCAGATAAAGCTCTATAACCTATTGCTATATTATTAGAACCAGTAGTAAGAGCGTCACCAGCAAAACCACCGACTAATACGTTTTGTACACCTGTTGTTACAGCGTTACCTGCTTGAAAACCAATAGCAGTATTATAAGTATCAGCATTGTTGTTTTGAGAAAAAAGAGCTTGATAACCAATAGCTATCGCTCTGTTACCTGTATCTTCAGATTGTAGTGCTTGATAACCTATTGCTATATTATATTGTCCTGTTGTTAAAGAATCTCCTACAAGTGCTCCAACTAATGTGTTTCTGTCACCTGTTGTTATTAATTTACCAGCTTCATGACCTACAGCTGTATTGTAAAAATT
>Ga0209536_100011543_pt1 | contig 12924 bp, 10 predicted proteins | sample DeeMarSeWOR28_12_FD_187461 | JGI IMG/M metagenome (GOLD analysis project Ga0209536, IMG submission 187461) | Marine sediment microbial communities from White Oak River estuary, North Carolina - WOR-2-8_12 (SPAdes) (version 2) | ecosystem: Environmental > Aquatic > Marine > Intertidal zone >...
AGGGCATCAAAGAGACACATGAAAATGTTGATGATGATACATTCATTGGACGGAACGCAGATGGAACACCTAAAGTTGAGAGCATCTATCAAATAATTGTGCAAGCTGCAGATAATAATCTATCTCTAATCGAAGAATATGATATGGATGAAGATACAAAAATACCAAAGACAGACAGAGATGTGAAAAGATTATTAGATTATTTATGTGACACAGAAGAATATGGTATACTAACAAAACTTAGTATCCACAAATCGGATGATGGTGTTTATGACGCCGCAGTTCTCAGAATCTATATCGATATTGTATCAGCAGGTCAAAAGGGTAGCGATTTAGAAAAAAATCTAAAAATTATGACTGAAGAGCTTAAAGGTGATTTAGAAGACTATGGCAATGTGAAAGCAACAGTAACTGGGCCTTTTGTAATAACGCATAAAATAACATCAGGTCTTACTGAAAGTCAACTACTTTCAACTGGTATTTCTCTATTTCTTGCAACATTGGTATTAATAATAGCATATAGGAGATTAACACTTGGAATTATAGCAATACTGCCCGTGGTGATTTCAATTGTTTGGATTCTAGGTACCATGGTTCTCATTGATTATAGTTTGAATGTTCTTACGATAACGGTTACAAGTCTTACAATTGGAATAGGTGTGGACTATGCGATTCATGCAACAGAAAGATTCAAACTTGTTGCAGACAAAACAGGAGATATTCAAATGGCTGTCTGCGAAACTATTGAAAGATCGGGTGGTGGTTTAATTATTGCAGCAATAACCACAGTATCTGGATTTGGGATGCTCATATTTGCTCCAATACCACCTCAGGTACAATTTGGTGTTATAATGGTAATGACAATTACTTATTCATTAATTACATCGATACTGTATCTACCTTTAATGCTGGCTAGATGGGCCAATTGGAGTAAAAAAAGAAATGGATATATTATTTCATCAAAACCTTTGGATGAAAAATATCTAAATGATATTAAAAATAACAATAAAAAATAGTTATGTGCAAATATTATAAACTTCTCTAAAGCAAACTGCGGGCTCGCATTCTAACTATTGGATCTTCAGATATTTCACTAATAACAGTTGCTAACTCCTCAAAACCCTCAACAGAGTTAATATTAAACTTTCGCAGTGGAATACCTTCATGATTTAAAAGTCCAAGCTCACTATCTAAACCTATAGGTTTTTCCCCTGTTTCCATTCTTGTAGTAAGTTCTGTTGAAACATCCAATCCGATAGAATCCTGTTGAAGTTGCTTCTCGAGTAAATTTGACACAAAAAGTGATCGATCTCCTAATGTATTACTTTGATCAATTTTATCTATTATCTCAGAGGACAATTCTAAAAAAATAGTTCTTTTTTCCATATATCATCGAAATAGTTCTGTCTATTTAAATTTTAAGTTAAAACATACCAAATATTTATTTATTATACCTTAATACGGGTTATTTACCAAAAGAGGTGTTTTAAGTGTCAAATACTTTAGTAAGTAATTTAAAATCAAATGAGAAAAAAAAGCAAAAAATAATAAAATCTGTTGATGGTAATACTGCTGCAGCTCATATTGCTTATGCATTTTCTGATGTTGCAGCAATTTATCCTATAACACCTTCATCTCCAATGGGAGAAGTTGTAGATGAATGGGCGGCCCAAGGTAGAAAAAATATTTTTGGTCAAACATTAAAAGTACAAGAAATGCAATCAGAAGGTGGAGCAGCTGGTGCTGTTCATGGTGCTTCATCTGTTGGTGCCTTTTGCTCAACTTTTACCGCATCACAGGGTCTTCTTCTTATGATTCCAAATATGTATAAAATATCAGGGGAACTGATGCCTTGTGTTTTCCATGTTTCAGCCCGAGCTGTCGCAGGACAAGCACTATCTATTTTTGGTGATCATCAAGATGTGATGGCTGCTCGTGCAACAGGTTTTGCACAAATTGCATCTGGATCAATTCAAGAAATAAATGATCTCGCACTTGTTGCCCATCTTTCATCAATCCGTGCAAGTATTCCATTCTTACATTTTTTTGATGGTTTTAGAAGCTCTCATGAGATACAAAAAATCGAGATGATCGATTATGATGATATCCCACCACTTGTCGACTGGGATGGTATTAAAAAACATAGAGAACGAGCAATGAATCCTGAAAATCCACATCTTAGAGGAACTGCACAGAATCCAGATATATATTTCCAAGAAAATGAAGCAGCTAATAGATTCTATTTAGCTGTTCCTGATATTGTGGAAGAAGAAATGAAAAAAGTCAATAAACTTACTGGTCGCACCTATAATCTCTTTGATTATATTGGTGCACCTGATGCTGAAAATATAATTATTATGATGGGGTCCGGTGCTGAAGCTGCTGAAGAAGCAGTTGAGTATCTAAATAAAAGAGGAGAGAAAGTTGGTCTTATTAAAGTTAGACTATTTCGACCATTTTCAGCTCCACATTTTTTGGCAGCGGTTCCTGATTCTGTGAAACACATTGCTGTTCTTGATAGAACTAAAGAAAATGGTTCCTTTGGTGAACCTTTGTATCTTGATGTTTCCTCTGTCTTTCAGCATACTGATAGGAAAATAATGGTTGTTGGTGGTCGTTATGGTCTTGGAAGTAAGGATTTTACTCCTTCAATGGCTAAGGCAGTTTTTGAAAATTTAAAAATGAATGAACTAAAAAATAATTTTACTATAGGTATCATTGATGATGTTACTTATACCTCGCTTCCAGTATCAGAAGAAATTGATGCAACACCTGAAGGTGTTGTTCAATGTAAATTCTGGGGTTTAGGTGGAGATGGAACAGTTGGTGCAAATAAGGATGCAATAAAAATCATAGGTGATAATACAGACATGTATGTGCAAGGTTACTTTGCCTATGATGCTAAAAAGTCTGCGGGTGTAACTGTTTCTCATCTTCGATTTGGAAAGACTCCTATTAAATCTACCTATTTAATCAATACTGCTGACTACATAGCTTGTCATAATTCAGCTTATGTTGACAAATATGATCTTCTGGAAGGTATCAAAGAAGGTGGAACTTTTGTATTAAATGCTTCATGGAATTTAGAAGAAATGGAAAGGCATTTACCAAATTCCCTCAAGAAAACAATTGCTGAAAAACATCTTAAGTTCTATGCAATTGATGCTGTTAAAATTGCAGAGAGTGTCGGTCTTGGTGGCCGTATTAATATGGTCATGCAAGCTGCATTTTTCAAACTATCAAAGGTTTTACCTGTTGATGATGCTATTGCTTATTTGAAAGAAGCAATCGAGGATACTTACGGTAAAAAAGGAAAAGACATCGTTGAGATGAATTGGAAAGCAGTTGATGCATCCTTAGACAAGATTGAAGAAATTAATTATCCAAATTCTTGGGCTAGCTTAGAACCTGAAAAAAAGAAAGAATCTGATGAACCTGATTTTGTGAAAAACGTAATGAGACCAATGGTCGCTATGCAGGGCGATAAACTTCCAGTTAGTGCCTTTACACCAGCAGGTATCTTTCCAACTGGAACCACAAAATATGAAAAACGTGGTGTAGCAATAAATGTCCCTGAGTGGCAAATTGATCAATGTATACAGTGTAACCAGTGTGCAATGGTCTGTCCACATGCAGCAATTAGACCAGTTCTTCTATCAGACGATGAGCTAAAAAACGCACCTGAAGGATTTTCAACAAAAAAAGCTGTTGGGAAAGGATTAGAAGGTTATACTTTTAGAATACAGATTTATCCTGAGGACTGTGTTGGTTGCGGTAACTGTGCAGATATTTGTCCATCAAAAGAAAAATCACTTATCATGAAGCCATTTGAGACTCAACAAAATCAAGTACCAAATCAAAGATACGCTGAAAATATACCTATTCGATCCGGTGATTTTGATTTATATTCTGTAAAAGGTTCACAATTCCAGAAACCACTCCTTGAATTTTCTGGCGCTTGTGCGGGTTGTGGAGAAACACCTTATCTCAAAGTTATAACTCAACTATTTGGAGATCGTATGATTATTGCAAATGCAACTGGATGTTCATCCATTTGGGGTGGTTCTGCACCTGCCGTTCCGTTTACAGTTAACAAAGATGGTCATGGGCCAACATGGGCAAATTCACTTTTTGAAGACAACGCAGAGTATGGCTTTGGAATGGCCCTTGGAACAATTCAACAGAGAAATAAACTTGCGGATTTAATTAAACAAGCTTTGGATGAAAATAAGGTTTCTGGTGAAACCAAAGAAGCTTTTGAAAAATGGCTAGAAAATAAAGATAACGCTGATGGATCAAAAGAGTGGGGTAACAAAATAAAAGCTTTCCTTGAAAATAATCACTCTGATAAAATCTTTAATCAGATATGGGAAAGTAAAAAAATGCTTACTAAAAAATCAATTTGGTCTGTTGGTGGTGATGGTTGGGCATATGATATTGGATATGGTGGTCTTGACCATGTACTTGCTATGGGTGAGGACATAAACATTTTAGTATTTGATACTGAGGTTTATTCAAATACTGGTGGTCAATCATCAAAAGCCACACCAATTGGTTCTGTTGCAAAATTTGCTGCTTCAGGTAAGAAGACAAAAAAGAAAGATCTTGGACTTATGGCTATGACCTATGGTTATGTCTATGTAGCATCTGTTGCAATGGGTGCAAATAAAAATCAACTTCTTAAAGCATTAAAAGAGGCAGAAAGTTATCCCGGACCTTCGCTTATCATTGCATATGCACCTTGCATTAATCATGGTATAAGAAAAGGAATGGGTAAGACCCAAGAAGAGATGAAACTTGCTGTTGACTCTGGTTATTGGCCAATGTATAGATTTGATCCTCGACTTGCTGATGAAGGAAAAAATCCCTTCCAACTTGATTACAAGGAACCTGATGGAACCCTTCGTGATTTTATAATGGGTGAGGTAAGATACAATGTGCTTACTCGTTCATTTCCAGATGAAGCAAAGAGATTACATAAAAAACTTGAGGAAGATGTAAACCAGCGGTATAAAAAATATAAAGCAATGGCAGAAAAATAATTTCTGCTTATTTTTTATTTTTCTTACTTTTTCCCATATAGATTTTATTAAATAATTAAAGGCAGAGAAGTCTGGAGAAAAAGAGAATTTTGGGATGGGATGTACCCTCAAGAACTCTTATCCAGACTCCCCCAACCGGCAATAAGTTTTGCTGTATATAAAAATATTGAATTTTCCAGGTACATATTGTAAAATAAAAGTTATAAATCATTAAAAATGTTGCATGAAAAACATAGAAAGTTGATTATTAAAAAATTATTCTGGTAGTTTTTAATACTACAAATTAATACCCATTATGTTGGTGCACTTTTTTGTTAAAAAGGGCGGAGAAGTTAGGAGAAATAATAAAAAATTCAAAAGAGGTTCATATTGTAACCCATATAGATGCAGATGGTATTACTGCTGGTAGTATTGCTTATCAAACTGTAAAAAAAATGGGTAAAGATTATTCTATCGAATTTGTAAAACAGCTTGATGACACTGTAATACAGAGATTGAAAAATGAAAATCATGAGCTTGTGTGGTTTACAGATCTTGGAAGTAGCATAAGTGTTAATCAACCAGATATAAAAAAAGTGATTACAGATCATCATGTTTGTCCAAATAGTTCCAATCTACCGTTTCATTTAAATCCTCATTTATTTGGTCTTGATGGAGGACTTGAATTAAGTGGAGCTGGTACAACCTATATGGTTTCAAGAGCTATTAACAAAGAGAACAAGGATATATCATCACTTGCAATTGTCGGAGCATGTGGAGATTTACAGGATCGAAAATATGGTAAATTAACTGGTAAAAATAGAGATATTTTGTCTGATGCTGAATCGATAAGATCAGTAAAATCAAAAATAGATATTAGATATTTTGGAAGGGAGAGTAGACCTATTTACAAAATGCTTCAATATTCAAGTGATCCAGTTATACCAGGTTTAACAGGACGGGAAACAGCATGTATAAATTTTTTGCAAGAGCTGGGAGTAAGAATGAAAGACGGTGATAATTGGAGAAGATGGATTGATCTTAGTAAAGATGAAAGAAAATTGATAATATCTGAGATTGCTCAACTTTTTTTAACAAAAGGATTTGGTCATAAAATTACAAAACGGATCATTGGAGAGGTTTACCTTTTAATAAATGAGCGTGAAGGGACAGAGGTTCATGATGCAAAAGAATTTGCTACTCTTCTAAATTCAACTGCACGATATGGAAAAACAGAAGTTGGACTGAAAGTATGTCTTGGGGATAGAGATAAATTCTTAAAGGAAGCAAAAAATCTATTACTAGGTCATAGAGCAAATCTGGTTGAAGGATTACAATTTGCAAGGGAAGAAGGAATTGTAAAAAGGAAATATTTACAGTTTTTCCATGCTGGAAATGGTATTAGGGATACAATTGTTGGTATTGTTGCAAACATGCTTCTTAATTCTGAAGAGGTAAGTAACGATTTACCACTAGTGGGTTTTGCAAATAAACTAGATGGCGGGGTAAAAGCTAGTGCACGTGCAACAGAAGAACTTGTTGAAAAAGGATTAAATTTATCTGCTGCTATGAAACATGCTGCATCAGCACTTGATGGTGTTGGTGGAGGGCATAATATAGCTGCTGGTGCAACAATACCTAAAGGAAAAGAGGAAGAATTTTTAGAGATACTGGAAAGCGAGATTAAAAATCAGCTTTCTTAAGAACTCTTGTATTCTATGTCCAATATTTTTACATCAATGTATGTTGTTTCAGTAAAGGGACTTGCACCTAATGTAAATGTGTCATCAGTGCTTCTTAAATAGGAGAATACTAAGACCTCTAGTAGCTCGCCAGGTAAAGCATCTTGAGTTATGTTTTGGGTTTGGTTTCTCTCAATTGTTGTTATTCTGTCAAGGTCTTTATAAAGAGTTGTCTCATCACTGCTTAATGGATCTGTATAAGAAACATTTATCTTATCTGCTGTTAACTTTTCAACTGTGTATGTAATATATGACATATATTGACCCCATTCCGGTATATAACTACTAACAGAGATAGTTGAATTTATTTCGGGATTATGTGTTACTTTTATAGTATCTTTATCGATACTACTAATATAGCTTGCATTTACAGGATATTCATATAAAAATTGAGATCCGAGTTCCTCATCAATTATTGTTTCACTCCAGGTTAAATTTTCATTAATATCTGTGGTTGGGGTTGTATATGTCCAGATTAATGTATCATTTATTCTTGTAACAATAGATGAATCTTCCCAGAATGAATATATATCAATTATTTCCCCTATGAAATGAGATTCATCTCTTAATGTATACAATGTGGTTGTAATATTTCCAAAAACTTCAGCATACATTTCTGGCATATCTACCTTTTCTTTTATGCCAAATATGCTAAAAACACCTGAATTAAATGCAGTTAGATCAATTATGTCCCCTTCTATGGGTCGTACTCCAAATGATGCATTTGGGGCAATAGGACCAATTGTTTTTGTATCACCTATATTTAAACCAACAAGACCAGTTATAAAATCTTCAACATAATATTGATTTGCAACTAAGTTAGAATAAACATCATATCCTTCAGGTGGAAATGCTTCCTCATCTGTTGATAGAAAGATGTTCAAAGGAGTTCCACCAGTCATAGTTACTACATCTTCATATGAATAACCAAAAATACTGTCATCTTCGTATTTTCCTATATAATGAATATCAATACAATCACCTAATTCAACTGTCCCTATTTTAAGAGTAATTTTTACTGTCGCTTGAGAACTTTGTTCATTTTCATCAATTATTTTATAGGTAAATGAATCAGAACCTAGATATCCTTTTGTTGGAGTATAATAAATACTTTGTCCTGTTAATTCTGCAACACCATGAGACGGTTGCTTGACTATTTCTACTTCTAACGTACTAATATTTGTATAGACATCATTTGAAATTACATTAGCTAAATTCATACTTGAATCTTGAAAAAACGTATAAGAATCCTCTATTGCTTCAACTGATGGTTTTTCAAAAATCTCATCCCAGTGTTCAAACAATAGATATCCTGATAATGCTACGATTATTATTACTACTAAAACTATTGTTGCTATTTTTTCTTTTTGCATGTCTGTGCTGAATAAAATCCTAATATATTAAGCTACCTCTTATTTACTAAAAATATTTATTTTCTATTAATAATCTTATAAACTTTGCTGCAAGTAGCGCTGTTTGACCATTATCAAATGGAGGGCAAACTTCAACAATATCAAATCCAACAAGATTTGAAGAAAAACTTTCAATGCATTTTAGAATATCAATAGGATTTAGTCCAAAAGGTTCAGGTGTACTTGTTCCAGGAGCATATGCTGGATCAATTACATCGATATCAACAGTAAGATATATTTTTTTATTTTTTAGATAATTCTTTGTTTCATCAATAGCTTTTTTAATTCCCATCTCTTTGATATTAACTGAATCAACGTAGAATAGACCAAGATTTTTTGCTTCATCGAATTCTTCTTTTTCGGCAGATCTTATTCCAAGAACTGCGATATTTTTTATATCAATATGATCTGAAATACGGCGAGTAACACACGCATGATTATAAGGTTCATTTTCATAGGTTTTTCGAAAATCAATATGTGCATCGAGTGAGATGACAGAAATATCACTTGGAAAAGCTTTAACTATCCCAATTGTTGTTGAATGCTCTCCACCAATAGCTATTGGAAACTTGTTTTTTGAAACAATCTTTGATGTAAGTTCTTTTACTTTTTGTACCATTTCTTTTGTTGTATCATTTTTTACATCAAGATTCCCATAGTCATGAATGTTAACATCCTTAATATCAAAACCAGTTCTAAGGTTATAAGTTTCAAAATTCCAACTAGCATTTCTAATTTCTTTTGGTGCCAAACTTGCACCTGCTCTAAAAGATGATGTTTTGTCATATGGAACTCCAAATATGACAAAATCTGCTTCATCAAAACTTGATTCAGCATCTGCGAAATAGTTTGGAAAATTCATGCTTACCTAAAATTAGAAATATTAAACTCTTGTAATTTTTTTCCTACCAAGTGCTTCTAAATAAGAAATTTCCTTTCCAGGTTCTAATTGACTTTTGAATTCTTCAGGAATTGGCATTTCAAATGTTTCATAGGTTTCCAAGTCCATAAGTTGAACGTTAACTCCCATAAGTGCTAGAACTTGTGCGTTTCGTTTGTCAATTAATGGAACATGGACTTTATGTTTAACTGGATGAACAACGCTTCTTTTTTGCCCATCAAAAATTCCAATTGCTTCAATTCTTGCTTTTGCTTCACCATGTTTGCCAGGTTTTGAAGTAGAAATACTCATAATCTTACATGGTTCTTCATCGATAATCATATACCGATTAACTCGTAATGTTCGAACTTCTGCTAGTTGTTTCATTTTTTATTCCTCAGGTACTTTATATACGACATCATGCTCGCGAACCCTGTCCTTAACTTTAATACCGACATCATCACCGGCTTTTACGGATTCGACAGGTACTCTATCGATTTGCATACTATCAATTTTTTGAGTGAAATCAGTATGCGCACCAACAATATGTATGGTATCCCCAATTTTTAGTTCACCATCGGTGATTTTTATAGCCGCAACACTTACATTTGTAAAGAAGTGCTCTACAATACCAATTTTTTCCTCAACCATAATTTGCTCACCGACCTATAATATAAAAAGAAGTACTTAAATTGTCCCACTTTTATCCTTCATCAACAATTTCATAAATTGCTTTTTTACCATGTTTAACACAGATAAATGCTTCCCACTTTGAATCCCAAGTCATTGCATTTCCACAAACAGGACAGGCTAAACTTTCAATTATATCTCTATGTTGTTTTGTCCGAGTTTTCAGAACCTCAGCTTTTACTTTCTTTGTTGCTTCTAGTGAATTCATTACATAGACGTTTCCATCTGGAGGTAGAAAAGGAGTATTATCTTGCATCATTCTTTTTTTCCTGTAGGCTTTCATTTGTTGTTTGTATTTTTCCATCATTGTTTGTCTTCGACCCATAGTATCAAACCTGTAATCTATTCAACCTGAATAAGGCTTTTCTTTTATAACCTCTTTCCTCATACAGAGAGTAAAATGAAATTGGAAAACCTCCCATTAAACATAGAAATAATTGATATTCTTAAAGACCATGATATAACAGAATTATATCCACCACAAGCAGAAGCATTACCTCATGTTTTAGAAGGAGAAAATACAATTCTTTCAATTCCAACTGCTAGTGGTAAAAGTCTAGTTGCATATCTAGCAATAGTAAATAGATTAATTCATGAAGGTGGTAAAGCACTTTATGTAGTGCCTCTCAAAGCTCTTGCTCGTGAAAAATATGAAGAACTTAGGTTGTTTCAAAAACTTGGTTTAAAAGTTGGTATATCAACAGGTGATCTTGATGATTCAGATCCACGTCTTGCTCGTTTTGATATTATTGTTTGTACTTCTGAAAAAGCGGATTCTCTTTTAAGGCATAAAGTCTCCTGGATGGATAAAATAAAGGTTTTAGTAATTGACGAAATTCATTTGATTCATGATCCAACAAGAGGACCGACTCTTGAAGTTATAATTTCTCATTTTAAAGCATTGAATCCAAATACCCAGATTATTGCATTATCTGCAACAATAAAAAATGCAACCGAGCTTTCAATCTGGTTGGACGGAAAACTAATTCAATCTGATTGGCGTCCAGTTCCTTTAAGAGAAGGTGTCTTTCATTTAAATGAAATAAAATACGATGATGGGAAAATTTCTACTATTGATAGCTCTGAAAAAAGACCTGTTGAAATACTTGTAATGGATTCGATTTCAAACGGAGGTCAAGCTCTTGTTTTTGTAAATACACGGAGGTCTACTGTTTCAGTTGCAAGCAATCTGGGTGCAATTGTTGAAAAAAGTCTGACTGAAAAAGATAAGCAAAATCTCAAAAAAATAATGAAATCAGCGAAAAAAGAATTACCAGAATTTACCTCAATTGATGAAAGATTGTTTTTGTGTCTTGAACGCGGTGTTGCTTTTCATAACGCTGGCCTTTCAAGTGTTCAGAGAAGGGTAGTTGAGCGTGGTTTCAAAGATCGTATTATAAAATGCATTGTTGCAACTCCCACTCTTGCAGCTGGAGTAAATATCCCAGCACAAAGAGTAATTATTAGAGATTTATGGCGTTATGATCCCAATTTTGGTATGCATCCAATTCCAATACTTGAGTACAAACAGCAAGCAGGTAGAGCTGGTAGACCAAGATATGATAAGTTTGGTGATGCAATTACCATTGCTAAGAATGATGCGCAAAAGGATGAAATCTATAATAATTATGTTCTAGGTGATACTGAGCCTATTTTTTCCAAACTTGGAAATCAAGCTGCATTAAGGATGCATTTACTTGCAGCAATTGCTACTAATTTTGTTGACAGTATGGATGGTATTTACAAATTCATTGATAGTACATTTTATGCTTATCAAGCTGATACACTTGCATTAAAAGACGATATTAATGAGGCTGTTGATTTTCTTCAGAAAAATGGTTTTATTGAACAAATAAACAATGACAAATTCATGTCAACATTGTTAGGAAATAGAACCTCATCTCTATATATTGATCCGCTATCTGGTCTACTTTTAAAAAAAGCTCTTGAAAAATCCTGTGATAAAAAAATTTCAGCATTATCATTCCTTCATGCTGTATGTGCAACTCCAGATGTTAGATCGCTTTATCTAAGGAGTGCTGATACATGGGTAGAAGATAAAGCTGATAAAAATAAATCTATTTTTTTACTTGATCCTCCAGGTTATTCAAATGAAGAGTATGAGTGGTTTTTATCTGATCTTAAAACAGCATCTTTAATAGAGGATTGGATTGAAGAAGTTCATGAAGATAGAATTGTAACAAAGTATAATGTTGGACCTGGTGATATACATAATCTTGTTGAGACCGTCCAGTGGCTACTGCATGCTGCAAGGGAATTTTCTCGTATGTATAATTTTGATTGTGTATCAGAAATAAGTGATCTTGGTATAAGAGTTAGATATGGTTGCAAAAAGGAACTTTTAAATCTTGTTTCTTTAAAAGGAATTGGAAGAATTAGGGCAAGAGCATTATTTAGTGAGGGTTTTAAAACAATTAATGATTTACGTGGAGTACCACTAAAAAGACTTGCGCAAATTAAAACAATTGGTGAGGCTGTTGCAAAAAGCATCAAACGTCAAATAGGGGAAAGTGATAAGGGAGAAGAAAAGGATTTAAAAGAATTTCTAACAAAATAATCGCAAGATAATTATGATAAAAATTATAGGTGCAAAAGGAAATATTCAAGATGTTGATGGTTTTCTAAAAAAAGTATTACAGTTTGTTAAAGAAAATGATATTTTAATTCAAGTATTTGATGCAGAATTAATCTATGGTAAAAATCATTTATTTTCTGCATTTGAACATGCAAAAAGAGCAATGGATAGAAAAACAAATACAACAAACTCAATTGAGATGGAGACTTTGTTATACTCATCTGGTGAAAGACAATTAAAACTAGCTATTCCTAAAATGGGTGTAAAAAAAGGAAACGTTTCTATTGCATTAATTTTTATTAGCAAATCTCAGAACAAAAATTTAGATAAAGTTGTATCAGAATTTCTTGAAGAACTTTCCTTAAAAAAAGATAATAGCGTTCTTGAGGGAGATGAAGATACACTTAATAAATTTGGAATCTCGGAAAACGAATTGAAAACAGTTACAAAAGCTAAATATGGAAATCTTATTCTGGAAAAGGTTGCCATGGTAGACGTAATAAAATAAGCCCGCATGAGGTAGCCTGGATATCCTGGAGCCCTGCGGAGGCTCCTACTCGGGTTCGAATCCCGATGCGGGCAT
>Ga0209536_100011545_pt1 | contig 12922 bp, 12 predicted proteins | sample DeeMarSeWOR28_12_FD_187461 | JGI IMG/M metagenome (GOLD analysis project Ga0209536, IMG submission 187461) | Marine sediment microbial communities from White Oak River estuary, North Carolina - WOR-2-8_12 (SPAdes) (version 2) | ecosystem: Environmental > Aquatic > Marine > Intertidal zone >...
CCGGCCTTTTCGTACATCTTGACCGAGTTGCCCTTGGCTGCGTGCTTGACGCGGACCCCCTCGATCCTGCGCTTGTAGTCACTGGTGACCTCGCCCCGGTAGTTGGCCGACGGCTTCTTGGCGAGAAAGCGCAGCACGTCGGGGCCGCTCGCTTCAAGCCTGAACTCTTCGAGTTCGTTGAGACAATGGGCACGGGTCTGCACGTTGGTCGGGTACCAGTAGAGCGGCACCCGGACCTCCTGATACAGCCGTCGCTTGGTGAACCGGTCGGCGCGGGTCGAGGAGGGGCTCAGCACCTCGACCGCCAGCAGGAGATGGCGCATCCGGCTCCAGTCGAGCGTGCGCGCCTCGGCGAGGTCCACCACGAACACGTCGGGCTGGACCAGCGTGTCGGCGCTCCAGGAGATGTCGGCGGGGGAGTGAAAGACGTGCCCCACCTTCACGAGATCGCAGTAGCCGTTCAGGAGCCCCGAGAGCCGGCCCACGACCACCTGGTGCCACGGCCGCGGTGCCGGCGTCACCAGCAGCTCCCCGTGGACCGTCTCGTACCGCCGGCCGTCGTCGGGCAGCGCGCGGACCATGTCCGCCGTGTAGAACGTGGGGGCGACCATACGCATAAGCTCGGCTCGGCGCTGCGGGGAAGGCAAGGGGACACGCGCCAACGTCGGCGCAGCATCGCCCATCGCCATAACCACCCTCACGCGGCGCGGAGCCTCTAGCCGCGTCCGGGGTTTCCGGGAAGGTTGCGTGCAGCGGCCTCGAGACGGCGGGAGGCCCCTGCGAACCCAGAGGCCTCCCGCCGTGCTTCCCGGCGCGAGACGGAGCCTACTCGGTGGGCGCCGTTCCCTTCAGGTGCGTGTCGAGGAACGCGAGGATCGCGGTGTAGCCGCGGATCTCGTTGTCCTTCTTCACGAACCCGTGCCCCTCGTCGGGGAACACGATGTACTCCACCGGCACGCCGTTGGCGCGGGCCGCGGCGACGATCTCGTCCGACTCCACCTGCAGCACGCGCGGATCGTTGGCGCCCTGGAGCACCATGAGCGGCGCGCGGATGTTGCCGGCGTTGAACAGCGGCGAGATGCGGTGCAGTCGGACGCTGTCGGTGGCCGGGTCGCCCATCTCCTGGTACAGCGCCTGCCGGAACGCCTCCCACCAGGGCGGGATGCTGGTGAGCGTGCGCAGCCAGTTGGAGATGCCGAACAGGTCCACGCCCACGGCGAACTCGTCGGGGGCGAGCGTGAGCGCCGCGAGCACCATGTATCCGCCGTAGCTGCCGCCGATGATGCCGATGCGCGTCGTGTCCACGTAGCCGGTGGCGGCGAGCATCTCCTTGCTGGCGACGACGTCGCCGAGGTCGGCCTCGCCGTGCTGCCGGTCGTCCATCTTGTAGAACGTCTTGCCGTAGCCCGAGCTGCCGCGGTTGTTGATGTCGAGCAGCACGTAGCCGTGGTTCACGAGCGCCTGCTTGAGCGGCGAGTAGCCGACCATCGCCTGCCCGCCCGGCCCTCCGTGCACCATGACGAGCGCGGGCGCCGGCGCGGCGCGCGACACCTGGTGCGGCTTGTAGAGCAGGCCCGGGATGCTCGTGCCGTCGTACGACGCGAACCGGACGTGCTCCGGCGTCACGAGGTCATCCCGGCGGATGTCGGCGCTGAGCGCGTTCGTGAGCCGCGTCGGCGTGCCGTCCATCGGCCCGGCCCAGAGGTCCTCGGGGGCGGAGCCGTCGGAGTTGTAGAAGCCGACGTAGCCGTCGTCCCGCGAGATCGAGAACCCGGTCACGAGCCCGTCGGGCATCCCCTGGAGCCGCACCTCCGCCATCGTGCCGGCATCGTACAGCCGCACCTGGAACCGCGCCTCCTCGTTGGTGGCGACGACCAGGTAGTTGCCGCTGCGCGAGTAGCCGCCGCCGAGCACCTCGTAGCCCGGCGCGAGCAGCGTCGTGACCTCGCCCGTCGCGAGGTCGTAGCGCTTCAGTGCCGAGTACTCGCCGTCCGCGTCGGTCGTGAACAGCAGGGCCGTGCCGTCCGGGGTGAAGTCGGCGGGCGCGTTGGCGACGTCGCCCTCGTGCGCGGTGAGGTTGACGGTGGTGCCGGCCTGCCGGTCGTGGAGGAAGATGTCGGTGTTCGAGGTCGTGTACGGTCGGACGAGGGCGATGTAGCGCTTGTCGGGCGAGATCGGCCCCGGCATGAAGCCCTCGTCGTTCCGATAGATCATCGTGCGGGCGTAGCCGTCGGTGGCGTACTCGTAGACGTCGAACAGCTGCGGGTTGCGCTCGTTCGACTGCACGAAGAACGAGGCGTCGTCGTCGGCCCAGCCGGCGAAGCTGGCGTTGAGGTTCTCGCCCGGCGTGAGGTCGGTGACCGTGCCGTCGGGCGCGCGCACGTAGACGTGGCTCAGTTCGTTGCCGCCCCGGTCGCTCGCGTACAGCAGCCGGTCGTCCGCCGGGAAGAACGACGCGGCGAAGATCGCGTCGGTGGTGGACGTCGTGAGCTGCTCCGGCTCGCCGCCGGCCACCGGGAACGCCCAGGCGTTGAAGACGCCGGAGCGGTTGGACGACACGAGGACGCGGGTGTGGTCGTGCGAGAACGAGGCGCCGAAATAGTCGTTGTTCTCGTAGAACTGGGCGACGCTGTACTGGGTGACGTCGCGGGCGGCGTCGCCGGCGCACCCGGCGAGCCCGGCCAGCAGCGCGGCCGCAGCGGACAGCGTGGCGAAACGGGACATGATCGGTTCCCTCCGACGGTGGCAAATATCCATGACAAATAGCTAGCTGGTAAGATGTCCCCGGCGGGGGCGGATCGCCAGAGGGGGCCGGTGACGGGGCGGTGCGGCGTCCGCCCTGCCGGAAACGACAAGGGGCGTCCCGTCGGGACGCCCCCATCTCATGCAGTGCGACTGTCGATTCCGGCTACATCCCGCCGCGCTGGCTGGATGGCGGCACCATGCCCTTGAGCCGCATGTAGGTGACGACGTTGCCGTAGTGCTCCGCGTCGTGCATCGCGTTGAAGTTGAGCACCCAGAGCCGCGTGCCCTTGCGGCCGAAGAAGGTGATCTCCTCCATCGCCTTCGCGTCCTCGATCGCGTACGCCTTGTCGCAGTAGGCGAACGCCGCCTCGATGCCCTGCACGATCTCGGCCTTCGAGGTCGCCTTCTCGTAGTCCATCGTGTTCGGGCTTTCCTCGCCGAGTACGGCCGCGCAGAACATGAAGTTGGCGTTGGCGGTGTGGCCGATCAGCTCGCCGAACGAGCGCACTTCCGGCGTCGGCTTGAAGGCGTAGTCGGCCTCGGACACCTGCTGGGCGGCCTTGACGAGGTAGCCGCGGAAGTTCTCGTACAGCGGCCTGATGGATGCCACCCCCTGGGCGGAGGCGGTGACGGGGAGCGCCGCGAGCACCGCGGCGAGTGCCAGAGTCTTGCGCATGGGAGGGTCTCCTGTGTTGAACGGGACCAATGCACAATGGCTGCGCCTGCCGCAAGAGGCAAGAGGGAACGCGGACCGGCGCGGAGTGCAGAGTGCCGGTCGTGGATCGCGAGGCGCCCCGGGTTATATTGCGGCCCGAAACGGTCCGGGCGCTCAGCCCAGGGGAGACCGGAGGCACCCGCCAGCGGCACCCAACGATTACGCGAACCAACAGCAGGTAGACGGATGACGACCAGGCGATGCAGCAGGCTGGCCACCATCGGCCTGATGGCGCTGGCATGCGGTGCGGCGCCGGCGGATGCGCAGCAGGTGTCGGCGCAGGCACTCGCACAGGCGAACAACCCACTCGCCGACCTCAACGCGGTGAACCTGCAGGACTACTATGTGCCGTCGTTCACCAGCTCGCCGACGTCGAAGGCCAACACCCTCAACGTGCGGGGTGTCGTCGTCACCGGCCGCCAGGTGATCCGGGCGACGCTGCCCATCATCGCGAACGGGACCGCGGCGGGTCTCGGGGACCTCAACGTCTTCGACGCGTTCCTGCTCACAAGGTCGGGCGCGCGAACCCAGTTCGGCCTCGGACCGCTGCTGGTCATCCCGACGAACACCAGCGCTCCACTCGGCGCCGGAAGCTCGTGGCAGCTCGGCGCGGCCGCGGTGCTGGTCCATCCGCTCTCCGGCGGTAGCCTGCTGGGCGGCCTCCTCACCTGGCAGACTGACGTGGTCGGCGGTGACAACCGCGTGGACACCAACCTGGGGACCGCGCAGTTCTTTGCGACCTTCCCGATCGGAAGCGGGTGGTACGTCCGCTCGTCGCCGCTCGCGGTGCTCGATTTCCAGAACGACCGGTACCTCGTCCCGTTCGGCCTCGGGATCGGCAAGGTGTTTCCGGTCGGCGGCGCGGTGGCAAACGTGTTCCTGGAGCCCCAGGTGACTGCGTTCTACCACGGCACCGGCAACCCGACGCTGCAACTGTTCTCCGGTTTCAATCTGCAGTTCGGGAAGTGATGGTACGTGCATGGCGTGCAGAGCAATCGGACGATAGAACGGTAGCACCGACCTGGGCGAGCGCTGCGCGGGAAGATCTCGAGCCCCGTTCGCCATTGCATGATTCGTCACCGACACGCGTGACCGCACCGCCCCGACGAGAGTATCCTGCTGCCCGTCTCCCATGTGTTGGAGGACGTGGCGGAATGCGCCGACCAAACAGCCTGGCACCGGGAGCCATCGATGGATCGCAAGGCGCTCATTCGACAGTACAAGGAGACTCCCCGTCCAGCCGGAGTCTATCGAGTCCTGAACACGCGGAGCAGCAAGGCACTCGTTGGCACGAGCCCCGACGCGCCAGCCATGCTCAACCGCATTCGCGCGCAACTGCGGATGGGCGCGCACCCGAACCGCGACCTGCAGCAGGATTGGAGCTCGGACGGACCCGACGGGTTCATTTTCGAGGTCTTGGACGTCTTGGAGCCCAAGGACGGAGCCGACACCGACCCAGCCGAGGAACTTCGCCTGCTCGAGGAGATGTGGATTGAGAGGCTGCAGCTGTCCGCCGCATTCAGGTACTGAACGTACTGTTGTCGAGCAGGGTGGTTCCAACGGAGCCGCGCACCTGGCGGCGCCTGACGCCGCGCACCATGTTGGCTTCTCGGATCCGCAGTCATCTCGAACCAGGCACAGCAGCGCCGCTCCCGGTCCGGCGTGCCCCCGGCAGTAACCTGCAGGAGTCGGGAGCGAACTGCCGGGCTACGGCGGCAGCGGAGGCCATGCGAAAGCTCCTCATTCTCAGTCCACAGCGCATTGCCGCCGAGCTCCGCGAGCTGCGGTTTGCCACGGCCGCCGACCGCCGTTGGCACCGAAAGCTGTGGGCGCTCGGGTTGCGCTGTGTCGCGTGGTACTTCGCGGGCCTCGTGCTGATCGGCTGGAGCATGCACACCTCGAACTACCCGCTGGCACAATTGCTGTTTGCCGCCGGCCTGTGGATCGCGGCTCTTGGCCCGATCGTCACGGCGCTGGTGTTCTGGCTGAGAGAGTTCCGGTGACCTGGCCGTGTCGCAGATCGAGCGCTGGCTGTCGCATGGAAGGCCTTCGCGCCGCGATCGAATGAGAAAGGTGAGTGGAAGAGAGATGCACGTGTTGCCGCCGACCCGATTCTTGATCGCCGTCGCAACGATCGCCGCTACATCCTGCGCACCTGCCGACACGACGCGGCAATCGGATCCCGTCGAGACCGCGCTCCGCGTCGCGCAGGAGTTCGTGGACGGGTACTATCATCAGTTTCCCGAGGAGGCGTACGAAGTCGGATACCCCGATACGCCGATGGACGGCCTCGGCGACCGCGGGCAGCCCGCCATGGACAGGTGGCGGGCTCGGGAAGACACATGGCTGACCGAGTTGCGGGCGATCGACGCGGCTCGGCTCGAGGGAACGGATGCCGCGGTGCCCTACGCGTTCACGCTCGATCGGCTCGAGGCGTCCGAGGCGCGGCGCGTCTGCCGTACCGAGCTTTGGAACGTGAGCCCCACCTGGACGGGCTGGCAGAGCATGCTCTCGTCCACCCTCTCGCAGCAGCCGGTCGGAACCGCGGCGGAACGCGCGGACGCGCTGGCCCGCCTGCGGGCCGTGCCCGGGTATCTCGACACGGAAATCGCGAACCTGCGGGCCGGCGCGGCGGCCGGCTATCTGGCTCCCACCGCGAACGTGGACGCCGTGCTCCGGCAGGTCGATGCCCTGCTTTCCGAAACCCCCGAGGCGTCGCCGTTTTACGATCCGGCATCCCGGTCCGGCCACGAGGCGTTCGCCGGGGAGGTGCGGGAAATCGTCACTGGTGCGATCAACCCGGCGATGCAGCGCTACCGGGCGTACCTCGCCGACGAGTACCGGGGTCGCGCCGCCGTGGGCGTCTCGGCGAATCCGGACGGCGAAGCCTGCTACGCTGCCTCGGTACGCTTCCACACCTCGCTGGCGCTCGACGCCCGCGAGATCCACGAGACGGGACTGCGGGAGATGGAGCGCCTCCAGGCCGAGATGGCGCGCATCGCGAGGGAGAGCTTCGGCACCGATGACGTGAAGGCATTGCTCGAGCGCCTCCGGACCGATCCCGAGTACACCTTCCGTTCCGAGGACGGTGTCCTCGCGTATGCCCAGGCCGCCGTGGATCGGGCCGCCGTCGCGGTCCACGACTGGTTCGGCTTCGTGCCCGACGCCGACGTCGTGCTCAAGCCGTTCCCCGCCTACCAGAAGGCGTCCGGCGGTGGCTTCTATTCGTCGGGCTCCCTGGACGGCTCCCGGCCGGGCACCTACGAACTCGGGACGTACCTGCCGGAGACCATCAGCAAGGCCGGAATGGAAGCGACGGCCTTTCACGAAACGTACCCCGGGCACCACCTCCAGATGGCGGTCGCGCTCTTCGGGAAGGGCGTGCACCCCGTCCTCCGCTACGTGTACGTCGCCTCGATGGCGGAAGGCTGGGCGCTCTACGCGGAGCTGCTCGCCGACCAGATGGGCCTCTACTCTTCGGACCTCGACCGGCTCGGGATGCTCTCCAACCAGGCATTCCGCGCCGCGCGGCTCGTCGTGGACCCCGGAATGCACGTCCTCGGGTGGACCCGTGACCAGGCCATCCAGTACATGCTGGAGTACACCGCGGAATCGCGCGCCGGCATCGAGTCCGAGGTCGATCGCTATCTCGCGGTGCCGGGCCAGGCCACCGCGTACATGACCGGCAGCCTCGAGATCCAGCGCCTGCGGCGCGACGCGGAGGAACGGCTCGGCCAGAGCTTCGACATCAAGGCCTTCCACGACACCATTCTCGGCAACGGTGCGGTCAGCCTTCCCATGCTGCGGCGGGCGGTCGCGAATTGGGTGCGCGAAGGGAGCGGAACCTGAGCAAGGGAGGGTCGGCGCGCCGACCGGACGGACAGGTCGCCTTGATCACCGGCGCAGCGTCCGGGATCGGCGCCGCGTGCGCCCGCCGGCTCGTGCAGGAGGGCGCCTTCGTCTACTGCGCGGACCTCGATGGCGACGGAGCGCGCACGGTCGCCGGGGACGCCGGCACACGGAGTGCCGTGGCGCTCCGGCTTGACGTCACCGATGAATCGAACTGGACTGCCGCGCTGGAGACCGTTCACCGCGGGCATCCGCACCTGACGGCACTGGTCCATGCCGCCGGCATTTCGGCCGCCAGTCCCCTGCTGCAAACCTCCCTCGATGACTGGCGCCGCATTCTCGCCGTCAATCTCGACGGCGCGTTCCTCGCCACGAAATACGGCATCGCGGACATGGCACAGCACGGCGGTAGTATCGTCCTGATCGGGTCTGCCTCCGGCATCCGTCCCGCCTCCGGTGCTGCGGCCTATTCAACCAGCAAGGCCGGCCTGGCCATGCTCGCACGCGCCGCGGCCAAGGAGTGTCGCACCGACGGCTACCCCGTGCGGGTGAACGTGGTCAGCCCCGGCGGCGTGAAGACGTCCCTGTGGCGCAGCATGCCGTTCTTCCAGGACCTCGTCTCCGAGCACGGCTCGGAGGAGGCGGCCTTCGCCGCACTCGCAGGTTCGGGTCCGGCGTTCGCGAACCCGGAGGAGATCGCGGAGGTCGTGCTCTTCCTGCTGTCACCGGCAGCCGGGCAGGTGACCGGCGTCGAAATCGCCGCCGACGGCGGGTACGTGCTGTGAACGCTCGCGGACGCGCGTGGCAGGGTGCGCACGATGTCTCGACTTGAATCCAGGAACGGACGCGTTGACGTGAAGCACCTGCGACGATTCCTGTTCATCGGACCCCACACGTGTCCGTGGTGGTTCGGATACACCTTCGACAACCCGCTCCGTCGCCTCGTGCATGACCCGCGTGCCATCCTCGGCGGCCTCGTGCGGGAAGGCCAGACGGCCGTCGACATCGGATGCGGGCTGGGGTACTTCAGCCTCGCGCTCGCGGACTTGGTCGGGCCGCGAGGAACGGTGATCGCGCTCGACGTCCAGGCCGAGATGGTCAGACGCGCGCGCCGGCGCGCCTCCCGACGGGGCGTGGCCGAACGGATCGATTTCGGAACCTGCACACCGAACCGCCTCGGACTCACCGCGCCCGTCGACTTCGCTCTGGCGTTCTGGGTGGTGCACGAGGTGACTGACCGGTACGCGTTCCTGGCGGAGGTGCGCTCTTCCCTCCGATCGTCGGGATGCCTGCTCATCGTCGAGCCGAAGGGGCACGTCTCCCGCGGGCAATTCGCCGAAACGGTGGCGCTCGCCCGCGCCGCCAGCTTCGACGTCGTCGAGGGGCCGGCGGTGCGGCTGAGCCGGTCGGTGCTGTGCACGCTGCCGTCGGGTGATTGACGGGACGACGCGTCGGCGAGCAACTCCGGAACGGCACCGGCTGCGCAACTGTCGGCCTCACCCACCCCCGTCTCCCGGCAGGCAACTCGCCCATTCTTCGCGCCCTGCCAATCCCGGGCAAAACCGACCGGACAGTACGCCATTCACGTAATGCCCTGTTGTACAACCATTTGCAGCACCATCGCCGATCGGCCTGATCTTTGCTTTGCAAGGGCACGGTTGAACGCGGTTGACGCGCTCTTCCACACTGCAACGGAGTCTTGCGACCCCAGCGGAGAGACAAACCATGTCGGCCCTGGTCGAGAAGCTATTCGGGAATGGCCACCTGTCCGAAGAGGTGCAGGGAGAGCTGCGCACCATCCTGCTGCAGATGCGGAACGAGCGGAATGCCTTCGAGCGGCTGGCGAGCGACGCGCAGTCGACCGTGGAGGAGGCGTCCAAGCCCGTGGATGCGATGGCGCAGTCGATCACCGCTCTCGAGGCGCGGCTCCGCGCCGTGGAGCAACTCGCCTCCAAGGCGGCCGGGCTCGAGTCCCAGCAGCGCGATGTGTCCTCGCGGATCGACCAGGCCACCCACCAGGCTGAGACCATCGAGGCCGCACTCGACCCGATTCGCGCCGACCTCGAGCAGACCAAGCACCTGCTGCAGAACACGACCTCACTGCGCGCGGATCTCGAGCCGCTGCTCGACCTGGGGAGGCAGCTCCAGACCATACGAGCCGACGTCGGGGCGCTGCGTGCGGAGCTGACCGAAGCCCAGCAGAGCGTGGCGGGCGTCCGGGAGCAGCATGAGACGGTGGAGCAGCGCAGCGCCGCGGCGACGGGCCGGCTCGACTCGCTCGAAGGCATGTACGGCGAAATGACGGTCGGACTTCAGGCGGCCGAGCAGCGCGTGAGTCAGCTCCAAAGCACGATGGACTCGGTGAGCACGCTTGCGGACCAAGTACCGGACCTGCGGCGGGAGCTGCACACGCTTCGGGCGCTGCGCGACTACGTGTCTCAGAAAGTCTCGGAGCTGGAGCAGCAGCGGGAGACGGTCGACTACGCGACCAGTCAGGGTACGCGGCTGGCCGAGCTGGTACAGCGCATCGACCGTGATCTGGCGGCGCAGCATGAGAAGGCGAAGGCATTCATCAGGCTGGAGGAGGATACGGCGCGCCTGAGCGGGGTGCACGACGAGCTGAGCCAGCAACTCGACCGCCTCGCCGAGCGTCAGCGCGAGGACGCGCGGGCCGATGAGATGCGGCGCTCGGAGTTCCAGGCACTGCAGGAGCTGATGGACGGCCGGATTCGCGACACCATCCGGCGATTCGAGTTCGAGCAAGAGCGCCTCGAGGCGGCGAGCACACAGATCGCCGACTTGAGACAGGCGATCGCGGAGATGGAGCGCCGCTTCGACGCGCTGCAGGAGACGCACCAGGGTGTCACCGTGCTTCGCCACGAGCTCGGCCAGCTCAGCGACCGGGTGGTCTCGCTCGCGATGGACCTGGCCCCGCTCGACGGCTACGCCGGGCGCATGGCCACCGTGAAGTCTGACCTCGCCCGGGCGGAGCAGTCGGTGACGGACGTCGCGCGGCGCACCGACGAGTTGCAGGGCGCGATCGCGCAGGCCGACGGCCGGCTCGGCGAGCTTCAGGAGCTGAGCGAGCGTACCGAACAGCAGACGCGTGACCTGACCGCACTGCGCGACTATCTCGGCACGCTCGAAGCGCGGGTCGCCACCTGGGAGGCTGCCGAGGCGACGGTCACGCAGGCGATCGACGACGCCACACGGCGTCAGGCAACCGTGGACGCGCTGCGCACCGACTTGCAGCGCATGCTGGACGTCGCGAAGGAGACCACGGACGCGGTGCGCGTCATCACCGAGTCGCACGACGAGATCAGCGACGGTCGTCTGCTCGTGGACGACGTGCTCGGCGAGATCCGGCGGGTCAAGGACGAGTCGGTGCGGCTCGAATCCCGACGGAAGGACCTGATCGGCATCGAGCAGCAGATTGCGCGGGCCGAGGCGCTGATGATCGACATCCGTGCGAGTATCGACACACTGCACGGACAGAAGGCCTTCTTCGAGCAGGTCATGGAGACGGCGGGCTCGCTTCGCTTCCAGAGCAAGCAGGCCGAGGCGTTGATCGCGAGCCTGCGCGAGGCGCGGCAACGGTCCGGGTCGGTCGACGGCTAGCGTAGCGGCCGTCGGCGGTCTGGACACCAAGGGCCCGGTCGTCGAACCGGAGGGCGAGGCACGGCGGAAGCCGTTCCCCACCCTCCGTCGTTTGCCGAGGTCGGCGCCCAGTTGCCTCGCGCGGTGCGTCGGCGCAGGCGCTTGGCCATAGGCCGCATTCCGCGATACGTTGTTGAATGAGGCGCCGTCCGGTCGGTTCCGACACGGCAAGCGTGCGAGCCGACGACGCGTGAGCCTCCAGGCGACGGTGAAGCGCATGCCCCCATTCCGCATCCTGGTGCGCGGCAGCGGCCTCTGGATCTCGTTGGACGACGAGATGCAGCGCGTCGAGTTCTCTGTGCACAGAATTCTCGACACCACCGATGCGGAGACGGCGGCGCGGCAGGCGCTCGCGCTCGTCCGCCAGGATCCCAAGGCACAACCCCTGCCCGGTTACCCTCGACCGACGCTCACGGTCGACGAAGTGGCGCCGGCGGACGCCGTCCCGGCTGTGCAGCCGGGTTTCGCGTTCTATCCTGACCCAGACTGAGCGAGCGGTGACCCCGGCTTCCGAAGTCGAAGTCGCCCGCGAGGAACTCGCCCGCTACCTGCGCCGCGCGACCCGCGCGATCGGCGGCAGTATCGCGCTCATCTGGGGGGTCAGCGCGGTCAACTGGCTGGTGTTCGCGGGCTCGCTCAACGCCTGGGGGATCCTGCCCCGCACTGCGCGCGGTCTCGTGGGGATTCCCCTGAGCCCGCTCCTGCACGGCGGCATCTTCCACCTACTCTCCAACTCGGTCGGTCTCCTGCTGCTCGGCGGGCTCGTCATCCTGCGGGAGGAGCGTCACTTCTGGTTCGTGACGGTGGCAGCGGCAGTGCTCGGAGGGCTCGGCGTGTGGGCCTTCGGGCGGCCGGTGGTGCACATCGGGATCAGCGGGGTCATCTTCGGATACCTGGGCTACCTCCTGCTCACCGGCTGGTTCGAGCGGCGATTCGGGTCGATCGTGCTGTCGATCGTGGCGTTTCTGCTGTGGGCTCCGATGCTTCTCGGCATGCTCCCAGTGCAGATCGGGGTGTCATGGGAGAGCCACGTGTTCGGTTTCGTGAGCGGAGTGCTGGCCGCCTGGTGGCTGGCACGCCGGAGCGCAGCAACACTACCGCGACAGTGACGTGTCGTCCGCGGCGCGAGGACGACCATGGTGAGACTCGCCATTTTCGCCGTCCTGTCGGCGATACTCGGGCTCATGTCACGAGCCTCGCTCGGTGCGCCGCGCACACACGGTTTCTGGCGCTTCTGGGCATGGGAGTGCATTCTCGTTCTCTTCATTGTCAACTTCATCAGCATCCGACAGTGGTTCGGTGACCCGTGGTCCGTCCGCCAACTCGTTTCCTGGATCCTGCTGTTCGGCAGCGTCATCCCCGCGGCCTGGGGCGCGCATGCGCTGCGGCGCCACGGTCACCCGGACCATCGACGAACGGATGACACGTCCCTGATCGGAATCGAGAAGACCACTCGGCTCGTAACGACGGGGGCCTTTCGGCACATCCGCCATCCCCTGTACAGCTCCCTGTTGCTGCTGGCCTGGGGCGTGTTCCTGAAGCACCCCACCTGGGGCGGCGGAGGCGTAGCGCTCAGCGCGTCGGCTCTCCTGCTGGCGACCGCGAGGGTTGAGGAGAAGGAGAATCTCCGCTATTTCGGGGAAGCGTATCGAGCGTACATGGAACGCACGAAGCGGTTCTTGCCGTTCCTGCTCTGACACGAGGCTGGACGCCGTTGGCGGAAGACGATCCGACTGGGCCGTTCGCCCGGCGCCGTCCGCGCCCCGGGGCGGCCTCGAACACGGTGGCACCCGCCGCAGATGATCGCTACTGAAGCGCGGTTCGACCCAGGATCCCCTGGACGCCAGGGTGGTCGCTGAGGCAGCGACCACTCCGTCGAGCGAACACAGTCCACTCTCGGGAGAAGCCATGTGTGACGGTCGGTACGCCTCGGTGAAACGGACCGCGATCGCCGCT
>Ga0209536_100011547_pt1 | contig 12921 bp, 12 predicted proteins | sample DeeMarSeWOR28_12_FD_187461 | JGI IMG/M metagenome (GOLD analysis project Ga0209536, IMG submission 187461) | Marine sediment microbial communities from White Oak River estuary, North Carolina - WOR-2-8_12 (SPAdes) (version 2) | ecosystem: Environmental > Aquatic > Marine > Intertidal zone >...
CTTCGGGCCGACGGCGCCGGTATCCCCTTGGTCGCCTTGATCACCCTTCGGACCGAGTGCGCCGGTGTCGCCCTGATCTCCTTGCGGGCCCTGCTTGCCCTGGTCGCCCTGCGGGCCGGCCTTGCCCTGCAGCCCCTGATCTCCCTGGGAGCCGACGCCCTGATGATGGGCAACTTCTTCGCCCGCTACACGGAAAGCGCCGGCAACCTGGTGCGCAACGCCGCCGGCGAGATCGTCAAGGAGTACTGGATGGAGGGCAGCGCACGCGGCCACAATCGGCGGCGCTACGCGCAATCCCGTGAGAGCTTCTTCGAGGAGGGGATCGAGCACTTGAAGCCGCTCACCCTCCGGGAAGTGGCCGAAGTCATCAACATGCACGAATCCACCGTTTCCCGGGTTACGAACCAGAAATACGTACAGACGCCCAGGGGCGTGTTCCCATTGAAGTTCTTCTTCTCCAGCGGACTTTCGACGGACTCGGGCGAAGACGTGTCCGCTCGCGGGATCAAGGCTCGCATCCAGAAGCTGGTGAGCGACGAGGATCCGAAAAAGCCGCTGACGGACCAGGCGATCGTCGATATCCTGAAACGAGAGGGCATCAACATCGCACGCCGCACGGTCGCGAAGTATCGCGATCAACTCGGCATTCTATCCGCGCGGATGCGCAAGCGCGTATGAGCCAACCGGCCGCTGCTCGCGACGCTGGTCCGGCCGAACGCCCCGCGGTTGAGCCATCGCTTAGCCGCAACTTCTCAGTGATCATCCCCGCACTGAATGAGAGCGAGAACATCCCCGAGTTGTTCGCGGAATTGGAGGCTGCCTTTCGCGAGCACGACCTGGACGGCGAGGTGATATTCGTCGATGACGGCTCCAGCGACGACTCGGCCCGGATAGCCGAGAAAGAAGGGGCCAAGCTGTCCCGCTTCAAGTTAGAGCGGCACAGTCGAAATATGGGCAAAACCGAGGCGCTCCTGACCGGCGCACGCGTCGCCGAGACCGACTGGCTGGTCCTCTTCGATGCCGACCTCCAACACAGCCCCGAGGAGATCGTGCGGTTCCTGTCCGAGGTTGAGGGGGGCTACGATATCGTCTGCGGTCGCAAGGTCGGGAAGTACAAGAAACGACTTGTATCAGGGGCATATAACTGGTTGTCTCGCAGGGTGTTCGGGGTTCCGGTCAGAGACCTTAATTCAATGAAGATCTTCCGGCGCGAGGTGCTCGATGACATCCAGTTGCGGCACGATTGGCATCGCTTCTTTGTCGTCATCGCGCATGCCAAGGGGTACAGAGTCGGCGAGATCGATATAGAGCTGTACCCACGCCGGAAAGGGGAATCGAAGTACGAGGGTGGCGGCAGAGTGCTCGTGGGACTGTTCGACCTGGTTTCCGTATGGTTTCTGCTGTTGTTCAGTCGCAAACCGATGATGCTGTTTGGCTTCACAGGGCTGGCTTTGATCGTTCTGGGATTCCTCGTCGGCGTCGTGGCTATCGTCATGCGGTTATTAGGACAAGGTTTCCGACCGCTGCTGACGCTCGTCTTGTTGCTGGGAGTCGTTGGCATCTCGTTGTTCGGGTTCGGATTCGTGGCCGAGATGGTAGCGGCGCTGCGGGCGGAGATCGACGACCTCAGAGATTCCATCCGACAGCTGAAGGACAAGAGCTGAATCACCCCTAACAAAAAGGCCTGGGATAGCTAGCGGTGGCGGAAGAGCGGGGAAAGATCAACGTATCTGACAAGTACGTGGTGTTGGCGGCGCTTGCGGGTCTGGTGCTGGTGCACATCCTGCTCGTCGTATTGCTATTCGACCCAAAACCTTTCATCGGTGGCGATAACGCCGGCTACATGATTCTGGCGGAATCGATCGAGACGGGGCAGGGCTACCGGGACATCTACCTGCCGGACGCCCCCCAACACACGAAGTACCCGCCCTTGTATCCCGTTCTGCTCACCATCGTAGGGCTGTTTGGCGGTGGCTTGATCGCATTCAAGGTGCTGTCGGCGATCTTCACTTCGATCAGTGTCGTCTTCGCCTACCTGCTGGCCCGGACTCGCTTCAGCTGGCAGGCCGCTCTGGCCGTGGCGGCACCGTTCGCCCTCAACCCCGTGTTGCTGTACTACTCTCATTGGGTTCTCTCCGAGGCGTCATTCGTGGCCCTGACGCTGGTGGCTCTGTGGGCATCGGAGCGAATGGACGACTCGCTGGGCTGGCTGGCGCTGGTACTCGTGGCGGGGCTGCTGGCCTATCTCACCAGGGCGGCCGGCCTGCCACTGCTTGTCGCTGTGCTGGTAGCCATCGGCTGGAAGCGAGCTTGGCGTCGTCTGGCCGTCGCGGGTATCGCGATGGCCCCGGTCGTGGTGGGTTGGTGGTTGTGGGGAAGGATTGCCGGTGCGAGCGACTCACAGGCTTACGCCAGCGAGTTCCTTTTGGTCAACCCGTACGATCCGGCGATGGGCTATGTAGGACCCGGCGGCCTACTGGCGCGGATCGTCAACAACGTACGACTCTACGCCGTGGAGGTTCTGCCGCAGTCTCTGGCAGGCGTAACACCGGGCGGTGGCGTCAATCTGTTCGCGTTACTGGCCAGCCTGCTTATCGTCGGCCTCGCTTTGGTGGCATGGGTAAGGGGGATACGCCGTTTCCGTGTACTGGAATTGTTCATGGTCTTCTACGCCGGGCTCATCTTTCTTTGGCCCGAGATGTGGACCGATCGCCGTTTTCTTCTTCCGTTGCTTCCTGTACTGTTCATGTTGGCCGCGTTGGGAATCAACTGGTGTTTCGACTTCATTCGTGTCAAACCACGCACGTGGATGATCCCCATCGTCGGGCTCATGCTCGCTTTGCTCACCGTACCCGATCACGTTCGGTCGGCGAGTTTCAGTCGGGATTGCATGAGACTCTACCGCCAGGGCGATATGCTGGCGTGTTACCCGCCACCGTGGCGCGCGTTCGTCGAAGCAGCCGATTGGGTGGCCGTGAATACGGCTGAAGATGCCATCGTGGTCAACCGAAAGCCGCGCCTCTTCTACCTGTTCTCGGGCCGCCGGGGTGATGTCTATCCGTTCACCAGCGACGATGATGAGATGCTCGCGTTTCTGGACGACATTTCCGCCGACTATGTATTGGTGGCCAACTTGAGCGCAACGACGTACCGCTACCTGGTTCCCGTCATACGCAGCGTGCCTGACCGATTCGTCGTTGAACACACGGTCGGCGATCCCTCGGCCCCCAGTGCTTGGGTCCTGGCCTACCTGCGATCCGCAGACTCGGCCGATATCGAGCCCTGATATGGATCGAGCTCCGCGCATTCTGCTCCTGCTGGGCACACGCCCGGAGGCTATCAAGTTGGCGCCGGTGGCGAAGGCTTTGCGTCAAAGGGATGAGGAGGTAGAGGTCCGGGTCGTTTCCACGGGGCAGCACGATGACTTGCTCGACAGCGCTGTTGCCAGCCTCGACATGACTATCGACGAGGACCTGGCGATCATGCGGCCGAACCAGGACCTCTATGACATCGGGATCCAATGCCTGAGCAAGCTCCGTGGGACGCTTCGCGCCATGGATCCCGACGTGGTCGTCGTCCAAGGAGACACCGCCACGGTGTTCTTCGGCGGGCTGGCCGGTTTCTACGAGCACGCCCAGGTCGCCCACGTCGAGGCAGGGCTGCGTTCGGGCGATAAGTGGGCGCCGTTCCCAGAGGAGGTCTACCGTCGTTTGACCGATGTCGTGTCCGATTTCTACTTCGCTCCTACCACCGCCTCGAAAGCCAACCTGGTTGCGGAAGGTGTCTCGAGCGACGTCGTAAACGTCACCGGTAACACGGTCATCGATGCTGTCCAGGAGCTCGCAAGACTGGACCACCCCGTTACCGATCCGCGGCTGCGTGGACTGCTCGATACCGACAGGCGCATCGTCCTGGTCACGGCACATCGTCGCGAATCGTTCGGCGAGCCCATGCAGGAGTCGTTCGGCGCTCTGCGAACGCTCGCCGGAGAACACTCTGACCACGTCTTCATCTATCCGGTACACCCGAATCCGAACGTGCAGAGACCGGCGCAAGAGATACTGGCTGACGTGGCGAACTTCAACCTGCTCGATCCGCTCTGTTACTTCGATCTGATCACGGCCTTGTCGCGAGCCTATCTGGTGCTGACCGACTCGGGTGGAATCCAGGAGGAAGGACCGTCGTTCGGTGTTCCGGTCCTGGTCATGCGAGAGGTGACGGAGCGTCCGGAGGGCGTGGCGGCGGGAGTGGCGACGCTGGTGGGTACGTCTCGTGAGCTGATTCTCGAAAAAGGGCGGACGTTGCTGGGCGATGCCGCCGCATACGAGCGTATGGCGCAAGCGGTGAACCCGTACGGTGACGGGCGCGCGGGCGAGCGTATCGCCGATATCCTGATCCACAGTCTGTTGGGCGTTCCCAGGAAGACGGAGGACTGGGGCTGAGGATTCTCCAGCAATGCCTCTACTATCCGCCGGAGGTCGGCGGTCTCGAGAGTCACGCGGCGGGACTCAGCGAAGGACTCGCCGCGGCGGGGCATGGTGTGGAGATGATCACGTCCCGCTCGCGGCCGGGCCTTAAGAGCCAGGAACAGATGGGAGGTGTTGGGGTCCACCGCGTTTGGATGCCGGGGCGGTCGCCGAGCGGATGGCTCGCCCACATCGTGGCGACGGTTCGCGTCCACGCTAGACTGGCCCGGACGTCTGATATTTTTCACGCGCATACGTTCGCGTGCGGTATACCACCGATGATCAATCGGCGACGGAGTCCGCGACCCTTCGTCCTCACGCTACACACCTCACATTTCCTGATGAGAGCGGACCGACCGGTGTGGCGAAACATCTTCCGGCGCATCATCGAGTCGTGCGATTACCTGCTCGCCACCAGCGAGGAAATACGGGAGGTGGCTCTGGAATTATACGCGCACCCGCGCTCGGAAGTCATGACCAATGCGGTGGACACCGAGCGCTTCGCGCCTCTGGATGCCACGGAGCGAGCTTCGGGCGGGCGCCGGCGCCTGGTCGTGCCGAGGCGTCTTTTTCCCAAGAACGGAGTGGAATATCTTGTCCGCGCCATGCCGCTGATATGCGAAGTGGCCGATGTCGAGGCCTGTATTGTGGGAGACGGCCCGGAGCGCGAGCGGTTGGAGGCGCTGGCCGTCGAGCTTGGCGTCGCCGAGCGTGTAGAGTTCTTGGGCGCGCGCTCCAATCGAGATATGCCGGCGATTCTGAACCATGCAGAGGTCGCCGTTGTTCCGTCGCTGATGGAGGCGACATCGATCGCCGCGCTTGAAGCCATGGCGTGCGGCGTTCCGGTGGCCGCGTCGGCCGTGGGCGGGCTACCGGAGATCATCGACCAAGATGTCGGCGCTCTCTTCGAGCCGGCCGACCCCGGGGCCCTCGCGACGGCCGTGGTGGACCTTCTCGAACGGGGGTCTTTGCGAGAGCTTGGCAGGGAAGGGCGGCGGCGAGTCGTGGCGAATTGGAGCCTCGAGCGAATGGTCAATCGTCACATCGAGATCTACAACGAGCTATTAGATGAAACGAAAACATAGGGACCCCAAACCCGATCAAAAGAACGCCGACATCGCCCCACCCGACGATTCGCAGTGGTTGCCGAGATGGGCGCCGTACGTCGTGTTCGCGCTTCTGGCGGCGTTCCTGTTCCGCGAGTTCATCATCTCCAACGGGATTCTGTTCGGGACCGATGTGTTGGCACTCGGCTATTACGCCCGACACTTCTACGCCGAGATGGTTCGATCGGGCACTTTCCCGATGTGGAACCCTTACGTGTTCGGAGGCTTGCCGTTCGTCGACGCGATGCACGGCGACATCTTCTATCCGACCACCGTGATGAAGTTCGTGATGCCGGTGCACCGGGCGATGGGATGGAAGATCGTCTTGCACGTCTTCCTGGCGGGTGTATTCACGTACGGTTGGCTTCGTCATCTCGGGATCGGTCGTCTCATCGCCTCGTTCGGCGGAGTGACCTACATGCTGGCTCCCGTCATGGTGACGCTGGTGTATCCGGGGCACGACGGCAAGCTGTTCGTCTCGGCACTTACGCCACTGGCGCTTTGGGTGTCCGACTGGGCGATTGTAAGAGGTGGCCTGTGGCGTTTCGCAACTCTGGCTCTTGTTGCTGCGCTCTTGATCTTCACCGCCCATATGCAACTGGCCTACTACACCGTGTGGGCGATCTTCATACTTGCCATCTATCGACTGGTCGAGGCTCGTCGAGCAAGCCAGGTCTCTACATCGGGTCTGACGCAACGGTTCGCGCTCTTCGCGCTGGCCGGCATCATCGGCGCCCTCGGCATCGGAGCGGTGCAGCTATGGACACCGCTCCGCTACCTGACGAAGTATTCTCAACGAGTCGAGAAGAGTATCGAGGCAGAGAGCGAGAGCGCCTACGCTCGAGCGACGTCGTGGTCGCTCCATCCCGAGGAGGCATTCTCGCTGATCGTCCCGGAATTCGTCGGTGCCAATCTGCAGACTGCACGAGGCTCCGTTCAGACGTACTGGGGTCGCAACCCCTTCAAGCTCAATCACGAGTACGCCGGCCTGCTTCCGCTGTTGCTTCTGCCGGTGGCGTTCCTTGCCCGACGGCGACGAGGCGAAGTGTGGCTCTTCACGGGGATCGCCGTGGCCAGCCTGATATTCGCGCTGGGCGCCACCACTCCGTTGTTCCGGCTCTTTTATTGGCTCGTGCCGGGGGTGAAACTGTTCCGAGCACCCAGCAGCATCATGTTCGTTTTCGCCATCGCCGTAGTCACGGTGGCGGCGTTGGGGCTGCAGGGCGCAAAGGAAAGCAAGGAGTCCGACGACTGGAACGAAGTATCGCGGAAGACCGGTCGCTATCTCTGGGGCGCTGCAGCGTTCCTGTTGGGTTTGGCTCTCCTGGGTTCGGCGGGCGTTCTCACCGACCTGTGGCAGGCGACACTCTACCCCAATATGGCTCCGGCCAAGCTGGCCGCCTTGCAAGCGAATCTCCCGAACATCAAGACCGGGTTGTGGCTGAGCTTTCTGCTCGCCGGAGGCCTGGCCGGAGCCTGGCAATTGATGGCTCGAGGCACACTTCCACGGCCGGCTTTCATCGTTGCGATCGTTCTTCTGTCGGCGCTCGATATGTTTCGGGTGAATCCCCAGTTCATCTTCGTCGTCCCCGTCGAGCCGCTGTACCCGAAGGACGACGTGACGGAGTTCCTACTGGAGAAGGCCGAGAGCGAAGATCCCTTCAGGGTGTTCGCACTTCCCGGTACGATACACCAACCCAATCACTTTGCTTTCTACGGAATCGAAGAACTCACCGGACACCACGGGAATGAGCTGGGCCGCTTCATCGACATGACCCAGCCCGAAGTACTGCAGGCGAGCGGCCTGATGATGCTGCGGCTCCTCAACGTTCGATATCTCGTGGCGTCGGGGCCGGTCCGCGGCCCGGGAATCAGACCCGCGTTCGAGGGGCAGCGGGCTTCTGTGTTCGAGGTGAGGTCGGGCGCCCCCAGAGCGTTCCTCGTCGGAGCTGCAGAGGTCCTGCCGGACACGCTCATTCTCGATCGCTTGACCAGCCGGGCTTTCCAAGCCTGGAACGTAGCCATCCTGGAGGATAGTCTCGGTTACCCGTTGGAACCCGTTCAGCGCTCGCTACCGGTGGACTCGGTCCAAGGCACGGTTCGTCTGGAGCAGCGTGAAGATGGCATTCGCTGGTTGGAGCGAGGCGTGAATAGCCAGACCCTCGAGGTCGAAGTGGAAGCGCCATCGCTACTGGTGATATCCGACAACTACTATCCCGCATGGCGCGCCACCGTCGATGGAGAGACCGTTCCAGTGGTACGCGCGGACTACTCGTTCAGGGGAGTTCCGGTTCCCGCCGGGACACACGAAGTCCGCCTGGAATACCATTCCAAGCTCTTCCAAGCGGCGACCTGGACGACCGTGCTCTCGCTCCTCCTGGTCGTAGCTGTGATCGTTGGTACGCATCTGGGCGAGCGCCGCATGAGCGCTCGCGCCGAGCCTGGTGAACGCTAGCCAGCCTGGGCCGAGGCCGCCTTTTCCGCGCTGGGTCGTTTGGGCGCTTCAGATCGCCCTGACCCTGGCGGTAAGCTATTTCCTCTTCCGATCGATCAGCCTCTCATGGCGAGAGCTGGCCTCCATCGGCCTCGAGGGATGGCGCCCGAGAGTTGTGCCGCTCATCGCCTCAGGCGTCGCCTTGCTGGCCGTATACGTCTATCTGGTAGGGCTCTGGGCCCTGATGGTAGGAAGGCTCGGAGGCCCGAAGCTTGGCCTGGGAGAGTCGATGAAGGTCTTCTTCGTCGCGAACTTGGGCCGCTACGTGCCGGGTAAAGTTTGGCAGCTTGCAGGGCTGACGTATCTGGCAGGGAAGAGAGGAGTTAGCCTACCCGTGGCCTCTTCTGCGGCGGTGCTGGGTCAGATCTTTGCCTTGGCAGCTGCCGCCACCCTGGGCGGGATCGGCCTGGCCGCCGGAGCCACGTCGGGCTTTCCTTCCGAGCTCGTTCCTTGGGCTTTGGCACTGGCAGCCATCATCGTCGTCGTCGTAACAGTGCCGGCGGCGTTGAGGACCATGCTGCGGCTAGCGTTTGCACTGGGACGCCGTGAAGAGGAGACGCCGCAATTGGATGGGCTATTCGGGGCCCGGTGGCTGGCCCTGTATCTCATCGCCTGGTTGGGATATGGGATCGCGTTCGGCCTGCTGTGGAGCGCTTTTCCCGCGCTGCCGCAGGTGTCTTGGCCCGCTGCCGTGGGTAGCTTCGGCGGCGCCTATTTCCTAGGATACGCGGCGATCTTCGCCCCGGCAGGCATCGGAGTCCGCGAAGGAGCGATGGCCGTGTTGCTGTCGCCATGGATGAACGCGACCGATGCCACAGTACTCGCCGTCATGAGCCGCCTGTGGATGACAGCGGCCGAACTGATCCCGGTGGGCTTGATTGCGTTAGCCGCTGCGCTGGGATCGAAGAACCGGAACCCTCTCACATAAGACCATGTCATCAGAGCAAGAACTCACTCTGGTCGTAATGCCGACGTACAACGAGCGGGAGAACATCGGCAGCATCATTCCACTCGTTTTGGGACAAGGGCCTGGCATCCACGTCCTGATCGTCGATGACAACTCGCCGGACGGGACCGGGGCGATTGCCGATGAGTTGGCATCCGCCGATCCGCGAGTTCACGTACTGCATCGCGAGGGAAAGCTGGGTCTTGGCACCGCATACGTCGCAGGTTTCCGGTGGGCTCTGGAACGTGAGTACGAATACATTTTCGAGATGGACTCCGATTTCTCTCACAACCCCGATCACATTCCCGAATTCCTGGCGGCGGCCCAGCAGTACGACCTGGTCCTCGGATCGCGGTACCTGAAGGGCGTCACGGTGGTCAATTGGCCCATGTCGCGACTGTTGCTGAGCTACTTCGCGAACATCTACTCGCGTGTCGTGACGGGGTTGCCGTTCACGGACACCACCGGGGGCTTCAAGTGCTACCACCGTAAGGTGCTGGAAGGGATCGACCTCGCTGCAATCCGCTCTGAAGGGTATTCCTTTCAAATCGAAACGACGTTTCGAGCCTGGCGGAAGAGGTTCAGTGTGGGGGAAATCAAGATCGTGTTCACAGATCGAACCGAAGGCACCAGCAAGATGAGCGGAAAGATCGTGCGGGAGGCGGTATGGCGTGTGTGGAAGCTGCGCCTGATGAGGACGTTCAGAAGACTATAGAGTGAGAGGCGCTAGGTTACATAATATGTATTATGCGCCTTCTTGCCGCCTCTCAGCCCCCATAATACCTCAGCCCTCTTCCTCCAAAACCCCCTCGCCCCTGGCTTGTGTCGCCAACGCGCCCGCAGCACGCGCGCGCTGTTCCGCCGCTCGCATCTCATAGAACGGGCGTGCCGGAGAGTTCTCAGGAGCAAACTCCACGAGTTCCTCGTACACCGATGCGGCCCCGGCGGCATCTCCGCTCGCGGCCATCAGCTCCCCGATCGTTTCGAGGGCGCGACTTCTCTGGACACGCAAATCGGTGCCCCGTTCGATCTGCCGGTAGACGCCGATGGCAGCCGCGGTGTCCCCAACTTCCTCGTACGCCGCCGCAGCCAAAAAGGCGGCTCGCAGCGAGAGGATCCCATCACCGAGGTTGCCCATCGCTTGCCGTGCCGGCTCGATGGCCTCGGCGGCACGATTGGCCTGAAGCAGCGTGTGTGCCAGCAGAACCTGAGCTTGCTGGGCGTACTCCGTCCCGCTGAACTGTATGAGGTAAGCTCGCAGCTGCTCGACGGCCTGGTCTGTGGTACCGGACTGGAGTTGGAAGCGGATGTTGACCATCTCGGTCGCTGCCGCCTGCCGAACCCTGGTTTTGTAGTCCAGATAGTACTTCACCGCGAAGATGACGATGGCCGCTGCCATGACGGCCAGGACCAGCGCGCGAGTATTGCGCTGGGCCCAGGCTAGAAGTTGAAGGGTCCCGGCGACAAAGCGATCCTCGCCGGAAGTGTCGTACTGATTCATCCTCTATTGCTCCTCCCGGTCCTTGCCGGCCAGATATCCGGCCGCAAAGGCACGTGCGATTGCGATTTCAGCTGCGTAGGGCCCGAGTTCGTCGACCAGGGTGCGGATCAGGCCTCCGAACTCGCCGGCTCGAAGCTCCTCCGCCATCTCGGCAAGACGCTCTCGCGAGCTCGGCGCTGCGTCTTCTGTCGGCTCCTGCGATGCCGCGGCCTCTTCATCGGTGTGTTCGACGCCGTCACTTCCGTCAAGAAAATCGGGAAAGAATTCATCACCAGCGTCGTCCGCCAGCGCTGTCTCCTCCTCGTGCTCTACGATCCCGACGGCGAATTCCTCCGCGGCGACCTCCTCGAGGTTGTTGGCGATGAGCTCGGATTCTTCCTCGAACTCGCCATCCTCCTCGGTCAGCTGGATGGGGATCAAATCCTCGAACTCATCGCTGATGGCTAGGGCGGCCTCTTCAACGCTTTCCGGCTCCGTCACGTCGACAGGAATGACGTCTTCGGCGCCCGAGGAGTCTTCCAGCAGCTCCTCGGCCTGTGCGGCGACCTCGGCTATCTCACTCGAAGGTGCATCGACCGCCACGGCCTCTTCCGCCTCCACATCGCCACTCTCGGCCACCTCGGCCTCCGGGTGGAACGGTGGGGCCAGACCCTCCTTCGCCTGTTCCCTTCTGGGGCTGTCGGATCCGCCGATGAACGGCGTCGGAATCGTCGGCACTTTCGCGTCTCCTTCCAGCGGTTGAACCCCCAAATCTACAAGAGGGCCCGTCGGGGTCAAACTTCCCTGATCCGCCTCAGTGAGCGTACCTGAGGACGATGAAACCCAAGACCAGTGCGACGACGAATACCACCGTGAGGACGTTGAAATAGCGGTCTATGAAGCCCCTAATCTGCGGCCCCCAGATACGAATAAGCCCGGACACCAGGAAGAACCGCGCGCCCCGGCTGACGGTCGAAATGAGCACGAACGGGACGAACGGCACGGCGAAGGCGCCGGCTGCGATGGTGAAGACTTTGTAAGGTATGGGCGTGAATCCGGCTGTACCGAGGGCCAACACGAGGTTGGCCGTATAGAGGTCTCCGACGCGCTGGAAATACTCCCAAGCGTCGTAGAAGTCGATGATGGGTCGTCCGATGAGCTCGAACAGTTGGTAACCGATGACGTAACCGAACATACCGCCCAACACCGAGCCCACCGTACAGATCGCGGCGAAATGGAGGCTGCGTTTCGGCCGGCCTACGCAGAGGGCGATGAGCAGAACATCGGGCGGCACGAGGAAGAACGACGACTCGACGAAGGCCAGCACAAACAACGCCCACGATCCATAAGGGGTGTCGGCCCACCCCAGAACCCAATCGTAGAGCCGACGGACCCAGCTCCTACGGATCGGCGTCTCAGTTTCCGTCATGCAGGCTCATCCTCTTGGTCGTTCATCAGGCCTCCCAGCCCGTGGAGCGCAACGAATCTCACGTCCGCGATCACTTCGTCTTCAATCGACTCTGCATCGGGTTTCACTACTTTATGCAGTTCCTGGGAATCGGAATCTCCGATCGGAATCAGCATCTGGCCGCCGACGTTCAGCTGTTCTATCAGTGGTTTGGGAATCTCGCTGGCGCCGGCCGCGACGAGAATCGCATCGAAGGGAGCGTAGCTTCGCCAGCCGTAGCTGCCGTCGCTCGCCCGAATCACGACATTCGTGAACCCCAGGGCCTCGATACGGGACCGTGCGGAATGTGCCAGCTCGGGCACCCGCTCGATGGAAAAGACCTGTTGGCAAAGCGTCGCCAACAGCGCCGTTTGATACCCCGATCCCGTGCCGATTTCCAGTATGCGCTCGTCACCGGTAAGGCCAAGGCTCTGTAGATACAGCGCGTGAGTACTGGGCCGCGAGATCGTTTGACCGTGACCCAGAGGGAGCGCCTCGTCTGCGTAGGCGCGCGCCTCGAAGACTTCTGGAACGAACATGTGCCGCGGGACCTGGTCGAAGGCCTGCAGCACGGCCAGGTCGCTGACCCCGGACAACCGTAGTTTCTCGATCAACTGGCGTCGGCGTTCTTGGTGCGCCCCCAGATCACGGGGTAAGGGAGCCAAGCCCAAACCTCCTCGTATCTTGCTTGTCGTTTTCTTAGGTATGCACGTCGTGCGGCTCTCCGCCCGCCGCCCGGCCGGAACATGCTGATGAACGCGAAGGTCCTCGTCAGCGCGGGAGGCCGCAGGCAGATCCGGGAGATCCGCACCGGCAACTCCTACGCCTCGCACCACGACCTCCGGGCGCACTTCGGGCTCGGGGAAGCGGAGAGCGTGGAGAAGGTCGAGGTGACGTGGGCGGACGGCTCGAAGACGGTCCTGACGGACGTGGCCGCCCGGCGGATCCTCGCGGTGGCGCCCTGACTACAGGAGCTTCTTGA
>Ga0209536_100011548_pt1 | contig 12920 bp, 12 predicted proteins | sample DeeMarSeWOR28_12_FD_187461 | JGI IMG/M metagenome (GOLD analysis project Ga0209536, IMG submission 187461) | Marine sediment microbial communities from White Oak River estuary, North Carolina - WOR-2-8_12 (SPAdes) (version 2) | ecosystem: Environmental > Aquatic > Marine > Intertidal zone >...
TGCATGGGTCCTGAACCCCTTATGCGGTCATGAAAGTTTATGCTGCGTCGAGAGACAAATTCGCCTGCAACACCGACCTCGTATTCAATGGGCTCTCCCTCTAATTCGATAATCATCAAGCTGTGATCAGGTTGATCATGGACATAGAGACTCTCCCTTCGGGTGACATGCAATTTGTAGGAGGCTTTTCGTTTCATATCGTGCTCCTTTGCCCAGCGTTATAGCCACGCCCGCATGAACCACAGAGAGCACAAGGGGACATTTGAGATTTTAGATTGCAGATTCACACAATGTGGCACCTGAAGATTTGGCAATCTACCATCTGCAACCTACAATCTGAAATTGCATTCCTTTGTGCTCTCTGTGGTTGATAGTCCTCCGGGCTAGTTTCTAGTCGCGAAAAGATCTACTGCCTCTTCTACCGTCTGCCGGTATTCTTCAAGCTGCACAGCGGTTTCTGCCTCGAATCTCAACACCAGAGCCGGCTGGGTATTTGAGGCTCGTAGAAGCCCCCAGCCGTGTTCGAAGAGCACGCGGACGCCATCAACGTCGATAATGGGATATCTCTGGCGAAAGTGTTCCTTTACCTTTTCAACCAGGGAGAACTTAACCTCATCAGGGCAATCTACCCGTATTTCCGGGGTTACCACCGTGGCTGGTATCCCTTCGAGCAGTTCAGCTATAGTTTTCCCGGAATTGCCTAGGATCTCCAGAAGGCGGCAGGAGGCATAAATGGCGTCGTCATAGCCAAAGTAACGATCAGCAAAAAACATATGTCCGCTCATTTCTCCGGCTAAAGCCGCACCAACTTCTTTCATCTTGTTCTTTATGAGGGAATGGCCGGTTTTCCACATGATTGCCTTGCCGCCCCGCTTTTCAATATCTTCATACAGTGTCTTTGAGCATTTGACCTCTGAGATGAAGGTGGCGCCTGGCTGTTTGGCAAGAATGTCGCGAGCGAAAATGATCAGCAAGCAGTCACCATAAACCACGTGACCCTGATTGTCGACTACCCCTATACGGTCACAATCTCCATCGTAGGCAACTCCCACGTCTAATTTTTCGCTTCTTACCAGTGCAATAAGATCTCGAAGGTTTTCCAAGACAGTGGGGTCGGGCTCGTGGTTGGGGAAGGTTTCATCCGGCTGACAATACAGTTCGTGAACTTCGCACCCTAGCTGGCGAAAAAGAGGCACGGCCACAGGCCCCCCAACAGCGTTGGCTGCGTCTACTCCTAGGCGAAGTCCTCGCTTCAGGGTGATATCCTGAAGAATATGTTCGTGGTAGGGCGCAATAATATCGTAAGAATCCAAATTGCCTCGGCCGCGGAAAAAATCGCCTTCATCCATGATTATGCGCAACTTTTGAATCTCTGGACCGAAGATAGTATCGGGTCCATTGCAGATCTTGAATCCATTGTATTGTGGTGGGTTATGGGAGGCGGTAATCATGATGCCACCCTCAGCATGGAGATGTCGAAGGGAGAAATAGAACACCGGAGTGGGACAGGTACCCAGATCAGTTACCTGGAGGCCGGTGTCCAGCATTCCCTCGAGCAAAGCTTCCCGGAACTGTTCTGAACTCGGTCTAATGTCGCGCCCCATAGTAATTCTTTTTTTGCCTTGCCGCGCCAGGTAGGTGCCGAAAGCTCGACCTAGCCGGGTTACATCAGCCTCGGTTATCTCGGTACCGACGATCCCGCGGATATCGTATTCTCGAAATGCCTTGGCATCCATTGCTTTTCCTCTGGTTTTAGCTAACTCGGACCATCCCTCCATGGCGCAAAGGTAATGAACATCAGGCTAGTGTCCATCCGGAATCCAAGATTCCCGGGCGGAGCTGTCAGCACTCAGCAATCAGTTCACTAGTTTGTATGTACACCTATTTCGCTCATGGCTGAGCGTCCCGACATGGTGGGACTGTTCACGCTCATCTGAAAACGGCCATGTTCGGATGTGCACGAGGCTGATCCCATGTTTGCTTCAGATACGTTAGTTTATTTGACCTCGTGGCTTGTTCCAGTGTACAAAAAAACCTTGCATTGGCAACCAGTTTTTCTCAAAGCACCCGAGCAACCCTGGGAGAAACCACGAAGCTTACAGAGGTGGCAGAGAAAATACGTATACTTTCGACAAGTTTTGTGCTCTCTGTGTCCCAGGTGGTGAAAAATCTCGTCTCCAGCAAGCAGAAGAGTAATGTTGCGCGGGAAAGGTGCTCCACGTGCACAGGGGTTCTTGCCTCGGAGACGAACAGCGGAGGGTAATGCCCTCGAGGTGACCGAGATGATAGTACTGTACCAAATTGTAAAGGGGATCATGCTGCCTCCTGCCTTACTTGTCCTGGTATTGTTCGTGGGTTTTGGCCTCAGTTTTTCGAGGTTCCGACGGTTGGGACACGTGGTGCTGGCCCTTGGGATTTTTTCTCTCTACCTTCTGAGCATAGCACCCATAGCGGACTTGCTCGTGACCCCTCTTGAATCCCGCTACCAGCCGCTTTCCCCCACGCGAGTACCTCGAACCGGCACCGTGGTCTTGCTCAGTGGCGGCGGTTCAGCTACAAGCGACCTTCCTACCACGAGCAGGTTGACCCTGAGTTCCATAGGCCGTGTACTCGAAGCAGTACGGCTCTATGGTCTCATGGACCACCCCACCATAGTGATCTCTGGCGGCAGCGGCAATCCTCTGGTAGAGGTTTCGGAAGCGGCACTTATGGCCGAATTACTCCTACATTTGCGGGTCCCTGAAAGAGACATTTTGATGGAGAGTGAGTCGAGCAATACCTTTGAAAACGCCACAGAGGTCAAGGGAATGGCTTTGAAAACGCCATTGATTCTCGTCACCTCTGCCAGCCACATGTACCGGGCCCTAAGGGTTTTTAGAGGGCTAGACATGACTCCGTTACCTGCGCCTTGTAATTATAAGGGTAGGTGGGATGTACACAATCCTTTGCGCTTTCTTCCCTCCGCAGGAGCACTGGCCACCTCCGCCGCAGCGATGTATGAGTACGTGGGTATTTTTTGGTATAAACTTACGGGGAAGTTTTAAGTAGTTTGCAGATGGACACCAACACAAATTCAGTTAGAATGTGCTCTTCCCTCACCGGGCTCACTTCGTGTGGACTTTGTCCCGGAGGGTGCATGAGGGAAAAGGTGCGCTTTTTACATGATATGATTGCTGATGTTATTTTTCGGTGTTGAAAGATGAGAGAGAGGCAGAGAGGAAAAATTTATTTGCTCCTCATGATCTGTTTTTTGGAAGTTTTTTCTCTGAGAGCGGAGAGAGCGCTAGCCCTCACCCGCAGCGAGGAGAATACCATCCGTGTTTTTCAACTTGTCTCCCCTGGGGTGGTTAACATCACCACCACGAGTATTGGCAGGGACTTTTTTTTCAACCCTGTGCCCACAGAGGGAAGTGGTTCGGGGGTTGTTGTTGATACATCGGGTCACATAGTCACGAGTTATCACGTGGTCCAGGGCAGTAGTCATTTAGAGGTGACACTCGCAGACGGCAGCAGGTGGCAAGCCAGCGTGGTTGGAACTTCTCCCGGCAATGATTTGGCGGTGATAAAAATTGAGGCTCCCCCCGAGCAACTCAAGCCGTTGCACCTTGGTTCCTCTAAAAACCTACGGGTAGGTCAGAAAGTGTTAGCAGTCGGTAACCCCTTTGGTTTGGGACAGACGCTGACCACCGGGACGATTAGCTCCCTGGGGCGAGATGTTCGGATCAGCCAAGATGTGGTCATTGAAAATGTTATTCAGGCTGACGCTGCGATTAACCCAGGAAATTCCGGGGGGCCTCTGATAAATTCTGCGGGTGAGGTGATCGGCATCAATACAGCCATTTTCAGCCCAACCGGCGCGAGTGTAGGAATCAGTTTCGCTATTCCAGTGGACACGGTTCGGAGGATTCTCCCAGGCATGGTGTCTCTGTGGCCCAGATTGGCTACTTGGCTCTTGGTGGTGATCTTGTTGGTAGTCTTCCTGAGGTGGTATTGGCGATGGTTTCAAGCGAGACCCTAGGGCAACGTTAGAGGGGTTTAACCACAAAGGTCACGAAGGACACAAAGGGAAGGCAATATTGATTTCTGATGAACTTTGCTCTTTGTGTTCTTTGTGTTCTCTGTGGTGAAATATCGCCGGATTCGTTGGCTTGGTAGGGCTTACATCTGGATAATCGGGAGGAACATGAAGGTGAGATTTGCGAGAGTAGTTTTCATTAGTTTGCTCGTGAGCCTTGTGCTCGGTCAGATAAGCACCAGCATGGCGGGTACTGAAGATGAGCAAAACAACATTGAGATTTATAAAGGAGCTGCACCCGGGGTGGTGAACATAACCACTGTTTCCGTGGAGCGGGATTTTTTCTTCAACATCGTTCCTCGACAGGGAGCAGGCTCGGGTTCGATAATTAACCAGGATGGCTATATCCTGACCAACTACCACGTGATCCAGGAAGCTCGCCGTCTTGAAGTGACCCTAGCGGATGGCAGCAGATGGCAGGGAAAGCTCATAGGGACGGATCCGGACAACGACTTGGCCGTGATCAAGATAGACGCGCCTTCCACTATGCTAACCGTCATACCTATGGGTGATTCCGACCAGTTGCTCGTAGGACAAAAAGTTCTGGCCATTGGTAATCCTTTCGGCCTCGGGCAAACCCTGACAACCGGGATAATCAGCTCTTTAGGACGAACTTTACGGGCAGACAACGGTACACTTATTGAGGACATTATCCAGACCGATGCCTCCATCAATCCGGGAAATTCCGGCGGGCCCTTGCTGGACTCGAGCGGCAAGTTAATCGGCGTAAATACAGCTATTTTTAGTCCCACAGGGGCCTCGGTGGGAATTGGTTTTGCTGTCCCGGCCAATACTGCCAAGCGTATCATTCCAGAACTCATAGCCCGGGGCTATTATGCCTACCCCTGGATAGGGGCAAGTGTTACCACCCTGCTGCCAGGAGATGCCAAGGCCTTGGATTTCGCAGTCAATCGCGGAGCCTTGATTGTGGAAATCGTCCGCGGGGGCCCGGCCCACAGGGCTGGATTGCACGGTGGGACCCAGAGGGTGCGATTGGGCAACCGAATCGTCATTGTAGGAGGCGATGTGGTGGTAGGGGTGGACGGCACGCCGATTGAATCTGCTGATGGTCTCATTCGGATCATCAGAGAAAAACGTCCAGGCGATGTACTCAACCTGGAGGTGTACCGGGGAGGTCTCTATCGTCAAGAGGTGCCGGTGCGGCTTGAGGAGAGACCAAGAACCCGCTAAGCGCACCGCGATTAGCGGGTTCTTGCAGCAGGCAGCGGGCAGCGGGCAGCGGGCAGAAGACAGAGGACAGTATTCGCATAGGGCGTAGGGCATAGAGCATAGAGAAAAAATGCTCAACTCTGTGAACCTTGCTCTTTGTCTACTGGATTCTGACTCCTGGCTCCTTGCTCGATGGCCCCTTGCGCCCTGAGCTTTTAGCCGTTAGCTTTAAGGAACATCATGATTGGTGAGAGAAAAGGTTGTGCCCGAACTACCTGAGGTCGAGACAATCCGCCGCAGTTTGGTTCCCTGGCTCGTAGGCTGCACTATTCAACGCGTGGTGCTGGCGAATCGGAAGCTCCGGCTGCCTGTGCCCCGGGCAAAGCTCAAGGGATGGGTCGAGGGGAGCCAGGTGAAAAGTGTTGACCGGCGCGCCAAGTACCTGCTGGTAAACATGGAGAGCGGGGCAGTTTTGGTGCTGCATCTGGGGATGACGGGGCGACTGGCCTTTTTTACAAACGGGGTCCCTAGACGGCCTCACGATCACGTTCGTTTTCTTTTGGACAGCGGCATGGAACTGCGCTTCAACGATGTGCGGAGATTTGGCTCAGTTCAGGTACTTGCTCCCGAAAATGGTGAGATCTCCCGTATCTTTGCCGATCTTGGAGTCGAACCCCTGGGGCCCGATTTTTCAGCCCCCTATCTGATGGAGAGGGCTGGTAAAAGAAGCAGGCCGATCAAGACTTTCCTCATGGATGCAAAAGTGGTAGCAGGCATCGGCAATATCTATGCGAATGAAATACTCTTCGTGGCCGGCATCAAACCCACTCGCGCCGTGGGGACCCTGAAAAGAACAGCGTGGGATAGGGTTGTTGAGGCCAGTAGACAGGTGCTTGCACAAGCCATAGCCTGTGGGGGCACCACCATTTCAGACTATGTAAACAGCAGCGGTGAGGCAGGCTATTTTCAGTGCGAGCTCAAGGTGTACGGTCGGAGGGGAGAAATGTGTCAGAGCTGCGGGAGCGAGATTTCCCGGGTGGTCCTTTCCGGGCGTGCCAGTTTTTTCTGTCCCTCCTGCCAGGAATAGTATTTTTTGCCGGAGTAAAGAGGGTCCCTCTCCCCCAGATTTGGCGGAGAGGGAGTGTCAATAGGCAAGTAGCAAAAGGATAAACGGGCGAGAGACCTTCATGAAACTGAGGCCACACTGGCGAAAACGCTCTATAATCCTGGCAGTTTTGATCCTTTTGGCAGGGATTGTTTGCGGTTCGGCAATCGGGGCCTTTTTGACCCTCACCCACGAGCTTCCACGGATCCAGGAATTAGAGGATTTTCGCCCCAGTTCCGTGACCACGGTGTTGTCCGCGGAAGGTGAGGTTTTGGGTGAATTTTTTGTGGAAAAGCGCGTACCCGTGGATCTGGAGGAAATTCCGCCCTATCTCAGGCAGGCCGTGGTGGCCACGGAGGATCGACGCTTCTACGAGCATGCCGGCCTGGACTGGCGTGGCATCGGTCGAGCCATCCTCAAAGATATCCGCGCAGGTCGTTTTAAAGAGGGCGGCAGCACTATTACACAGCAATTGGCCAAGGTATTATTCCTCACCCCTGAAAAGACCATTCGGCGCAAGTTGAAAGAGGCCATACTGGCCCTGCAAATAGAAAAACGTTACCGCAAGGATGAAATCCTCACCCTTTATCTGAACCAAATATATCTGGGCAGTGGCGCCTATGGAGTTGAGGCTGCGGCCAACCGGTATTTTGATAAACATGTCTGGGAACTTGACTTGTCTGAATGCGCTCTTATTGCCGGATTGCCCAGGGGGCCCACCCTCTACTCACCATTGGTTAATCCGGACAGAGCTCTTTCCCGCCGAGCCACGGTTCTGAAGAACCTGCGGGACACGGGTTACATCACCGATGGACAATACAAAGGGGCCCTTGACGAACCTCTCCAGCTAAGGGCAAGCTCCGGTTTAGACACCCGCGCTCCCTACTTCATTGCCTATATTCGGCCGCAACTAGAGGAAATCCTGGGCGAAAATTTGCTGCACAGAGGTGGTCTCACTATCCAGACTACCATGAGAGAGAGCTGGCAGCGAGCGGCTGAAGCAGCACTTGAAAGGGGACTCCTTACACTTGAAAGCCGCCACCCAGGTCAAGCCCATGGAAAGGAAAAACCTCAAGGGGCGGTGATAATCTTGGATGCTCGCACTGCAATGATTCTGGCCATGGTGGGGGGACGGGACTACGAGAGCAGTCAATTCAACCGTGCGACCATGGCACACAGGCAGCCGGGTTCCGCCTTCAAGCCAATCATCTATGCCTATGCACTGGAGAAAGGTTATACCCAGGCAGACCGGATTTGGGATGGACCAGTGTCGTATCCCCAGGCGGGTGGGAAAGTTTGGGAGCCGCAAAATTACTCTGGTGGGTTTGAAGGAGAAATCACCCTGAGAAAGGCGCTGGAGATTTCTCAGAACATCGTGACCATCAAACTTCTTGAGCGGCTGGGACCTAGTCCGGTGGTTGATTTTGCCCATCATTTGGGCATAGGCAGTGTTCTCCGTTCCAATCTTTCCTTAGCCCTGGGGACTTCGGAGATGACCCTGTTGGAATTGACCTCCGCCTATCAAGTCTTTGCCAACGGGGGCATATGGGCGGAGCCCTCGGGCATAGTGGAGGTGCTTGACCACAACGGCAGGTCTTTGTGGAAAGATTCGCCAGCCAGCAGACTTGTCCTCAGCCAGGAGACCGCTTACATGGTGACGAATATGCTTCAGGGGGTGATCAAACGTGGGACCGGCAGGGCAGCCGGCTCTCTTCCTTATCCCCTGGCAGGAAAAACCGGCACCACGGAAGACGGCAGAGATGCTTTATTTGTCGGCTATTCACCAGCTGTAGTGACTGGTGTCTGGGTGGGCAAAGATAGTGGTAGTGCCCTTGGTGCGAGAGAGACCGGAGCAAGGGCGGCATTGCCAATATGGCGCGAGGTAATGGAAAAGGTGCTGCCGGATACCGCCGGCAATGATTTTGAACCCCCTGATACCATTACCCTCGTCAGGATGGATGTACGAACCGGTCTCCTGGCAAATGGAAAATGCGCGGAGGTTGCAGAGGCGGCCTTTATCAAAGGCACCGAACCCAGCGAAAAATGCCCAGATGCCAAGGATCGACAGCTGGAAAAATTTCGCTAAGCTATCCGAATCACGTAGGGGACGTCCCCTATTTTGTGGAGTCATGGGAATGAAAACCATTGGTTGGCAAGATTTTGACAAGGTCGAGTTGAGAGTTGGTACTGTGGTGAATGTGCAGGACTTTCCAGAAGCACGAAAACCTTCCTATATTGTATGGGTGGACTTTGGTGAAGAAATAGGAATAAAGAAATCCAGCGCTCAGATAACTCATCTTTACACCAAAGAGTCACTGAAGGGGAAACAGATTGTCGGCGTGGTAAATTTCCCCCCGAAGCAAATCGGGCCCATACGGTCCGAGTTCTTGATTACGGGTTTTGTGCTCGAAAGCGGGGAGGTCGTACTTGCGGTACCGGACAAAAGCGTACCCGACGGGCTTAAGCTAGCATAAACACAGAGGAAGAAACTTGACAGAAAGGGGATAATCCACGGAAGTCCCCCGTGTTTCTATCGGTATGAAGGCAAAAAGATTCCAAGTTTATGGCCTCGGGCAGTGTTGCCTGGACTATATCGGAAAAGTGGACAGGTATCCTCCACCTGATGTGAAGTGTGAATTTCGCCAGATGGTAATCCAAGGTGGGGGACCTGTGGCCACGGCTCTCGTGGCCCTGGCAAGGTGGGGGGTGGTGTGCACCCTAGCGGGGGTAATAGGAGACGATCAATTCGGCACTCTGATTAAAGCAACACTGGAAGAGGAAAAGGTAGACACCGCAGGCCTTGTGGTAAGGCCAGGGGCTGAGTCCCAGTTCGCTTTCATCTTGGCGGAACCTGGTGTGGGAAGACGAACAATTTTCTGGCGCAGGCCAACAGGTCCCCCACCGAGTCCTCAGGAGCTGGACTACAGCACCATTCGCAATGCCGAAGTCTTGCACACAGATGGTTTTTTTACCGAGTCATCATTGGCCGCGGCAAAGGCGGCCAAGGAGGCTGGGGTCCAGGTCGTCGTGGACGGAGGCTCATATCGAGAGGGAATGCTAGAATTAGCGAGAGTGAGCGATTATTTTCTGGCCTCTGAAGCTTTCTCCACTGGACTGGTAGGACAAGGCCATCCCTTGGATGCTTGTTATGAGTTGGCCGAACTCGGCCCGCGGGTTGTCGGGATTACTCTGGGAGCGCAGGGGTATGTAGCTCTCGTTGAGGGAAGAATCATCAAAAAACCTGCCTATCAAGTGGATCCAGTTGACACAACCGGTTGTGGTGATGTGTTTCACGCCGGCTTTACCTACGGGTTGATACAAGGTTGGAAAGTGGACAAGTGTTTAGATTTTGGGGCTTGGGCTGCTGCGAGGGTGAGTCTCGAGTTAGGCGGGCGAGCCGGTATTCCGCCACGTGCGGAAATAAGAAAAGAAGGTTGGCAGGATGTCTAGAGACAATGATCTACTGGTCCCCGGGACGCATGACGACTATGAAGGCATAACTATTCGAAAAGCCAGGCAGGTGGACAAAGAAGCACTATGGGAAATCCATATCAGGGCCATAAAGGAGCTATGTAAGAGCCATTATTCAGAAAGGGAGCTTAACATGTGGACTGAGGTGATCAAGCCTGGCCGTTACGAAGAGCAGATGAAACGAGGACCATTTTACGTGGCGGTGGAAGGGGAGACCATCATCGCCTTCGGCAACCTGAACCAGAAAAGTGGCGAAATAGAGGCGCTGTATGTCGATCCTGACCATGTGAGGCGAGGTGTGGGACTAAAAATCTTAGAGGCCCTCGAAAATACAGCCCTGGATTCAGGCCTAGAACGTCTCTGCTTAACATCGTCTTTGAATGCGGTCGGATTCTATGAGATGGCGGGATACAAGCCACAGAAACAAAAGAGGTGGCTGTTACCCTTCGAGATGGTGGTCTGTGTGCCTATGAGCAAAGAACTCAAGGAGACTCTCTAGGCAGACCACTGATCTGCTGCTAGCTACGCAGGTGTGAGGATGTAGAGGCAGGAAAGTCAATTTATGGAACAAGAACTGGACAGATTCCTTGCCGGGTGGGAAGACAACGCTCTGCAGATTAAAAAGAGTTTTGTGGTGCTCAAAAACTACCTCGCTGACAAACCCGGCCTTTCCTCTCTGTTCAAAGCGAGGCCGGGTGTGAGTTACTCCCTGAGGCTACGACACAGACTGCAGACCACACGGGAGCTTTTCGTGATCATGGACGTGATCGATGAGCCGGACAACAGATGGCTGTCAATCTGTTTCTATCCTGATATGATTACCGACCCCGAGGACAGAGGAGTTCTTATTCCCCTGGGCCTTCTTGGCGAGGATGGCTATTGTTTTGATTTTGAAGAGTGGGACGAAGAGTATCTTCAGTACCTGAAAACCAGGTTGGATGAAGCGTACAAGGGCGCTGCGAGAGAATAGAACCACAAAGAACACAAAGTACACAAAGAGGTGCATATAAGGGCCAAATTTTTCTTTGTCATCTTTGTGCACTTGGTGGTGAAATACTCCCTGCATATAATCAGGAGGAAAAAATGAGTGAGATACAAGTCGAGCATGAACCGGCTGCGGACCGGTTGCAGGAACTGGGAGTATCCGGTTGGCCTATTTGGACCAAGGAGGTTTCCGAATTCCCGTGGCAGTACGATGCCCAGGAAACCTGCTATCTTCTTGAGGGAGAGGTAATCGTAACTCCGGAAGGTGGAGAACCAGTGGAGATTAAAAAAGGCGATCTGGTGATTTTTCCCAAGGGCATGAAGTGTAGGTGGAACATCCGCAGGGATGTGAGAAAGCACTATACCTTTGAATGAGTGTATGTGGTGATGTGTGAGACTGTGACCTCAGGAAGAGATCAGTTGGCGGTGTTGAAGAAAGAGGACAACTGATGAACAAAAACCCCCTAAAACTTGCCATCTTCGACATTGACGGCACCCTAAGGAAGGTGAGAGATCCATGGATTCACCTCCATGCCCATTTGGGAGTGGCTGAGGAGGCCAAAGACTTCCCTGCACGCTGGCAAAAAGGAGAGATCAGCTACGATGAGTGGGCAGAACTCGACGCAGCTTTATGGCGCGGTTATTCGCGGCAAAAGATAGTTGAAGCCCTGCACCGTAACCCATTACGTGCCGGTGCCCGGAAGCTAGTAGACTGGTTCAACTCGCGATCAATCCCCAGCGTGGGCATAAGCTCCGGCCTGGCAATCTTCAACGAGTTAACCGCTGAAGAGCTGGGCATTCAGGAGATCATCAGCAATGAACTCAAGTTCGATGGGCATATCTGCAGTGGTAAGGTTGCCATTCAGGTCAACGAAACGAACAAGGGGCACATTATGGATGCAATCCTTCGACGTTACAAGACGAGGGAAGAACACGTGGTTGCCTTCGGAGATGGTACGGCTGACATTCCACTTTTAACAAGGGCCGGGCTCGGGATCGCCATTTGCCCTTCAAATGAGGTGGTATGGTCTAGTGCGGATCATGTTGTGGGAGAAGAGCCCATTGATAGAGCGTTGCCCTTGGTTGAGAAGCATTTCAGAATTTAATCTTTTTACGTCTGGCTCATTTTCCAAGCGGCTGGGGTTGAGGGAATTTGCTTAGTTTTCACTTTCTTCCACGGTCCCGGAATAATGGAAGGTTGGATAGGAGAATTCATGGAGGGATTTCGTTGAATTCCCATTAACCATTTTCATTTTAGCATTGGAGGTCGAGGTTGAAGACTGTTATGAGCCGCGCCCTGGACCTGGCCCAGTCAAGGGGGGCCCAGTACGCAGATATTAGGGTGGTGGAGAATCGCACAGAAAGCATGCAGGTCAAAAACGGAGTGGTAGAATCGCTTAATTTTTCTGAATCGAGAGGCTTCGGGGTCCGCGTTTTGCTTAATGGGGCGTGGGGTTTCTCTTCCAGCAGTGACCTGAGCACGGACGAAATCGACCGCATTACCGAACAAGCTGTGGAAATCGCCCGCTCTTCCGGATTGGTCGGGGGTGAAAGGGTGGATCTCGGGCCCCCGGTGATGAGCAGGGGCAGCTATGTGACCCCTGTGGAAATAGATCCTTGCGCCATCTCCCTGGAGGACAGGTTGGGGCTTCTCTTGGCGGCAGACAGTGAGATGGCCCGAGTGGAACGTGTGCGTGTAAGACAAAGTAACCTGGTTATCATTCGGGAAAAGAAATGGTTTGCCAATACAGAGTCCGCTTTTACTGAGCAGACCATTATCGAAACAGGTGGGGGAATTGTTGCCACCGCCGTGGGTGATGGTGAAGTTCAGTCACGTTCCTATCCCAATTCCTTTGGCCGCCAGCAGGTAACCGGTGGTTGGGAGATGGTGCTTCAATGGGATCTGCCCGGCAACAGCGAGCGCATTGGAAGTGAGGCTGTTGCCTTGCTCACCGCAGAGCCCTGTCCGGCCGATACAACCACTACGGTGATTTTAGGTGGAGACCAGGTTGCTCTTCAAGTTCACGAGTCCTGCGGGCACCCGATTGAGCTTGATCGAGTTTTCGGCAGTGAGGCTGCCTATGCCGGCACTTCCTTTCTTACCCCAGAGAAGTT
>Ga0209536_100011549_pt1 | contig 12920 bp, 8 predicted proteins | sample DeeMarSeWOR28_12_FD_187461 | JGI IMG/M metagenome (GOLD analysis project Ga0209536, IMG submission 187461) | Marine sediment microbial communities from White Oak River estuary, North Carolina - WOR-2-8_12 (SPAdes) (version 2) | ecosystem: Environmental > Aquatic > Marine > Intertidal zone >...
GCAAACAGCTGTATCTGTAGGCTTTAGCCGCGAACAATGTACGAAATATGTATAAAATTCGCGGCTAAAGATGCTCCAACCAGAACATTAATACTCTCTGGTCTAAGCCTTGCCCTGTAACTGCAGCACGACATGCTCGTTCTCCAGCGTCGATGTGTCGGATGTGATTTCTTCACCGCGTGCAATGGTGCGCAGCAGGCGGCGCATGATTTTTCCGGAGCGCGTTTTAGGCAGGCCGTCGGAAAAACGGATTTCATCCGGTTTTGCAATGGGGCCAATCTGTTCGCCCACCCAGTTGCGCAGTTCCGCTTCCATCTTTTTCGCATCATCTCCCAACGGACGTTCACCGGCGCAAATGACGAAAGCAACGATGGCTTCACCTTTGACATCGTGTGGCCTGCTGACAACAGCGGCTTCGACAACACGTTCATGTGCCACCAGGGCAGATTCAACTTCCATGGTGCCGAGGCGGTGTCCTGAAATATTAACCACGTCATCGATGCGGCCCATGATCCAGAAGTAACCGTCGTCATCCCTGCGGGCACTGTCACCGCATAGGTAGTACTTGCCATCGAACTTCGGGAAGTAGGTGTCGACATAACGCTGGTCATCACCCCAGATCGTGCGCAGCATGGATGGCCACGGTTTCTTTATCACCAGGTAGCCGCCCTTGTTTGCTTCGGTGATGCTGTCGCCGTCCTCGTTGACGACATCGGCAGCAATGCCGGGGAGGGCCAGGGTGCATGAGCCTGGTTTGGTGCTGGTCACACCCGGTACCGGTGCAATCATGTTGGCACCCGTTTCTGTCTGCCACCAGGTATCAACGATCGGACAGTTTTCCTTGCCGATAACGCGGTGATACCACATCCATGCTTCCGGGTTGATGGGCTCACCCACGGTGCCGAGCAGGCGGATCGATGACAGGTCATACTTGTTGGGGAATTCGTCACCGAATTTCATCAGCGCGCGTATTGCGGTCGGTGCGGTATAGAACACCGTGACCTTGTGATCTTCACAGATTTTCCAGAAACGGCCGGCATCCGGTATCACCGGTGCACCTTCGTAAATAACCGTGGTTGAACCGACAGCCAGCGGACCGTAGGCAACGTAGGTATGGCCGGTAATCCAGCCGACATCCGCCGTGCACCAGAAAACATCGTTGTCCTTCAGATCGAATACCCAGAGGTTGGTCTGCACGGCGTTGAGCAGGTAGCCTGCTGATGAGTGCTGTATACCCTTGGGCTTGCCGGTTGAGCCGGAGGTGTAGAGCAGGAACAACGGATGTTCGGCTTCAACCCATTCCGGCTCGCATTCGCTGGCCTGGCCTTCGGTAACATCATGCCACCAGTGGTCGCGCCCATCCTGCATGTTGATGTCATGGCCGGAGCGCTTCAGTACAACAACGTTTTTGATGCTGTCACAATTACTTTCGAGTGCCTTGTCTGCCGCGGATTTCAGTTCGACCACCTTGCCGCCGCGATGACCGCCATCTGCTGTAATCAACGCTGTGGCAGCAGCATCTTCAATACGGTCACGCAGGCTTTCTGCTGAAAAGCCGCCGAACACAACTGAATGAATTGCGCCAATGCGGGCGCAGGCCTGCATCGCGATGACAGCATGTGCTGTCATCGGCATATAAATAATGACACGGTCACCTTTGCTGATGCCCAGGCTTTTGAGTCCGTTAGCGAAACGGCATACGTCATCATGCAATTGCCGGTAACTGATATGAGTGACGTCACCCTGCTCACCTTCAAAGATGATGGCCGTTTTATCGGCCTTGTCTGCCAGGTGGCGGTCGATGCAGTTATAGGAGACATTGAGTGCGCCATCTTCAAACCACTTGTAATGCGGCGCATTGCTTTCATCCAGGACCTTGCTGAATGGTTTGTGCCAGTCAATATACTGCCTGGCCTGATCTGCCCAGAAACCTTCGTAGTCCTGTTGTGCCTGTTTATTGAGTGCTTCAAGGTCAGCAGCTTTAATGCGCGCCTTGTTAACGAATTCTGATGGCGGGTCGAAGCGACGGTTTTCGATCAGGACGGAATTAATATCGTTACTGGACACTGTGTGTTCCCCTTGCAGTTGGCAGACGCTAGAGCATACACAGCACAGCAGTTGTGTTGCAAGTGATGTGATGCAGGTGACAGGAAATATTTTACGAGGTTTTCATAACGTTATCCGGAGTCGGAATTTTACTGATGCTCCAGTTTTCCATTGCCCATTGCCAGATATCGACAGTACCCGCCTTGACAAGATCTGCGGGCGGTTGCTGCCCCAGGTGGTGAAGTGCGGCGTGGATGCTTTTTGCCGGTCTGTCCGGATTAAGCTCGGCCGCGCCTTCAGACTTGCTGAGTTTACGTCCCTCGTGGTCCAGTATCAGGGGCAGGTGCAGATAGCCGGGCCGGGTGTAATCCAGGCACTGCTGCAGGAAAATCTGCCTTGGCGTTGAGTCCAGCAGATCCGCTCCACGCACAATCTCAGTGATACCCTGCTGGGCGTCGTCAACTACCACGGCAAGCTGGTAGGCAAACAGGCCATCGCGGCGCTTGATGACAAAATCACCGCATTCAGTCGCCAGAGACTGCTGGTATTCACCGATGATCGCGTCATCGAAGCCGATCGTGTGGTCGGGGACGCGCACTCGAACCGCGTGATCATGAGGAAACGGGAGCTTTTGCGAGCGGCACGTGCCCGGGTAGATGCCGGATTGTTCGACGGCGGTCTGTGCCAGCAACTTGCGTGAACAGGTGCAGGGAAAAACCAGGTCATCAGCATCCAGCTGTTCCAGTGCCTGTGCATAAAACGCGCTGCGCTTCGATTGCCAGATGACCTCGCCATCCCACTCGAAACCGAATTTATCGAGCGTCCTCAGCATGGTGTCATCAGCCCCGGGTACACGGCGAGTGGTGTCCACATCTTCGATTCGCAGCAGCCATTCACCCTTGCTGGTGCGTGCCTGCAGATAACTGGCGACAGCAGCGACCAGGGTGCCCAGGTGTGGACTACCCGTCGGTGATGGCGCAAATCGACCCCTGTAGAGTGTGTTTGTCACAGTCGGTTAATGTGATTGCTTTGTGATAAGAATCTTCATGGATTGATGCGTAAAAATTTTGCCACAGAGGGCACAGAGCACACAGAGGTTTTTAATATTGCAGGAGCGGCTTCAGCCGCGAATTCATCGTGTATCTGACGGATTGTTCGCGGCTGAAGCCGCTCCTGCGTGTACTGTTGCCAAAATCAAAAAAGCCGAAGCTGGGCTTCGGCTTTTTAAAAAAGCGACTTCCAGGACGGCTTACTTGCCCCGTGTCTGCTTTTCCTTGATTTCGTCAAGGCTCTTACAGTCGATGCACTGGGTGGCCGTAGGGCGTGCTTCAAGGCGTTTCAGGCCGATTTCAACACCGCAGGTTTCGCAGTAGCCGTATTCGCCGTTGCTGATCATTTCGAGTGATTCATCGATTTTCTTGATCAGCTTGCGCTCGCGGTCACGGGTGCGCAGTTCGAGGCTGAATTCCTCTTCCTGGGTGGCGCGATCTGCCGGATCCGGGAAATTGGCCGCTTCGTCTTTCATGTGGCCAACGGTGCGATCGACTTCGTCCATCAGATCCTGTTTCCACGCATTCAGTATTTCTGAGAAGTGGGCCAACTGGCCATCACTCATGTATTCTTCCCCTTTTTTGACCTTGTAAGGCTTGAACTCGTGCTCGGTCAGTGGCGCTGCTTGAGGCATGAAACGCTCCATATATATCTAGTGTTAATTTCAGGACGCGACTATTTATCACGTTTTGGGTATCCAGTGCAAGGATTCCTGACTATCTATAATAGCCCCTTGGACCGGATTTAGCCGGGAAATTTCATTTCTTCAGGTAATTTCAGGGGCCTTGACGAACAGCCGGTACAGCAGCGGGATCGCGAACAGGGTCAGCACGCTGGAAAAAGCCAGGCCGGAAACGATGGCGGTCGCCACCGGGCCCCAGATCAGGGAGGTTCCGCCCAGCCCCAGCGCCAGCCCCGACAGCCCTGCAATCGTTGTCAGGGTGGTAATGATAATCGGTATGATGCGGCGGCGTGCCGCGTAGATGGTGGCATGGGTAATCGTCATGCCGGCCTTGAGCCGGTCGTTGGCCGCTGAAATCAACACAATGGCCGCATTGACCGCGATGCCCGTAAGAGCGATCAGGCCGAATACCGTGTACAGGCTGATCGGGTTTCCCGTCAGCAGCAGGCCCAGCGTGACGCCGGTGAACGCCATCGGCATGGTCGAGATAATTATGAATGGCTGGAAATAGCTCTTGAACTGGGTGCCGAGAATGACGTAGATCAGCAGCACGCCGAACATGAACAGAAGCAGCATCGAATCCAGGCTTTCCTGCAGGTCATCGAGCTGGCCGCTGAAGTTGAGGTCATTCTCGGGGTACTGACTGGCAATTTCGGCCCATTTTTCCTTGATCAGGTCATTGGCCTGCACGGTATTCATCAGTCTGGTATCGAGATCGGCTTCAACCGTGATTGCACGGCGAAAGTTGTAATGCCGGATGTTGCCGGGTCCCTGGCCGGTTGAACTGTTAAGGAAGGTGTTGAGCGGGCGTGCACCGCCGGCCGGCAGCGCGATGGCGGTGCGTAATACCTGGTTGATATCGTTCAGCTCGTATTCGACCGCCCTGACACGGACTTCGAGCTCTTCGCCTTTGTCCTGCATGCTGGCTACGATTTCGCCATCAACCAGTAATCTCAGGTTGCGTGAAATGTCGGCGGGCGTCAGACCGCTGTCGCGCACGGCATTCATATCAAACACAAGGTTGAGTTCATTGCGTCCTTTTGAGGCGTCATCCGTAATGTCGTGAATGGCCGGTATCGAGCGCAGAATGTCTTTTAGCTGTTCTGCCGCAGACGCAATCTGTTGCAGATCATCGCCGCGGACTTTAATGCTGACAGGCTTGGCCACGGGCGGACCGCCTGCGATCCTGTAAAAAGAAATGTTCAACGGTCCCGGGTGATCGGAAACCGTTTTGCGGATCACATCCAGCACATCGTCCACGCTCCTGAATTCGTTATCGATATCGGGTGCGAGGCTGACGATAATCTGGCCGTATTGATCGCCGAACAGTGCTTCGGTCTCGGTAAACAGCTGGCCTGCATAACTCACCATCGCGCGCAGTTCTTCAGGGCGCATTTTCTCCCTCACCCGGGATTCGATTTCCAGCGTTGTCTGCAAGGTGGCATCCAGCGGTGTGCCCGGCGGCATTTCAATATTGACGTAAAACTTGCGCTGCGGATCACTGGCGAAAAAATCGAATTTGACGACACCGCCGACGACAGCAGAAAGTGCGAGCAGGAATGCGAGGAAAACAATGCCAATGGAGGCTTTTGGATAACGCATGACCCTGATCAGGGCACGAATGTATCTCAGTTGCAGGCTGTGCGTGAAACGACGTCGCATTGAATGGATGCTGGAGTTTTGTGAAAAGCCGGCCTTGCTGGCGAGCACATGGGCAGGCAGCATCCAGTAGGCCTCCACCAGGCTGATCAGCAATGCAATCGTGACCACCAGCGGCACAACCTTGAGGAACTGGCCCATGATGCCGGTCATCAGCATCAGCGGCGAAAAAGCGGCGATGGTTGTGAACACGGCCGCTGTCACTGGAGCAAATACTTCCTTCAGTGAATCAATGCAGGCCGTCATGCGGTCGACGCCGTGGTTGAGGCGTTCGTAGATCGATTCCACCACGACCACGGCATCGTCGACCAGCATGCCGAGTGAAATCACCGCACCCAGCAATACCATTACGTTAAGGCTCTGTCCCAGTACGCCCAAAGCCCAGAATGTGCCGGCGAGGATAAACGGGATGCCGATGCTGGTCAGAAACGCGATGCGCAAGCCCAGGAACAGCCAGGTGACGAACAGCACGAACAGCAGACCGAGCAGGGCGTTGTTCTGCATGATGCGGATGGATTTTTTTGTCAGTTCGGTTGCATCATCAATCAGCGTGAGTTTTACCCCGGTTATTTCGCTGGTCTGATTGCGATCCTTGATATAGTCATTGAGTTTTTCGACGATCTCCAGGGTATTGGTGTTTGATTTCTTGAACACCGCCAGCATCACCGCGTCATTATCGTTAAAGCTGACCAGGCGGTCGGCTTTTTCACGCGCGCGTTGCACCACTGCAATTTCGCCCAGGCGGACCCTGCCGAGAGAAGTCACGACAGGCAGTGAGGCAAGGTATTCAGGATCTGCCTGGCTGCCGGTCAGGCGGATAAACCATTCTTCATCGTGAACCTGCCGGCTGCCGGCAGAAATGTCCTGGTAGTAGCTGCGTACCGTGTCAGCGACATCGCCGGGCTTGATGCCGTACTTGTGCAGTGTTTCAGGCTCAAACAAAACCTGCAGTTCAGGATCGTAAAGTGCGGTGCTGTCTATGCGGTCGATGCCTTTCATCTGCTCGAGGTCTTTCTTGATGCGTTCAGCATGTACGCGCAGGTTTTCATCGGAAGCGGCGGAGGTAACGACCAGGGAAGCGGTCGGGTAGGCGTTGCCCGAGGTGATTTCGAGGATGAACGGGTCGAAGGCTTCATCGGGCAGTTCATCCGTTTTGTTCTGGATTTCACGGCGCAGGTCAGTCACGCGCTTGTCGAACACGCGGTCGGAGATTTCATTGAAGCGCACCAGGATGCTGGATGTGCCCTCGCGGCTGGTGCTGGAAACGAAACGCATATCCGGTACCTTGCGAATAACTTCTTCCAGTGGATCGGTGACGCGCTTTTCCACGTCCAGTGCGGCCGCACCGGGCAGCAGCGTGGTGATGGCTATCCAGTTGAAGTTGACCGCGGGGTCCTGTTCACGTGGCAGGAAGATATAAGTCGTGATACCAAGAACCAGCACCAGCACGAAGGTCAGATTCGCCAGCACATGATTTTGCAGAAAGCTCCTGAACACGCCGGCCTTATTCCTGGTTTGACGGTACTACGGTGATACTGTCGCCGTCTTTCAGTCCATGCCGTCCGGTCGAAACGATTTGAGTACCGGGTTCGAGCTCAATGAATGCCGGGTGTCCTTCGGTATAGGATTCGACCGGGATGAATTTTGCAGTGCTGCTGTTCGCGATCAGAACGCCGGCCTGCTGATTGCGGACTACGACCAGGCTGGATGGTAACGCGAGTTTGTTATCGTGCCATTTCAATTCGCCATGACTGCCTGTTGGCGCCGCTTCATCGATGAAGGACAGTATTGCCGTGTGCGTGCGATAGTTCCTGTCCAGCACAGGCAGGATGCTGTCGACTGCCAGCGCATAACCGACGCCGTTAAACACGAATTGATAGTTTGTGCCCTGTATAAAGCTCTCGTATTCGAAGCTGTTGATATGCGCTTCAACATGTCCCTGTTCCGAGGTGATCATTTGAAACACGGGCGTTCCGGGTTGTGCAAGTTCACCCTTGCTGATGAATCGTTCACTGATATAGCCGTCATACGGTGCCTTGATACTGCATTTATCAACGGCGATTTCGGCGGCTTCAATACCGGCTTTGGTATTGATCAGCTCGGCTTTCAGGCGCGAGGCATCGGCATTGCGCTGGTTATACAGTTCCAGTGAAATGTTGTTCTGTTTTTGCAGTTTCTGCGCACTGGCAAACAGTTTCTTTGCGTTTTCATACTGCGCGTTGACTGCATCATGAGCGGCCTTTGCCTGTTGCAACTGTAGCTTGTATGTCCGGCAGTCAAGCGAGATGACAGTGTCTCCCTGGTTGACCCTGTCACCGGTATCGTGGTTGACGCTTGCCACGGTGGCGGATGCTTCAGCACTGACCTTGCTGTCGTGTTTTGCGATGACTTCTGCAGCGGTGTTGTGTTCAGGATAGTAGGCAGCGTCTTTGTAGCTGACCGTTTTTACGTTCACCGGAGAAGCGTATGAAGCCGATGCTGTTATGGCAAAACACAGCGCCACGCTCAACATACAACGGATATTTTTCGATGTGATATGCAAGCGCAGTTAATCCCTGATGATTTTTTCGACGCGGCTGATTAACTGCCCACGGTGCAGGCGGGTATGGATCAACTCATTCCGGGAAACACTATCAGTATTGGTAATTGCCTGTCCATCGGCGTTGCTGGTAATGGAATAACCCCGGCTCAATGTCTGCAAGGGGTTGATGGCATTCAATGTGCTTGCAAGTGTGCTCAAGTGTGATTTGCGCTGTTCCAGCGCGGACCTGATGTGGAACTGTGCCTGTTGCTGCAGGCGCTCGATGTTATTACGGTAATTACGAATGGCGATTGCAGGCGAGCACGACAACAGTCGTGTATGCAGATGCTGCATACGGTCGCTTGCAGCGCGTATCCTGTAGTTCATCGTCATGCGCATACGTTTGTCTATATCGTTCACCCGCTGCCCCAGCCTTTGCAGGTTGGCCAACGGGTGTTGCTGCGTTAATCGTGTACGCAGCCAGGACAGTCGCTCACCAGCGCGCGTTATTTTTTCACCTGCCAGTTGTTGCAGTCGTGACTGATACCAGTCGAGCGTCTGCATCCAGGCCTGCTGGTCGGGTGTTACCGCCTCTGCCGCCGCGGTTGGTGTTGCAGCCCGGTGATCGGCGACGAAATCGGCAATGGTGATATCGACCTCGTGACCGACACCGCTGACAACGGGTATCGTGCAATTGAAAATCGCCCGCGCCACGGATTCCTCGTTGAAAGACCACAGGTCCTCGAGCGAACCACCGCCGCGCACCAGCAGCAGGACGTCACAGGCGCCGTATTGCTGCGCAAGCTCCAGTGCATGGCAGATCGCAGGGGCGGATTCCTCGCCCTGCACCGGCACCGGGAAGAGCTTGACCGGCACCGACGGGAAGCGGCGTGCAATGACGCTCAATACATCGCGAATGGCGGCGCCGGTCCTGGACGTGATGACACCAATACAGGCCGGAACTTCGGGCAGGTCCTGCTTGCCGGCTTCGCTGAACAGTCCCTCTGCAGCGAGCTTCTGTTTGAGCTCTTCGAATTTTTTTTGCAGGGCGCCGGCGCCTGCCTGTTCCATGCGGTCTACGATCAGCTGATAGTCACCGCGCGCTTCATACAGGCTGACCTTGCAGCGCACGACAACCTGGCTGCCGTTCTCCGGGCTGAACTTCAGCTCGCGGTTGCGGCCTCGAAACATGGCGCAGCGGACCTGGGCGCCGGCATCTTTCAGCGTGAAATAGATGTGACCGGAGGCAGGTGTGGCCAGATTGGAGATTTCACCCTCGACCCAGATCCACGCGAACTCCTGCTCCAGCAGGCGGGCGACCGCGCTGTTGAGCCCGGAAACGCTGAATACTGAACGCTCTTGATTGATCATAATGACAGTGAATAGTGAATAAAAAAGTGAACAGTGAACAGTGAATAGTTAACAGTCGAAAGATATGGCTTGTGGTTAAATCTCGATGAATTCATCACTGTTCACAGATAACTGTTAGTTGTTCACTGCAGTATTGTGACATATATGTTGCTGTTTAGATCTGTAAGTCATTGTATAAAAGCGATATCTGCATGAAAAGAGGCGCGCCGTATTTACCCGAACCCGCCAGAAGCCTATAATTACCGGCTTTTATCCGCACGGCAGGTACCATCATGCGCATTATCGAGGAAGCCCTCACATTTGACGATGTTTTACTGGTGCCCGCCCACTCGACCGTTCTGCCCAACGACGTGGATCTGACCACCCGGGTGACCCGCGATATCGAGTTAAAAGTCCCCTTGCTCTCCGCCGCCATGGACACGGTCACCGAGTCTCGCCTGGCGATTGCACTCGCTCAGGAGGGTGGTCTTGGCATCATCCATAAAAACCTCACGGCTGAAGAGCAGGCCGAGCATGTCAACATGGTGAAAAAGTACGAGAGTGGCGTGATCAAGGACCCGGTCCAGGTGACGCCTGACAAGACCATCCGTGAAGTCATGGCCTTGCGCGAACACTACCAGATTTCCGGTGTCCCCGTGGTCGAGGGCGAGGACCTGGTGGGCCTCGTGACAAGCCGCGATCTGCGTTTCGAACCCAATCTGGATCAGCCTGTTTCCGCGGTAATGACGCCAAAAGAGAAGCTGGTCACCGTCCGCGAAGGCGCTCCCAAGGAGGAGATTCTCAGCCTGCTGCATAAACACAGAATCGAGCGCGTGCTGGTGGTCAATGACAACTTCCAGTTACGCGGCATGATCACGGTCAAGGATATTCAGAAGTCGACCGATTTTCCGCTGGCGTGCAAGGATGAAGAAGGCCGCCTGCGAGTGGGCGCTGCGGTAGGCACGGGTGCCGGCACCGAGGAGCGTGTCGATGCGCTGGTAAGAGCAGGCGTTGATATCATTGTTGTTGATACCGCACACGGCCACTCACAGGGCGTGCTCGAACGGGTCAAATGGGTCAAGCAGAATTATGATGTACAGGTCATCGGCGGTAATATCGCCACCGGTGACGCCGCCAAGGCGCTGGTTGAAGCCGGTGCCGATGGTGTCAAAGTCGGCATTGGTCCGGGTTCGATCTGTACCACGCGCGTTATTGCCGGTGTAGGTGTGCCGCAGATATCCGCTATTGCCAATGTGGCTGCAGCACTGGATGGCACCGGTGTACCGCTGATTGCAGATGGTGGTATTCGTTACTCGGGTGATATGGCCAAGGCCATTGCCGCGGGCGGCTATTGCATCATGGTCGGCAGTATGTTCGCCGGTACTGAAGAAGCGCCGGGTGAGGTGATTCTGTACCAGGGCCGTTCCTACAAGTCATACCGTGGCATGGGTTCACTGGGTGCAATGAAGCAGGGCTCGAGTGACCGTTATTTCCAGGATGCTTCCGAAGGCACTGAGAAACTGGTACCGGAAGGTATCGAAGGCCGTGTTGCCTACAAGGGACCGCTGGCGGCTATCGTGCACCAGATGCTGGGCGGCCTGCGTTCCAGCATGGGTTATGTCGGCTGTGCGACACTCGATGAAATGCGTACAGTACCGAAGTTCGTACGCATCTCCGGTGCGGGCATGCAGGAATCGCACGTGCACGATGTGACCATCACCAAGGAAGCACCGAACTATCGAAGCTCCTGAGTAAGTCGCCTGGAAGAATATATTTATTTACCGCAGAGGCGCAGAGTACGCAGAGAAACATTTATGTTCTGTCATCTCGAACGAATGTGAGAGATCTCCCTGGCTTAAGGAGATTTCTCCCTCTGGTCGAAATGACAAAAAATATTTTTATCTCAGAACAACTAAAACCTCTGCGTCCTCTGCGCCTCTGCGGTTAAACCACCGTATAAATTACAGAAACATTCATATATGCACGACATTCATTCTGACAAGATCCTGATCCTGGATTTCGGTTCCCAGTACACGCAACTGATCGCGCGCCGCGTACGCGAGGCGGGTGTTTACTGCGAGATACATCCCAGTGATGTCGATGACGAAGATATAACGTCATTCAGTCCAAACGGCATTATCCTTTCAGGCGGGCCTGAATCGGTTACCGCTGCAGATACTCTGGTCGCACCTGCTTCGGTGTTTACGATCGGTGTGCCGGTTCTGGGCATCTGCTATGGCATGCAGACCATGGCTGCACAGCTTGGCGGCAAGGTGGCGTCGTCCGATCATCGTGAGTTCGGCTATGCCCAGGTACGCGCGCGTCATCACAGCAAACTGCTGAAAGACATCGAAGACCATGTCGACGAAGAAGGTCACGCTTTTCTCGATGTGTGGATGTCTCACGGCGATCGGGTTGATGAACTGCCCGAAGGTTTCGTTCGTATAGCCAGCACAGACAACGCGCCTTTTGCCGGTATCGCTGATGAGAGCCGCGGCTTCTATGGCGTGCAGTTTCATCCGGAAGTGACGCATACACGTCAGGGTAAGCGCATTCTCGAACGCTTTGTCCATGATATCTGCGCTTGTGCTTCAGACTGGACCCCCGGCAATATCATCGAAGACAGTATCCAGCGTGTGCGCGAACTGGTCGGTGATGAAGAAGTCATCCTCGGTCTTTCCGGCGGTGTTGATTCGTCCGTGGTCGCTGCGTTGCTGCACCAGGCCATCGGCGATCAGCTGACCTGCGTGTTTGTCGATAATGGCTTGCTGCGTTACCGTGAAGGCGACCAGGTCATGGCCGTGTTTGCAGAGAACATGGGTGTCAAGGTGATACGCGTCGATGCCGAGCAGCGTTTCCTTTCCGAACTTGCAGGTGTTGATGACCCGGAACAGAAGCGAAAGATCATCGGCCGTGTTTTCATCGAGATATTCGAAGAAGAGGCGGGCAGGCTGAAGACGGCGAACTGGCTCGCACAAGGGACCATTTACCCGGATGTGATCGAGTCGGCAGGCAGCAAGAACGCGCACCTGATCAAATCACATCATAACGTTGGCGGTCTGCCGGAAGACATGAAGCTCAAGCTGGTCGAACCCCTGCGCGAGCTGTTCAAGGACGAGGTGCGCAAGGTCGGTGTTGAGCTGGGCCTGCCATCCGAAATGGTTTATCGCCATCCATTCCCGGGCCCGGGTCTGGGCGTACGCATACTCGGTGAAGTCAAGAAAGAGTACGCAGATTTGCTGCGTCTCGCAGACCATATATTTATCCAGGAACTCTACAAGAACGATTTATATGACAAGGTCAGCCAGGCCTTCGTCGTGTTCCTGCCGGTAAAATCCGTCGGCGTCATGGGTGATGGACGCAAGTATGACTATGTCGTTGCCTTGCGCGCGGTCGAGACCATCGACTTCATGACAGCACGCTGGGCACATCTGCCGTATGAATTTCTCGACCATGTGTCACGCCGTATTATCAACGAGATCGATGGCATCACCCGCGTGACCTACGATATCTCCGGAAAACCGCCCGCCACTATCGAGTGGGAGTAGGCCAGATCTGGTACTGGCTGGCACCTGCCGGCATCAAGACACAGCACACTCAAATAACCAATAA
>Ga0209536_100011550_pt1 | contig 12920 bp, 15 predicted proteins | sample DeeMarSeWOR28_12_FD_187461 | JGI IMG/M metagenome (GOLD analysis project Ga0209536, IMG submission 187461) | Marine sediment microbial communities from White Oak River estuary, North Carolina - WOR-2-8_12 (SPAdes) (version 2) | ecosystem: Environmental > Aquatic > Marine > Intertidal zone >...
TTTAGGTATTGATGTCTGGGAACATGCTTACTACCTCAAATATCAGAATCGACGTCCTGAATACGTAACAAATTGGTGGAACGTAGTTAATTGGGACGAAGTAGCTCGAAGATTTGCAGCCGCTGCATAATGAGTGTCCCAGATTGACCACCTGCAGATCGGATTTGAGGTAAAATTAACAATCGAATTCCGGTTTATTTCATCTCACTTTATGGGAGGTCCCTTGAATGACTTACATTATCACTAGTTTGTGTCTCCGAGACTCTGGATGCGTAGAAGTATGCCCGGTTGAATGCATCGTACCTGGCAAACCGGTCGAAGAGTGGCCCTGGTACTACATCGACCCAGATACCTGCATCGATTGCGGTGCCTGCATTCCAGAATGCCCATTCGAAGCTATCTTCGTTGAAGATGAAGTTCCCGACGCATACGAAGCCAAAGGTGGTGAGCAGGTCAGTATGCCCAAGGGTACCGCTGGTCATGATGAAGTTTATGACGGCACAGATCATCACGGCGAAGCTGTTCACCTTGAAGGTACACGCACACTCGAAGCGGGTGAAACAGTCGATTTAACCCCGGACATTCAACCCAACTACGACTATTTCCAGTCTGGACCGGGCTACAGCGCGCTTGATTAATATCAGCGAGAAATAAAATATCCGACCCGCAGTCATTCACTGTCGGGTCGGATTATTATTTAACTTGATTCAAGAATATTTTTTATCGCTCACGCAGCTCCAGGTTCCCGGCGCCCATCTCAACATTGATGATTAATTCTGGACCCTCCCCGGGTAAGGTATAAACATCCCCGGACATACGCCAGGATCCACTGCGATCAACATTAGCCAATCCACCTTCGAACTGGACAGTAGCTGGCGTGCCTTGGGGAACGATGATCACGATGCTGCTCAAGCCAGTCTTAATACTTACCTCTGCGTCTTGCTGCAAATCACCGGAGAAATCTAAACGATAATCTCCAGCCCCGCTTCTGAAATCCATCTCCCGAAAATTGGCATTTGCTAAACCACTCAGGGTAGCCTGCGAAGCACCTGTATCATAGCGCAGGGTATCCATCTCAACAGGATTTAACTCCGAGAAAGATACGTCCGTCTTTGAAGCACCTTCAGCAATTCGCAGATCATGAATTGGAATACCTCCCAATTCGAACTCACCTTGATACCCGCCCGCAGCAATATCCAAATCAATCGGGAAATTCCCAAAGGATAAGTCCCAACGATTCTTTAGTTCATCACCAAGTACTGGTATTAGGTTAATATCATCCACTTGCTGGGAGATTTTCACCCTGCTATCTGCAACTGTTACTTTGGGTTCAAATTCCACCACGTTGAATGCAGCCGTGCCAGAAATGAGCGACTCACTGTCTCCTGGAGCGATATTCAGCTCACCAGCACCAAATTCCAGTTTGACTTCAGTAACCTGGTCAGAATCAGGCGCAGGAACCTCGATTTCCGTCGTCTCTGCAGACCCGATGGTTACACCACGCATTTGATCATTGAAAGTAAATGTGCAGGCTAGCATGGCAACGCTCAATGCAGCGATTGCTGCTATTACTTTTATTGGGAACATGACAACCTCCTTGTCGTTTTACCTCTACCAATATATACGCAGTTCTCGCCATTTGGTTGCATAATCCATCTCGGTTGCACCAGGATTGAATTTGATGAAGATCAGATTCAAATCATTTACCGATAGAATTACACCTGCACGCAACATAAATTTATTTTCATCCGTCCTTGTGAGCCTCAAAGCATATCACTCCCTGCTGACCAACTACGGCTTCATGCACCAAGCCAGCTGGTAAGTCTAACCTGTCCCCAGTTTCCAAAGTTACTTGTTCATTAATATCTGGCAGGATAAATGTTATCGATCCCTGCAGGACATATATTACCTTGTGAAATGAATGTGAATGAGCGCCATATATATCTCCAGGTGTATTTGACCAACGATATCCTGACAACCCTTGTTCACCAAGTAAACGGTGAATTTCACTCTCATGCGGGGGTGAATCCCCCATCCAAGGAACTACAGTATATTCTCGTTTCACTGCCATCACGGTGACTCCCTCTGAAGCAAGATAATCAATTTTACCCTTTCTCATTTTCTTGTAGGACTGACCACCAACATCTTGCACAAATGGATAAGATACGGCAAAATTAGGAATGAATCTCTGTCGTGTTCAACAATATAATACTCAAATCAAACTATCTACTTAAGTCAAGTCAGGTTTAATCTTAAAAGGAGGTCAATTCTTATGTCCGAGTCACCTGAACCCAACACCGAACAGTCAGCAGAAGATCTTGCATCGGAATTTCACAACCTGGGTGCTAATCTCAAAAAATATTTTGTTAGTGCTTGGGAAAGTGAGCAACGCAAGACAATCCAAACAGAAATCGAATCAGGATTAAACGAATTGGGGGATACCTTGAAGAGAACCGCGGATGAGATTCAAAATAGCGAGACCGGTCAGCGGATCAAATCAGAAGCAACAGATCTTCGAGATCGTGTACGTGATGGCGAAGTCGAACAAAAAGTACGCTCAGATCTGACCAAGTTGCTGCAAAAATTGAATACAGAATTGGAAAAAGCTATCCCACCCGAGGACTCTCCATCCTCGGATGAGGAAGATTCGCCAAAGCAAGAATAACATGGCAAACAAAACCTTTGTTCGACAAACCAACACAGGTGAACCAGTCAGGGTAGGTGATCTGTCTATTTATCCAGTGGCTCGTTCATACCGCATCAATATGCCCGGCGTACATGGTGGCATTATCTGGAACAGGCCAGTGGCAGTGATCGTTGAAAATTCTCGCGGTGATCGACAAGAACTGCCGGTTGTCGATCGTACACGCCAGCTGCAGATCGCGATTTTCAGTGCGGGTCTGTTCGGAGCCTTTCTGACCTGGCTCCTGTTCCGCAAATCAAGAAAATAATTTAACTAGGAGACTAATAGGATGGATAAAGATATCAAAGAATTTGGTGCTGCAGGAGAAGTCGATCTGCACCAGACTATGGATGATATCAACTCAACGATGGTATCGTTCCTTGAAACCGCCAGTGTTGATAAGGTCTATGGCGCACCTATCCAAGTCGGATCCACAACTATCATCCCCACGGCTGAGAACCTGGTGGTAATGGGTTTTGGCGCTGGTGCCGGTTCTGGTCGCGGGGATTTTCAACCCGATGAAGAAGATGCCGAGCCTGGCGAGGGCACTGGTGAGGCTGGCGGCGGAGGTGGCGGTGGAGGAGGAAGGACTCTCTCCAGACCAGTGGCTATCGTAATTGCCTCTCCTGAAGGGGTGCGCGTGGAACCCGTTGCTGACCGCACGAAGGTGATAATGGCTGCAATAACTGCGGCTGGCTTTGTCGCTGGTATGTTCATGCGAATGAGCCGCGGACCAAAATCCTTCTGAGTAATTACCCAAACTCACCTGCTAACTTAAAGATCTGATCGGCAAAAGAGTCGATCAGATCTTTTAATGCCAGCTTTCGTAACCAATGATCTGGAATCCTGTCTTCCCCGTAATACGCGCCTGCCAGCTGCCCGTAAACTGCACCCGTCGTATCAGCATCATCCCCCAAGTTTACCGCCTTCAAGCATCCGGACTCAAATGAGTCGCTGTTAGAAAATGCCCAGAGAGCAGCTTCAAGCGAATGGACCACATACCCAGTGCCTTTTATTTCCGGAGGTTCTTTTTGCTTAAATGATCCCCGGGCGATCTGATTGATTTCCTTGACTAACGGTTCTTCCGCCACAAAGTATGCCTCACTTAAAAGAACCTCTTTATCAATTCCAATCAAAGCCCCGGAGATCAATGCACCAAAATACCGGCAAGCATCCACCGCTGCTCTTGTCCCATGGGTGGTTTTTGAGCTCAATCCGCTGTTATTAATGGCATTTGTTCTATTGCAAGCATACAGCATTGGAACTGGAGCCAACCGCATGATCGAACCATTCCCGGCTGAGTAAGGATCCGTGGAGCCACTCAATGGGTTTCCGGTCCGCTCAAAATTAATCAGTGCATCACGCACCGTATTCCCAATATCAAAACATACTCCGGTGCTACTCAGGTACCCTTCTCGAAACCAGCGTACATATCTTTGCATCTGGTCTGTGAGGTTCATTCCCGTGCAAGTAATCAGGCTATCTGCCAAGCATAAAGCCATTGAAGTATCATCTGTCCATTGACCTGGCGCAAGGTTGAATGGTCCCCCACCGACCAGATCATCAAGCGGATTAAATGATCCAGGGGGTCGAAACTCGAGTGTTGTCCCCAGCGCATCTCCAACCGCCAAACCAGCCAAACATCCCCGGAAACGATCCTCTTGACTCATGCCACCAAGTCCAGAATGGATATTTGCATAATTGGTCTTACCTTTTCATTCCATCTGAAGTGCAGCTTCCATCATCTCCCTGCCAATCTCTGATAAATGTTGCGGTGTATCTTCCTCCACAACTACGACCAAGACGAGTGGAGCACCCGACCAACCGGGCGTTGTTCCGGAGAGGTACCAGGAGATGGTTTGACCTTCTTTGTTGTTGGTTTTGCTGAAAACTTGCCAGATCGGTAGCGTCTCATCGGCAAGCAATTCGGCGACACCGTCGGCATTTGGTTTTGAAAAAATCTGCTTGTTCTCAAAGGCTTGCGGTAATACCATCCATCCATCATCTGGATGGTTATATGCTGCAGCCAATTGAGGTTCAGGAACTGCACCTCCAGCACTAATAACAGCAGCTGCTCGGACTAATTGGAGAGGACTGGCTTGAAAATCGGGATTACCTTGGATTATTTCTTCGTACGTTGGGATAGCTATCGGTGAAAAAACACCATCCATTTCAGGTACCAAACTTGGACTTGTGAAAAATCCCAAATCCTCGAACAATTTCGATAACCTCTCATTGTAAAGATTTTGACCCAACATAATCAGGCTGCTGCTGCACCCAGCAGAGATCGCGCCAGCCAGATTCATATCCTCTTCAGGAAGTGCGCAATCAACCGCCTCATCGTCTATCAAAGCTGGTTGAATCTCGGACAGCTGAATACCTTCTTCAGCAGATACTTCCGCCAGCAGGAACGGTCCCAATGCTGTTCCAAGTGGATAGCGTCCCTGTACTGCACGATTGAGCAGGGGGGTATCTGCATCATTAACCAGCTCAAACCAATTTGTATTGAGATCAGCGGCTTCAAAGCTTGGTTGGGAAACCATGGACAAGATTTCGCCGCTTTCTGCATTCATCAATACAAGAGCACCTTTAGCTTCGCTCAGAAGCTGGCTCCCTATTTGCTGAAGTTCCATATCCAGACTTAGTCGAATATCCAATCCTGGTGGAGGTTGCCCATAGAGCAAATGATGCCACCACACCTGCAGCTCAGAGTGACCTTTCAATCCACGTAAATAGGGATCCAGGGTGGCCTCGAGTCCCGATTGTCCGTATGCCGGGTCAGAATATCCAACCAGGGATCCAAGCTCTGGATATTTGTATTCTCGCTTAAGATCCCCTATCTTGCCTGTTGTCCCGACTATTATATTATTCTCCCGATCGTACAACGCACCACGTGTTACATACCTGTCCGCGATTGCACGGCGTGCATTATCAGTCCGTTGTAATAAATCAGGGCCACGTTGGTAGGTCCACCAACCAATAATCACCGCAGCCAATCCCAAACTGGTAAGAAGGAAACCACCAAAATTTATATAAAGAGCTGGACTTGACCCTGGTTGGGGTCTCGTTTTTCCACTCTGGCTGATAAGGGCCAGTAATAGCAGCGAAATATAAGCGGTTAGAAGAGACGAACCACCATATGAAACAAATGGCAAGGTAACACCTGTCAAGGGGAGCAGGCGGATATTACCACCGATTATTAACAAGCTTTGACCAATTAAATATGCTGTCAACCCTGCTGCAAGATAACGCCGGAAATTATCAGGAGCCCACAAGGCGATCCGAATCCCGCTTGCTGTGAGCAGCATCAGCAGTGCAATCACCCCTAACCCGCCCAGAAGTCCGCCTTCCTCAACGATTGCAGAAAAAATAAAATCCGAATGTGATACCGGAACCAGGGTGGGGTTGCCCATGCCAGGGCCCCTACCCCCAACACCCCCATTCGCCAAAGCGATCAGGGATTGCACGATCTGGAAAGATCGGTTGCTGGGGTCTAACCATGGGTTTAGCCATGCCTCAATCCTGAGCCTTACCACGTCGAACAAGAAATAACCTCCCAGGCTTGCCATCGCCAGGAGGAAGGCACTCAAAACAAGAATTATCTTTCTTTCAGTAGCCAGGTAGGTAATCACTGCAAACAGGAAAAGAAAAATTGTCGCAGTTCCAAGATCGCGTTGCACCAAAAGAAGCAGCAAAGTTATTCCAGTCATAACAAGCAACGGGGCCAGCAAGGATAATGAGGAGCCGTTGTGGTCCTTACCAGTCTTTTGATCATCTTGTGTAGATCCGATAGATCTAAAAAATGATAATGAAAACCAGGGTTTTTTCCCAGCCAGGTATGCAGATAAAAAGATGATCAGCAGCAGTTTTAATGGTTCCGAGGGTTGAAAATAAAAACCACAACAACCCAACCACAGCTGGGGACCTGCAGGTCCTGCTGGATTAGTTCCGAAAATGAGGGTTAATGCAGTCAATATTAATCCTGCCGATAAAAGGACATACTTATATCTGCGCAGGAAATTTAGCTGGATAGGCAGGCGTAAACCCAACCAAAACACAATTGAGGCGATCGCGACCCAAATAGTCTGTCGAAGACCAAACTCTGGAAACAGGCGCCAGATCGTCATCAATCCCCAGCCAGTGAGAAGCGCAGCGACCGGAAACAAATATGGATCTCGGTCTCGCAGTTTCTGACCGATTTGCCAATCCCCGATGACAACCAGGACTAACCAAACCCCATATCCTATCCAATGCTCCCAACGGTATTCGACATCCCAACTTCGCAATCTTGCAGCTGGTGATAAGGTTAATGCAAGGGAATAAACCCCCAAAAACAACCCTGCAAATATTAATAGTATGCGGTTGGATGATCCAGAGATGCGTATGGATTGAGTGATTGAAGCCATAATCAATATATCAATCCAGATATTTTTTGACCAGCAGGTGAAGATCCTTTCGTGTTTCTTGAGGGACCACGCTCGGATTGGTGATAAATGCGTCTGCCATTGCACTTTGGCAGTGGCAATGTCTTTGGTCTTTCAAATCCCTAACCAGCGTGCTCACAGCCTGCTGGGCAACCTCCGTATTCCGGTTGAGAATTTCAATCACCATTTCCACAGTAACGGGTTTCTCACTGATGTGCCAAACGTCATAATCCGTCACATGAGAGATTGTCGCATAACACATTTCCGCTTCTCTGGCAAGAAACGCCTCTGGAGAAGTTGTCATACCAATGATAGACATCCCCCAAGCGCGGAATGTGTTCGATTCTGCCCTGGTCGAAAAGCGTGGTCCTTCTATCGTTATGTAGGAGCCCCCCATATGAACATTGTTCGAAGTTGATTGCACTGCCTTGTAAACTGATTCCGATAAGTCATTGCAAAAGGGTTCTGCAATGCTTACATGGGCAACCAATCCACCAGTAAAAAATGACCGCACACGGTCTTTCGTGAAATCAAAGAGCTGATCAGGTATCACAATGTCTCCGGGCACAAAATCTTCACGGAGGGACCCGCAGGCACTGATTCCTACAATCCTTTCAACGCCTAAAGTTTTCAACGCATAGATATTAGCTCGATAGTTTAGCTCTGTTGGTGACAAATGGTGTCCTATTCCGTGCCTTGCTAGAAAAGCCACCTCTTTTCCTTCTAGTTTCCCAACCACAATTGGGGCACTCGGGCTGCCAAAAGGGGTTTCAACCTCCCGCTCTTGAATATCTTCTAAGCCCGGCATTGAATATAAACCTGATCCTCCGATAATCGCAATTTTGCACACGTTAGATCTCCTTTTTTGAAAGGTCTTTCCTGAAAAAATAATTATCTAATTTGAATCACTTTCAGGACGCTCTGCATAATCACCTTGAATGGATATTTTTATCAAAGCTTGACCTAGCTGCAGTTGATCTCCTGAAACAAGGATAGCTGGAGAGGCAACCTTGTCGAAATTCAGAAAGGTGCCATTTCTCGATCCCAAATCTTCAACCCACCAATTCTGGTGATGATATGAAAGACGGGTGTGCTCTGCAGAGACCGTGTTGGCATTCAATTCCAAGTCGCAGGTTGATTCCCGCCCAACGACGATCTCAGGAACCGTATAGCTATGCGATTCGATCTGCTCCCCAATTTCCACGACTAATTTGATTTCTGGAATTGTTTGGGATTCGATTAGTTCCTTTTGGCGCTTCATATCCCTCCACAGCGTGTATACTGCCCAACCGATGAAAGCATACAGCGCAATTGCCATCATGAAACGCAAGATCAGGACCACAACACCGCTCATAATTCACCTAATCGTTTCAAATATCCGAATTGGTTTCCGGCCTCAGCGGTTGTGTAGTACTGCCGCTATCCCCAGAGAAGAAACCGGCTTCTTGACCATATACAAGCTCCACTCCGGCAAGAGAAATTACATCACCAGGAAACAAGCTGGCTTGTTGTATCCGAATCTTGTTTACGTATGTCCCTCCTGTAGATTCTAAGTCGAAAATTACGTAACGATTCTTGATCACTCTCAATTGAGCATGTTTTCTTGATACTTTTGGGTTATCAATCACGATTTGATTATCAGGACGTCGTCCCAGGTTGAGTACTTGTCCAGTCAATGGAATCACCTGAGTACCGTCGATGATAAGGAATGCGTTCTCTGGACTGGTTAACTCCTCACTGGGGTCGACCGTTATGGTGCTTGTTTCGGGGATTCCCTGCAGTGAAAAACTAGGCATGATCCTAAATCTGCCCGCAACCATTGAATCATCAACGCTGATTTTTATCTTCGGGGGAGCTTGAAAGGCTGTTCCCAATTGTCCTGCAGCTTCAAGTAATAATTGGTGCAAGGTCTCATTGATCGATGGATCCCCGGTAAATATCTGCGCAGTATCATTATTGACTATCACGATATAGGTATCAGCAGCAACTCGATTACCCGCTTGATCGATTTTTACTGAGCTCTGCATTTCTTCCACCAAACTGGAGGAGAACTGATTGTTCTGCTCACCTGTGTGGACAAAACGTGTTGTGCTATGCTCGATTATTGTCTGTAATTGAGACTCTAGCCTTGCCAGCCTATCCGTCAATTTACTCATCATCAATGTTTTATTATAGAGGCAAGCGGATCATCCTGCAAGATTGCTCATAATGTCCTCATCTGAAATCTTTATCACAGCTTTTTGTGTGATTCTAGATCAAAAGAACCATCAACTCAAAGTGGTATACTGGCATTATGCCTCCCAAATCAGCATCCGGTTTCCGTGAAATCGCTCATACTGCGGACTGGGAGTTAGAAGTCTGGGCACCCAATATACTCGGTCTGCTTGAACAGGCAGCTCAAGGTATGTACGACTTAATCGCTGCGCAGATTTCCAAAGAAAGACGTTTTACTCGTCAAATCACGCTCCAGTTTATCGAACCAGAAGATTTGTTGATCGATTTTCTTAATGAACTTCTCTATCTAGCTGAATCAGAAGAGTTGATTTTCGATCATTTTCACCTTGTGATTGAAGGGAACCAGATGCATGCCAAGCTTGTCGGTGCTCCTATTAAATCCATGGCGAAGGAGATCAAAGCTGCCACTTACCATCATTTGAATATTGTTGAATCGAATCAAGGTTTATATGCGAATATCGTTTTTGATGTTTAATATCCAGCCCACTCGTTGAGATTAGCAGGAGATACACCTATGGTTAATCTTCAAGATCTAATTCGGGTAAACCGCTATGAATGGGAAATACCTAAATCTCACCGCCCAGATATGCGTGTCCCTGTGCGGATCTTTGCCACCCAGGAGTTGCTGGATCAAATTAAAGGCGATAAATCGCTTGAACAAGCAGTAAACGCGGCAACTCTACCTGGTCTGGTATCACCCGTCGTTGTCATGCCGGATGTTCACCAGGGATATGGCTTTCCGATTGGTGGGGTCGCTGGAACACGTTTACCACATGGAATCATCTCTCCAGGGGCAATTGGTTATGATATTAATTGCGGAGTTCGCCTGCTTGCCTCGCAGATCGAGTTTCACTCCGTTGAAAAACATCTTCCCCATCTTGCGGACAGCCTCAACCGGCTCTGCCCGAGTGGTGTGGGGAAAAAGGGGCACGTGCGATTAACAATAAATGAATTAAACCAGGTCTGTATAAAAGGTAGTCGCTGGACTCTAAGGCATGGTTATGCCAGCGATGCGGATTTACGGCGTACAGAGGAAAGTGGATGCCTTGAAGGGGCTGATCCCTCAAAGGTCAGCAAGCGCGCCAAAGAACGGGGACGTCAGCAATTAGGTACCCTGGGTGCGGGAAACCACTTCATCGAAGTCGATATTGTCGATCAGGTCTTCAATCAACCAGCCGCACAGGCAATGGGGCTGACCACAGGAAACCTGGCGGTGATGATCCATTGTGGATCACGGGGTTTTGGACATCAGATCTGCACGGATTATGTGCGTGAGTTCCAGTCTGCAGTAAAACGCTACGGAATAGAGCTGCCCGATCGCGAGCTGGTTTGTGCTCCACTTGATTCTCCTGAAGGAAAAAATTACCTGGCCGCGATGCGCTGTGCAGCCAATTACGCCTTTGCGAATCGTCAAATTTTGGCGCACTTCGCAAGGCAGGCATTTGAAGAAACTCTGGCTGGGGCAGTTCCAAATTGGCACCTGTACCAGGTTTATGATATTGCCCACAACATGGGAAAAATCGAAACCCATGAGGTTGATGGAAAGCTAATTGAAATATGTGTGCATCGCAAAGGAGCTACGCGTGCATTCGGTCCTGGGTTTAGCGGATTACCTGCAGAATACCGTCCATACGGCCAACCAGTATTGGTCCCTGGCAGCATGGGAACCGCTTCCTGGGTTCTGGTTGGGACTGCCGAAAGTATGCGCCGGTCATTTGGCTCCAGCTGCCATGGAGCTGGTCGTACGATGAGCCGCAAGAAAGCCAAGAAATCTATCTGGGGCGAGGATTTGCGAAAGGAACTCCAAGCCAGGGGTATTCACATCCGGGCAGGCTCAATGGCGGGCTTGGCAGAAGAGGCTCCCCAGGCGTATAAAGATGTAGATGCTGTGGTGGAAACCGTCCACGAAGCCGGGATTGCCGATAAGGTTGCTCGCCTAAAACCTGTTGCGGTGATCAAAGGTTGAAGGGCTTCCAAAACAAAAATTAACTGCCACATAGTTATTCACGATACGCTGAATTTTAACCATTCCACCCAGTAAAATACGATATCCCTAAATGCATAAAAACCACCTTTTCTGGTGGTTTTTTCCATAATAATAAATTGAACTGAGACTAATGCGACAATATCTGCGACAGGAAGAGTTTCGTGCGATCCTGCTGGGGATTATGGAAAATATCATGCGGTGTTCCTGTTTCCACAATCAATCCTTCATCAAAGAAATACATACGATCAGCAACACCCCTGGCAAATCCCATCTCGTGAGTCACAACCAGCATCGTCATACCGGTTTCAGCCAGTTCGATCATCACATCCAAAACTTCCTTGATCATTTCCGGGTCCAATGCTGAAGTCGGCTCATCAAAGAGCATGATCTTCGGCTGCATAGCGAGAGCCCTAGCGATTGCTACTCGCTGCTGCTGTCCACCGGAGAGCTGGTTTGGATATTTCTCAGCCTGTTCGGGAATGCCCACCCGCTCTAAGAGCTGCCGCCCAATCTCCTTAGCTTTATTCTTGGACCACTTGCGGACCTTCATCGGCGCTAGCATGATATTCTCGAGCACATTTAGATGTGGAAACAGGTTGAACTGCTGAAACACCATACCGGTCTCCATACGAACTGCTTCAATATCGTGTACATCTTTGGTCAGCTCGATACCATCGATAACAATCGTTCCACTTTGGTGTTCTTCCAGGCGGTTTAATGTGCGGATAAAGGTCGATTTGCCCGAACCTGATGGGCCAAAAATGACAATCACTTCACCCTTGTGAACTTCCATTGATATCCCGCGCAGGGCTTCGAAATTTCCAAACCACTTGTGGACATCTTCGCAAATTATGATTGGCTCTTCATCAAAGGATTTTTCGCTCATCAATTTCTCCTCACCAATTTCTATAAGTTATTATAAGATCATTATTAGTTTCCAACAAGCAAAAAGAAAAGGACATAAAATTACCCCCTGCTTATGGAGGCAATACTCGCATTCGTCATAGATACTAAGTCTTCTGTAGCCAGAAGGATATTTATACCCCTTTGTCCGCCGGAAATGAAAATTTTTTTTCTTGATTGCACGGCACAATCAATTATCACCTGAAACCTGCGGTTCAATAACGCTAAGGGAGATATGCCACCAGTCTGCAAACCCGTAATTTGTTCTGCCTCCTTTAATGTTGCCAGATAAACTTTTTTCTCTCCCAATGCGCGAGATAATGCTTTCAAATCGACTTCATATGCAATGAATATACTCAAAATTATAGCTGAAACTCCAATAATTCGAATTATCACTTTGAGGATGTTAGATGTATTTGCTCGTATCAATCCTGAACGAGTTCCGCGGGTTATTAGGTAAATCAGAATTCTTGAAACTAGAAGAATTCCTGCAAAAGCTATTAAAAAAATCATCGCCGTGATATTACTTAATTCCCTTCTTAAAAAATCCGATCAATCGACATAGAGTCTAATTTAAAATGGCCCGAAAACCAAAAAAAAGAAAAAGGAAAAAACCTGAAAACGAGAGCCATGAAATTGAGGTACAAGACTGGAAAGTCTATTTTCATTTTGGAGTAAATATAAGCCG
>Ga0209536_100011551_pt1 | contig 12920 bp, 11 predicted proteins | sample DeeMarSeWOR28_12_FD_187461 | JGI IMG/M metagenome (GOLD analysis project Ga0209536, IMG submission 187461) | Marine sediment microbial communities from White Oak River estuary, North Carolina - WOR-2-8_12 (SPAdes) (version 2) | ecosystem: Environmental > Aquatic > Marine > Intertidal zone >...
TCAGCGGTTGAAAGCGGGCGGCAGGCGGGCAGCGTGGATTTTGACGTCAGCGATCAAAGCAATGCCAACCGCAATATCACCCGAATTGTATCGCCCATCTATGGTTCAGATCAATTACCGCTGGGATGCATCGAAGTTTTTCAGGATCAGACCGTTTTTAAGGATCTTCTGGAACGCGTCAGGTACGATGATCGGCGCTTGAAGATCATCCTGGACAATCTTGACATCGGCCTTCTGACGGTTGATCGAGGAGGTCACATCACCTTTTTCAACAGCCGGGCTGAAACCATCACCGGATTTGACCGGGGAGATGTCCTGGGAAAATCCTGTAGCGTGATTTTTGGTAAAACCGCCAGTCATGACCTCTTGCTCCTTAACGAAACCATTGCCGACGGCAGGGCGCGCTCGACCGCCGAAGGGGAAATCAGGACCCGCGAGGGGCAGGCGATTCCGATGCGCGCCAATTACATGGCGCTTAAAAATGAAGATGGCCGCACCGTCGGGGGTCTGGCCACGATTGCCGACCTGTCGTTGAAGTATCAATTTAACAGCGAGATAAAAGGCCGCTATACATTTTATGATATGGTCGGTAAGGATCCGGCCATTCAGAAAATTTTCGAGATTGTGCCCGTGGTCGCTTCAAGCGATGCCACCATTTTGATTGAAGGTCCTACCGGCACCGGCAAAGATGTTCTGGCTAAAGTCATTCACAACGCCAGTGGGCGTTTGAAAAAGCCGCTGGTCAAAGTGAACTGCGCGGCATTACCGGATAATCTTCTCGAATCAGAGATGTTCGGCTATGTTAAAGGGGCTTTTACCGGTGCGGAAAAAGATAAACCGGGCAGATTTCAGGAAGCCGATGGCGGGACTATTTTTCTGGATGAAATTGGCGACCTGCCTTTATCGCTGCAGGCCAAATTGTTGCGGGTGCTGGAGGACAGGGAGTTTTATCCCCTCGGCAGCAGAAAAACTACAAAAGTAGATGTGCGGATCATTTCTGCCACCAACCAGAACCTGGAGCAGCTGGTTGCCGAAAAACGCTTTCGCGAAGACCTTTTCTACCGGCTGAATGTGATGCGCCTGGACTTGCCTCCTCTAAAAGCCAGAAGGGGTGATATTCCGCTTCTCATATCTCATATTTTAAAGCGGCTGAGCGCCACCCGTGACACGATCGTTGAAAAATTTTCAAACGATGCCATGGAAGTGCTCTTAAATTACGATTACCCCGGCAACATCAGAGAGCTTGAAAACATCATCGAGCATGCCCTGATTGTCTGTCAGGATAAAATCATCGAGCGAAACCATCTGCCCCTTTCACTTCAGGGCGGCATTGCATCCCGTTTGTCAGAAGAAGAAAAGCTGCCCTTTGACAGAGAGATCGCCTTCAGCGAGAAAGCCCTCATTTTAGATACATTGAGGAAAACCAACTGGAATAAAGGCAAAGCCGCCGCCGCCCTCAATATCAACCGCACCACCCTGTGGCGCAAAATGAAGAAATACAATATGACGGAATAGATCATTTTTGTCATTCGGCCCGCAGGCAATGCTTTAAAACCGTTGGGGCCCAGAATTGATGCAAAATGATGCATATAATGTTTCATTTTGTTGCAATCACGTTTTTCATTCCGCGCTAATTCTAAAAATATTTATAACTTATCTAAATATTTGTAAAAAAATATCTTCTCAAAATTTTTAGCAAACAATCAAAACTGATAATCGGCCCGCCCCACCATCAAGCGTTGCATTTATGCATCATTCTTCGCGGCAATTCATTTCCCGAATTGATTGGTTATTGATTTAACCCCTTAAAATAATTACCATATTTTTTTGACGCCCAAAAATCGGTTCTGGCACGTTTGATGCTCAAGTCATTGACAGTGACTCGACCCCATTGACCCAAATCAAAACCATAAACCGCGCGTTGCGCTAAACGAGAGACCGTCATGAATGCCGTCACACTTAAAACGGATGGCACCCTTAACCTGAACGGAAAAACGGTGAAGACCGATGCGCTCGACTTGCTTAGCTTCCAGGTCACGCTTGAAGACGCCTATACCCTGAGAAGCTTCTTTCGGATGCTCGATAAATATGCGCTGCTTGTGAGACTGAATTCTTTTTTTCCCACCTACATTGAACAGTACCATCACTGTCCGGAACAGGGATGCACTGCCGGCGGGCTCGATTATCTTGAATTCGGCAAGACGGTCGAGATGATCGGCGTCCCGGATAAGCGCCTGGAGATATACACCTCACTTTTCGGTGTTTACGATAACGAGACCGCTGAGATTAAGTCTATGCAGCTGGCCAGTCTGTTGGATGTGCCGCTCAAGCTCGGAAGGCTGAAACACATCGTTTTCGGGGACCGTGTCGACATCTTCGAATTTGATACGGTGTATACACTGTTTGAATTCATCGATGGGATTGCGTGGCAACTCGGCTTCCACGCTTCACCAGAACATTGCGAGCTAAGGAGGTAAGCTATGTTTAAAAAAATCCTTTTTGCCACTACGGCTTCCCCCACCTGCGATAATGCCGCTAAAGTGGCTTTCGATTTGCAGCTGAAGTGGGATGCGAAGCTTTATGTCTTTCATGTGCTGGGCATCCCCAGTCGCGGCTACAGCCCATTTGTGACCGACGTGAGAACCGGTGAGATCATGGAGCCGGATCAGGACTATATCGATTGGGTCAAAGAAGAGATGAAAAATACTTACGACACGTTGCTGGCCGACAGCAGCGATGCGGTGATCGAAGCCGCCGTGGGCGTTCCCTACCGCGAAATCCTGAGAAAGGCCCGCAAAGAAGACATCGATCTGATCATTATGGGGTCGCATACCCGGCAGGAGGATGTCGGCGCCACCCGCTACCGCAGCATCGTTGGAAGTACGATGCAAAAGGTCGCCAAATCCGCCCGCTGCCCGGTGGTCATCATCAGCCGGCCGTGCACCACCTGCTGGAAGTTGTTTTCCAACATCGTTTTCGGAACCGATTTTTCCAAGGCGGCGGATTATGCCTACCAGTGGGCTTATAAGCTGGCCAAAGAAGTCGGTGCCAAACTTCATCTTTTTCACGCCTGCGATATCAACACCAGCGCGGCCGGAATGGTGATGGGACAGGCAGAAATTGAAGATCAGATCCAAAAGGCCAGAAAAAAAATAGAAAAGCGTTACATCGCCAAAATGAATGGATATGACAATTATGAGATCGAAGTCCGCGAAGGCATTCCCTATGTTGAAATATTGAAGTTCGCCCGGGAAAAGACAGGCGATCTCATCGTGATGGCACACCATGCGCGGGAAATTGATCCTGAAAAAGCCGTATTGGGGAGCACGGTTGAACAGGTGGTTTTGCGATCCGCCTGCCCGGTGGCCAGCGTCAATCATCCTGACAAAGTCGCTGATCTATAATCTTCAATTTCAGCAACGCGCGCTGTTAAGGATGGGGTTTTTATATGAAAAAGAAAACGGTTCTTGTCGTCGAAGATGAATTGGATATGAGAATTTTCTTGTCCACCCTGCTTGAAACCAGCGGGTATCAGCCGATTCTGACCCGGGATGGGAAGGAAGGCATGCTCAAAGCCAGAACCGTTTGCCCGGATCTGATCATTTTAGATGTGATGATGCCCGGCGAGGGCGGGGTTCAGATGTACCGGCAGTTAAAGACCGATAAAACCCTTTGTCACATACCGGTGATCATGCTTTCCGCAGTGACCCGCAAGACGTTTGCCCATTATTTAAATATGATCAACGCACGACTGCAGGCGGCCATACCGGATCCGGACGCCTATATCGAAAAACCGCCGGAAGCACAGGAGTTGATCAAAATAACCGCCGATCTTATCGGTTAGCCGCGCGGGCTGCGAAAGAGGGGTGAGCGACTCGGGTGGAAGCACAGCGCGGTCGTATAAAATCAAACCAAGCCATGGGGAGTCGACAAATGCTTACACGAATTGACTGGGATTGGGAACCCGGCAGCAGAGAAGTTGCGAATATCAGCCACTGGCAAACAACGTTTAGCTGGGTCGAGGAATTCCAGGTCAGTCCCAACGGCGAAAAAATAGCCGCTATCGTTAACCTGGCCGAAGGCGAATTCAATGTCTGTGTTAACGGGGATACCTGGGAAACCGTTTTTGATAAGATATGGTATCTGCGTTTTGCCCCCGACGGCCGACTGGCAGCCTTTGTGTCTGAAACGGGAGAATGGACCGTGGCGGTGGACGGTATTGCCTGGGATCATAAATTCGGATACGCCTGGAACATGATGTTCAGCCCTGACGGCAGCAATATCGCTGTGGCCGTCCAGCAGGATATGGCTTACGGCATGGCGTTAAATAACGTCGTCTGGGAGGAGACCTTTTCCAATATGACCCATCCCACCCTCAGCCCGGACGGCACCCGGACCGCAGCCGCCGTTCAGGTGGACGATTTTGGCGAAGGTGAAATAGACAAATTTCAGGAGGGTGCTTTTACCGTTGCTCTGGACGGCAAGCCTTGGGGCACCCAGTTTGTCAATGTCTGGAAAGTGGCTATCAGCGCCGATGGCCAAAAACTGGCGGCCGAGGTGCGGCTGAATCTCTACGATTATACAATTGCCGTCAATGGAACTCCCTGGGAGCAGACCTTTGATTGTGTCTGGGAGCCGATTATCCATCCACAAACCGGTGCTGTGATCGCCCCCGTCAGGACCCATGGCGGCTGGTTCCTGGCGCAGGACGGACAGATCCTCTGGGATCGGAGATTCGTGCAGCTGTGGCATGCGATCTTCAGTCCCAACGGTAAGAAAATTGCAGCTGTGGTCGCTCCCAAATTTGGCTGCTGGACCGTCGCGGTGGACGGCAAACCCTGGTCCGTTTCATTTCGAGATTTGTTGACAGATCCATTGTTTAGCCCCGACGGCAGCCGAATTGCAGCAATTGCCAAAGAAGGCAACCAATGGATGCTAGCCGTTGATGGCAGGGTCTGGCAGAACAAATTCGACATGGCCTGGCAGCCGGTCTTCAGCCCTGACAGCGCTCATGTTGCTGTCAAAATCGAAAGAAACGGCAAATACGGCATTGCGGTAAATGATCGCCTGTGGGACCAAATCTGCGATGCGATCTGGGATCCGATATTCAGCCCCGAAGGCGACAAAATTCTTGTGCGGACCCTGCAGGATGGCATCTATTCACGGCGTGTCCTAGCGCTCAATGATATTCTACGCTGAAAGGGGGTGTTCCATGAACACGCTATACGATTTTGTGAGCGGCCCGTTGGCCTGGCTGGCATTTATTCTTTTCATCGGCGGAAGCCTTTACCGGCTTATCCAGCTGTTGGTGCTGGTTCATAAGAAAGAAAGATTTATCTACTCATATATGAGCCTCAAATATGCGCTTCGATCCATTGCGCATTGGATGACGCCATTTGCCACCGAAAATATGCGAAGGCATCCGGTGCTGACGATCGTCGCCTTTGTTTTTCACATCTGCCTGATACTGACTCCGATTTTTTTGCTGGCCCATGTGACCCTGGTCGAAGAATCCTGGAACATCAGCTGGTGGACCCTGCCCGAAGGTGCGGCCCAAATCATGACGATAGCGGTTATCGCCGGCTGTGTGTTTTTCCTTGTCCGGCGGATGACCCGGCAGGAGGTTCGCTATGTGACTTATGCTTCTGATTATGTTATTCTTGCGATCGTTGCCGCACCGTTTATCACGGGTTTGCTTGCCTATTATCAGTGGTTCGGTTATCAAAGCTTTATGATTCTGCATATTCTCTCAGGAGAAGTCATGCTGGCAGCCATCCCGTTTACGCGGCTGAGTCACATGCTGTTTGCACCGCTGACCCGGGCTTATATGGGCTCGGAATTTGGAGGCGTCAGGCATGCAAAGGACTGGTAAAAAAGCTGTCTTAAAAATGCATCTCACGCTCAATGGCTGCGTTGCGATCCGGTTTAAAATGCTCACGTACTCCGTGTGCGCTCCGCGGTTAAACCGAAGCGACGCCTTGCCCTTGAACGTGACCTACATTTTTAAGACAGCTTTTAACCAATTTTAAAATAATCAGCGTCAGGTATTTTTTAGCATAAAAAAAGTTAACATCTAATACACAAACATCGTCTTACAGGAGGACGATTATGGCTGAGCCTGCTGAAAAAGAGAAAATCGAAAAGAAGATTATCGATCAGGGCCTGGAAAACGGTGCGCAAAATCTGAGCGAAGAACGGATCAAAAAAGTGATCAACCGAGTTTTAAACGTTGAATCCGGCGCGCGCCTCAAGGCCTATGTCGATACCTGTATCCACTGCGGTTTGTGCTCAGAGGCCTGTCATTATTATCTTTCCCATGATAAAGATCCGCAATATTCGCCCGTTGGAAAGGTGAAACGAACCCTCTGGGAAACGCTAAAAAACAAGGGCAAGGTCAATGCCGATTTTATCAAGCGTGCCTCCGAGATTGCTTCCACCGAATGCAATGCCTGCAAGCGCTGTGCCATGTATTGTCCGTTCGGTATTGACATTGCCTACATGATGCTCACCGTCAGGCGCATCTGTCATTTGCTGGGCGTAACACCGCTGTATATTCAGGATACGGCCCACAGCCATGCAACCACCATGAACCAGATGTGGGTAAAAGATGACGAGTGGATCGACACCCTGCAGTGGCAGGAAGAAGAGGCCCAGGCCGAAATACCCACCCTGCGGATCCCGCTTGAAAAAGAAGGGGCCGATATCATGTATTCGGTCATCGGCCCGGAACCCAAATTTCAGGCCCAGCTGATTTACCAGGCGGCCGTTATCATGAATGTGGCCGGCGTGGACTGGACGATGCCCGCCACACCCGGCTGGGACAACAGCGATATGGCCATGTATACCGGTGATAATGAAATCATGGGACGCGTCAAACGGGCCCATTTTGAAACCGCCGCCCGATTAAAGGTGAAGCGGATTGTCATGGGTGAATGCGGCCATGCCTTCCGCTCGGTCTACGATATGGGCAACCGCTGGCTGGGCTGGCGCATGCCCCCCATACCCATTGTGCATGCCATCGATTTCTATTATGAATTGATCAAAGGCAAAAAGATCACCATTACGAATAAATTTAAAGAGCCCGTTACCCTGCATGACCCGTGTAACGTGATCCGGGGCGGTGGACTGGCCGAAAAGGCCCGTTATGTGGTCAATGCCATCTGTGAAAAACTGATCGAGATGCACCCCAATCGGGAACACAATTATTGCTGCTGTGCCGGTGGCGGTGTGATCAATTGCGGGCCGCCATACAAAACCACACGTATGAAAGGCAACCGCATTAAGGCGGAACAGTTGTTTGCGGCCAAATCCAGAGGTGCCAAGGTCCTAATTGCGCCTTGCCACAATTGCCACAGCGGCCTTGAAGATATCAACCATCACTACGGCCTCGGTTATGAGATTAAATTTATCAGTGATATACTGTATGAGGTCATGGATAAACCCGCATCGTAAAGGTTTCAGGTGTCAGTGTTCAGGTTTCAGCCCTGCCAATGCTGACACCTGACACCCGACACCTGAAACCGTGGTTTTAACCCTGAACCCTACTAAACGGAGACCATCAGATGGAAAAAGGGATATTGCTGCTGATTGCGCCCGTGTTCGTTGGTATTTTGTTGATACCGGCATTTGCCCAGGAAGATATGGAGGTGGTCAATTCCTTGGGGTTTTCAAAAAATCAGCGCCCCCCGGCTGTCTTTCGGCATGACGAGCACAACGAAACTGCTGGGATCGAAGAATGCAATGAATGCCACCATGTTTATGAAAATGGGCAGAAACTGGAAGACGAGTCTTCCGAAGACCAGAGCTGCGCTGATTGCCATGACGAAAAGGGATCCGGTAAAACCCCGGGCCTGAGAAAGGCATTCCATACCAACTGCAAAGGATGTCATCTGGAAAGAAAACAGGGGCCCGTTATGTGCGGCACATGTCATATCCGGCGCTAGAAGTTAATTGTTATTGGTTATTTGTTATCGGTTAAACGTTCGAATGGAATAAAGTCGATTGATATTTGTTCTCAATCATCAAATGATAAGATTAAAAAATTGTCAAATTCTAATAGCGAATACCAAATACCGATTAACGCCGGATCAAGTGCCAGCATTTGATCCGGCCTTAAGGGAGAGGAACGTCATGCCGAAAAAGATTCTGATTATTGACGATGATCCGGTGGTCGTCAAATATCTGCAGGCGGTGTTTAGCGATAATGGTTATGCGACGTGCAGTGCCTCCAGCAGCATGGAAGGGCTGGATGTCGTCAAAGCCGAAAAACCGGATCTGATCTGCCTGGATTTGCAGATGCCCGGTGAATGGGGCCCGCGGTTCTACCGTAAGCTTCGCAAGGATAAAGAATTAAAGGACACCCCGATTATTGTGGTCAGCGGGATTGACGGCGACCATGCCATCAAAGATGCGGTGGCCTTTGTTAAAAAACCGTTTGATCCGGAGAAATTGGTGGGCATTGTTAAAAATACCATCGGCTAGTCATGCATCCTGCACGTAATTTATAAAATGCGGATTGCTTTTATTGACCATAAAGGTTTCAGGTGTCAGGTGTCAGAGATTGAAAGACAGGTGTTAAAACCGGAAGATCAAGCAGTCTTTCTGACCTCTGTTCTCTGACTTCTGTCATCTGATTGCTGACACCTGACACCCGAAACCTGACACCATAGACATCTTTATAATTGTCGATTATGAATAAGAAGCTGCTGCTGGTCGATGATGAAGAAGGTATTCGAAAAGTTCTCGGCATCGCATTATCCGACGCCGGCTATACGGTTTTTTCTGCAAAAGATGGTGAGGAAGCCCTCCAAATTTTCCGCAAAGAGACCCCGCCGATTGTCCTGACCGATATAAAAATGCCGGGAATGGACGGCATTGAACTTTTGCAAAGAATAAAACACGAAAACCCCGATACCGAAGTCATCATGATCACCGGACACGGGGACATGGACCTGGCCATCAAAAGCCTCAAGTACCAGGCCGTTGATTTTGTGACCAAGCCGATCAACGACGATGTTTTAGAAATTGCACTCAACCGGGCGAATGAAAAGATCCGTATGCGGCAGCAGCTGAGCGAATACACTGAAAACCTTGAGGCCCTGGTTCGTGAAAAATCAGCAAAGCTGATAGAAATCGAACGGCAGGTTGCCGTCGGCCAGGCGGTTGAGGGCCTATCTTCAGCCATGCGCGATATTGCCGGGGATCTGGAGGGAGACTTAACCTATTTTAACGAAATGCCATGCTTTGTTTCGGTCCATAATTCGCAATTAAAGATTATTGCGGCAAATCCGCTCTACAAGCAGCGGCTGGGGGATAAAATCGGATGCAACAGCTGGGATGTTTATCCGGCAAAAACCGGTGCCAGGTTCAAATGCCCCGCTGAAAAGACCTTTAAGACCGGTAAAGGCCTGCGAACGAAAGCCACCGTTAAAACGGTAAACGGCGACAGCGCACCGGTCATCGTGCACACCGCCCCGATTCGCAATCAGAACGGTGATGTGGAACTGGTCGTGGAGATATCTGCCGATATTACCGAAGTCCGGCGTCTGGGTGAAGAATTACGCCGTACCCAGCAGCGCTATCAGCAGCTTTTTGATGAAGTGCCCTGTTATATATCGGTACAGGATAGACAGTTCCGGCTGACGGCAGCCAACCGGCGCTTTAAAGAAGATTTTGACATCGAACTCGGCGCTTGCTGTCATGACGTTTACAAACATCGGGATGCGCCCTGCCCCAACTGCCCGGTTGCCAGAACATTTGAAGACGGCCAATCCCACCAGGCGGAGATGGTGGTCACCTCTAAAGCCGGAGAACGATACAACGTGCTGATCTGGACGGCGCCGCTGTGCAATGCCGCCGGCGAGATCTCCCACGTGATGGAAATGTCCACCAACATTACCCAGATTCGTAAACTTCAGGATCACCTGTCATCACTGGGATTGAAAATCAGCTCGATCTCGCACGGTATCAAAGGCCTGCTGACGGGCCTGGACGGCGGCATGTATCAGTTGGAGACCGGATTGGCCGAAGCAAAACCCGAAAGGGTCAAAGCCGGCTATGAGGATCTAAAAACCATCGTCAGCCACATTCGCAAACTGGTTCAAAACATCCTGTTTTTTGCCAAGGAAAGGAAGTTGAAACGCCATCGTGTCGATATATTAAACTTCGTTGAAGATGTGGCCTCAACGATTGAACCCAAAATAAAGGCACAGGGCATCGAACTGGTCCGCGACTTTGGCATCCCGCTGGGGGCGCTTGAAATGGATGCCGGGGTGATGCGGCTGGCGCTGATCAATGTGCTGGAAAATGCGCTGGATGCCTGCATGGAAGATAAAGCTCAAAAATCCCATAAGATCGTTTTCAGCGCTCAAAAAGAAGATCAACAGATTGCATTTGAAATAACGGACAATGGTATCGGGATGGATCGGGAGACCCGCGAAAATTTATTTACGCTGTTTTATTCATCCAAGGGCAACAAAGGAACGGGGCTGGGGCTTTTTATTGCCGAAAAAATCATTGAGCAGCACGGGGGTAAAATCGCCGTCGAATCCAGACCCGGCCGGGGATCAAAATTCAAGATCACGATTCCAAGATCTGTAAAAAGCGGCAACCGGAATTTCAAGGAGAAAATTGAATGAAACTGACCGACATCGCACCTTTAGAAAAATGGCTTGAACTCGAAAAAAAAATCAATGAACGCTCCGGTTTAAATGCTTCGGTGTTTGACGTTTCCGGTGTGCGTATAACTGAATTTAAGCGCTGGGCCAACAAACTCTGCCCGGTGATCAAGGCCGATGAAAAAGGGCAGAATTTTATCTGTGCCGTCGCGCATCAAAATATTGCGGCCGAAACCCAGCGCACCCACAAACCGGTCATTGCCGAATGTGATGCCGGATTGATGAAAATAGCGGTTCCCATCTTTGGCGATGGCGAATTCCTGGGGGTCGCCGGCGGTTGTGGATACATACTGGGAGACGGTGAAGTCGATTCATTTATGGTCAACAAAACCCTCGAGATTGCAGAAGAAAAGGTCATCGAGCTATCCGATGACATCCCCGTAATGACCCCGGAAGAGGCCCAATCTCACACCGCGTTTATCCAAGATGAAGTCGATCGGATTCTCAAGCAATACGAGCAGAATAAATAGGATCGCTGCGATAGGGATCCCTTTATCATTTCAAGCCCTGTTGCCGGCATCTATTCATTTTGACCGATCTCGCGATCTTCGCAACGGATTATGAAAGGAGGCACAATTGGCGATCCCGGGCAATTTGTTGACAACCGCCATGGCCGTCATGCCCCATACGGATGTTGGGCGCGCCCTCGAGACGGCACTGTCGCTGGATGTGCCTTTCTGGCCGCAACTGCCCAATTTCAGCTACTATGAAGATATGTACGTTCAGGCGGCCGAGCATTTCCCGGGCATTGTGCTGGATCTGGAAAAGCGAACCCTGCGGTTTTCGCTGGAAAAATTTATTGACGAGCTCGAAGAAACCATGGCCCATTTCGAAGCGCCGCAGTATTTTGATATCAGTGAGACCTATTCGGTGGTCTATCATCGATTTTTATCCCTGAACTTATCGGATCGCCCGGCAATTCGCGGCCAGCTCGAAGGCCCCATCAGCTTCGGGTTTAACATCCTCGATCAGGATGAACGCCCGATTCTCTTTGATGACACGGTGCGCCCCTTTATGCTGGAGTTTTTAGCCAAACGCATCAATGTTCAGCTTGAGCGTTTGAAAATGCTGAACGAAAACGCATTTATGTTTATCGACGAACCCGGGCTTCAGTTTCTTTTTTCCGCCATGGCCGGCTATGGAGATCTGAAAGCCAAAGCGGATCTGGATCTATTTTTTTCCATGGTTGACAGGCCGCGCGGCATTCATCTTTGCGGGAATCCGGACTGGGATTTCTTGCTGGGGCTGGATCTCGAGATCGTATCGATGGATATCTACACCAACGCAGAGATTTTTTCTTCTTATGCATCGTCCATTAAGCGTTTTATTGAAAAAGGCGGGGTGCTGGTCTGGGGCATCGTGCCCACCGGCATGGAATTTTTCGAAAAAGAAAGCATGGATTCATTGATTGCGCAGCTGGAGGGCGTCTGGCAAATTCTGGGCAAGAAAGACATCGATATGGAATACCTGCTGAGCCGCAGCCTGCTCTCGCCGGCCACCTGCTGCCTGGTCAATCCGGACAGGGAAAAAACAGTTGAAAAAGCATTTGAATTCGTCAACCAGCTGTCAGGGGCATTAAAGGAGAGACATCGTCTTGCTTAGGATGACCGCTTTGATTGGCGTATTGATCATACCCGCTCTTGTAAATGTCGGTTGAGAGGGCGCTCTTGTTCGCTGCACCCATACGCTATTTTATCGGCCTGGCGTCCTTTGAAATGCTGGCCATGTTTCGCCGTGGCCTCTTTTACGCCTTTCTCTCCATCTACCTTCGCCACCGCCTGGGCCTGAGTGTCACCGAGACCACTCTTTTTGCCACGCTGCCCATGGTGGTCAACGTGCTGGCCCAGACCCTGGTCTGGGGAAAAATCTCCGATCGCCTCCAGCTGCGCCGCACCCTGATCATCGCTGGTGAAATAATGGCTGCTTTCGGAACGGTACTGGTTTGGTTCATCCATCGGCGATTTGCCGATCCGCTTGCCGCTGGTTATGCCATCATCGCGGGTTTGACCGCCATTGAAATTTTTTGGTCGATGTCCAACATCAGCTGGAGCGCTCTGGTTTCAGACATCTATGACGTGCAGCAGCGCAGCCGCATCCAGGGGTGGCTTGCCAGTCTGGGGGGCATCGGGCGAATGATCGGGGTCTGGATCGGAGGGTTGCTATACGATGGCCTGGGGTTAAAGGCCGAGGGATGGGGTGTTTTTGAAGGGCCGCTATTCTTTGTCGCCGCCGCTGTCATGCTGG
>Ga0209536_100011552_pt1 | contig 12919 bp, 6 predicted proteins | sample DeeMarSeWOR28_12_FD_187461 | JGI IMG/M metagenome (GOLD analysis project Ga0209536, IMG submission 187461) | Marine sediment microbial communities from White Oak River estuary, North Carolina - WOR-2-8_12 (SPAdes) (version 2) | ecosystem: Environmental > Aquatic > Marine > Intertidal zone >...
GAATGGGCTTTGATCACACGCGAGTCCTTGCAAAGATCGGCCTTGAATACAATGCACCACCTGGTCGAGCATTACCAGGCGACAGGCGACCATGAACGAGCCCTGAAGTTCGCCCAACGTCAGGTTGAACTTGAACCTTACCAGGAAGCCGCTCACCAGCAGGTCATGTGGGCCTTGGCGCTCAATGGGCAGCGAAATGAAGCCCTGGTACATTACGACCGGTTCAAAGAGTTATTGCAGACAGAGCTGGGCGTCGCTCCCTTAGAGCAGACTCAGAAAATGTACGCCCGACTGGTAGATGGCGAGCTTCCCGGTCTTCCCGCGGCCGATCTGATTTTGCGGAGAGAACCTAGAACTGTAGGTGCGTGTCCATATCGTGGCTTAGCTTCTTTTCGAGAAGAGGATGCGAGATTCTTTTATGGACGCGAAGGATTTGTCGAACGACTGATAGAAACTGTTCAGGAAACTTCACCGATGACGGTGGTTGTTGGATCGTCAGGGTCTGGGAAATCCTCGGTCATATTTGCCGGACTATTGCCACAACTACGGGAGTATAGGAACTGGCTATTGGTAGATACCCGCCCGGGCAAACGCCCTTTTCAGGCATTGGCGACTGCCTTGCTGCCCTACTTGGAGCCAGGCACGGGAGAGGCACAAGAACTTTCGGAAACATTGCAGGAAGGCGAGGCATCGCTGGTTGACACTATGCAACTGGCCCTGGAAAGGCAGCCCTCTGCCAGCCGGATGCTGCTGGTCATAGATCAATTTGAAGAACTATATACGCTGTACCCGGACGCAATCCTTCGCCGCCGTTTCCTGGATATGCTTTTAGATGCTGTAGCAGCCGGAAGGAACTTGCATCAGCCTCCCTTTATCCTGGTTTTCGCGTTACGAGCAGACTTCATGGGCCAGGCGTTGTCCTATCGCCCTTTTGCAGATGCTTTGAATGACAGTCCACTCATTCTGGGGCCAATGAACAAAGGGGAATTGCGAGCAGCTATTGAAAAACCTGCAGAAGGGCAGGGGGCGGTCTTCGAACCCGGGCTGGTAACTCGTATCCTGAATGATGTGGGAGAGGAGCCTGGGAATCTACCCCTTTTGGAGTTCGCCCTGACCCTGCTATGGGAGCGACTTGATCAAGGCTGGTTGACACACGCGGCCTATGAAGAGATCGGTCAGGTTGGGGGAGCGCTGGCCAGGTACGCTGAAGATGTGTACCTCGCCCTGGAAAAGGACCAGCAAAAAGATGCCCAACGGGTTTTTGTCCAGCTTGTGCAACCCGGTCGGGGCACTGAAGATACCCGTCGTATGGGAAGCAGGCCGGAGTTTGGAGAGAAGCATTGGAACTTAATCCAGCATCTGGCCGACAGGCGTCTGATCGTCACAGGGAGAGACAGTGAAGGTAAAGAAACGGTCGAAATCGTTCATGAAGCGCTGATCCGGGAGTGGGATCGCCTGCGGGATTGGGTGGACACTGACCGCGCCTTCCGCGTATGGCAGGAAGGTCTGCGGACAGCACTCCATCAGTGGGAAGATATCGAGCGAGACAAGGGTGCGCTGTTGCGCGGTGTCGCCTTATCGAAAGCGGAAACCTGGCTAGCAGAAAGAAGCGATGATTTGAGCGCGTTGGAGCGTCAGTTCATCCAGACCAGCATTGAAGAGCGAAAGGGTCGCCAGGAAGCCGAGACCATCCGGCAGGAGAGGGAGAGAGCCCTGGAACGGCGTTCGCGCATCTTCTTGCAAGTATTAGCGGTTGTGTTGTTACTGGCAACTTCAATTTCAATTGGATTTGCATTGGTGGCCCGCCAGGAAGCCCGCCAGGCAACCGAGGCGGCCAGCCTGAGTCTGGCTGCCAATGCGAGCCAGGCGCTGAATGATAAAGATGCCACTTCTGCGTTAGTGCTGGCGCTGGCTGCCAACCGTATCGAAGACCCACCACGAGAATCGCAACGAATCTTACTGGAAGCTGCTTTTTCTCCTGGACCTCGGAAGCTGTTTGACACAGCTGAGATGTTCGAAAATGTTGAGGGGCCTCCGTTGAGTGTGGTGATCATCCCTGATAACCTTTCAGGCACAAGCGTTCTGGCGCGTACAGGCGGAACAACCGCATTAACCGGATTTTTTGACGGTACTATCGTGATGTGGAATATCGAAACAGGGGCAGAGATCCGTCGTTTGAGCGGGCATGCCGCGGGGAAATATGACCCGGTGGGAGTAGTGACCCACAGCGGCGTGAATGATATCGCCCTGAGTCCAAGCGGTCAGATGGCAATCTCTGGTGGAGATGATGGGCTTGTCATCCTATGGGATATTGTTTCCGGCACCAAACTCCGTAACTTCGAAGGACATTCAGGCTCTGTTCGTGCAGTTGCCATAAGCCCGGACGGTCTCACAGTGATATCAGGCGGGCTTTCAGGCACCTCCATGATGGAGCCTGGAGAGCTGATCCTTTGGGATGTGAGAACAGGCCAGGAGATTCGCCGCTTCGAAGGGCAGGCGGAAGCGATAACCGATATTGCCATAAGTCCTGATGGTAGAAAAGTGATGGCCAGTTCTGGTGAAGTTGCTTATTCGAGTGCGGAACTAAACCAAACCTACAGCCTGCTCCTGTGGGATGTAAAAACTGGTGAACTCATTCACCGCTTCGAAGATATCGAACGTGATGTTCCTAATTTGGCTATTAGCCCCAATGGGGATTTCGCTCTAACCGCTTCCACCGATCACAATCTCTATCTTTGGGATATGGCAACCGGGGAACAACTCCAGGCCTTTGAAGGACATACGGATTTGGTCAGGACGGTTGCTTTCAATCCCACAGGAAGTAGGGCCATCTCTGGCGGTGGCGATGGCGAAGTGGTTTTATGGAACCTGGAAAAAGGGGAAATATCCGCCCAGTTTGACGCCCACACCGCAGGGGTCAACGATATTGCTTTTAGCCCAGGTGGCCGCACCGCGCTCTCGGTGGCGACAGACAACACAATTATCCTTTGGGATCTTTTCAACGCAGCTGAAATCAATCGCTTTGAGGGACATGAAGCCGCAGTTCTGGATGCGGCCTTTGCACCAAATGGAAATTACTTTGTTTCAGCATCCGGTGGATATGACCCTGCCGCACCCATCATCGAAGAAGACAGTATACGCTTGTGGAACCTGGAAAGCGGCGAACAGACTGGCTCCCTTGATTGGCATATCGGTGATATTTTCCAAATGGACATCAGCCCGGATGGACGACGCGTGCTCTCCGGTCATATGACGGATGCCAGCCTGCGCTTGTGGAATTTTGCCACCGGACAGGAGATCCGCCGGTTTGAGGGGCATATGGCGCCGGTCTTTAGCACAGCCTTCACACCTGACGGGCGTCGTGGTTTATCAGGCGGGCTGGATAGCCAGATCATCTTATGGGATTTGGAAAAGGGCACAGAAATCCGTCGTTTCCTCGGGTCAGAGGGTGTGATCTGGGCCTTGGCAGTCAGCCCGGATGGAAGAACCGCTCTCTCTGGAGCTGACGACCGCTTCGTGATCTGGTGGGATTTGGAAACAGGGGAGGAAATCCGCCGTTTTGCAGGCCATGAAGATATAACCATCACCGGGGTAGCATTCAGCCCTGAAGGCAAGCGGGCCCTCTCCGGTGACACGCGGGGCCTAGTCATCGAATGGGATCTTGAAAAGGGCGAAGAAATCCAACGCTTTGTAGCCCACAAAGGTGCCAGCAATGTTGGCAGAACACGCGTGGCATATCTTCCAAGTACCCTGACGGGCACAAGTAACTTCACTGCCCTCACCAGCGGCTGGGACGGCACTCTGGCCTTATGGGATTTGCAAACGGGTAAGGAGATTCACCGATTTAGGGGACACGATACCGACTTTATTTTCGATATAGCCATCAGCCCTGATGCCCGCACCGCACTCTCATGTGGGACGGATCAAACCATCATCCAATGGCAACTTGATATCCCATCACTGGAAGGATTGCAAGACTGGATTGCAGAGAACCGATATGTACGGGAACTGACTTGCGACGAGAGGGAGTTGTACCAGATTGAGCCGCTTTGTGAACCCGAATCAGATTGAAACCTTCGAACCATCACAAAATCCTCTTCATCAAAGTAAATCAAACATGATAAATCGTGTATAATTTATCTAACTTATAACCAGTCAGTTATATTAGAATAGTGTTTATCTGGGTGGATAACAATTTTGTTTTCATAGATACCAAACCCACCTGAGTCTATGGATTCACGCGTCCATACGCCGTTCTGAGAATAAATCTTACCCGAGGAACAATGACTCACTTATTTGTTCGTACGCTTGGCCGCTTTCAGGTTCTGCTGGATGGAGAGCCTGTCTCCGGTTTCGACTCCGATAAAGTGCGGGCGCTGCTTGCCTATCTAGTCCTCGAGGTAGATCGCCCACACCGTCGCGAAAAGTTGGCCGGACTGCTCTGGCCAGACTACCCCGAACAATCGGCCCGCACAAGTTTGCGCAGCGCGTTGGCAAACCTGCGCAAAGTGATCGGGGACCAAAACACTGAACCGAACTTTCTCCTGGTAGACAGACAAACGATCCAATTCAATCCTCAAAGTAACTATGAACTTGATGCCTACAAGTTCAGCGAATTGGTCGAGGCCGGGACTGATCATTTACCGGATACTGCGCAAATCGAACAAGCCATCTCCTTATACAACGGGGACTTCATGGAAGGATTTTCCTTCCCAGACAGTGCCATCTTCGAAGAGTGGGTGCTGGTCTCTCGCGAGGCGCTGCGCAGAGGCGTTTTGCAAGCCTTGCAACATCTGACAGGATACTACCAGGAGCAGGAACAGCACGAAAAAGCCCTGGAACTAGCCCTGCGCCAGATAGAGATAGAACCATTCCAGGAGACTGCGCACCAGCAGGCGATGTTGATCTGGTCTCTCGCGGGTCGGCGGAATGAAGCCCTGTCCCATTATGAAGATTTCAAGAACACTCTGGAAACCGAACTTGGCGTAGCTCCTCTCAAACAAACACAGGAAATGTACCAACAGCTTCTGGATGGGGAGCTTCCCAGTCCACCGACGGAAACGGTCATTCTCAGGCGAGAACCCAAAAGTGCAGGGGAGTGTCCATATCGTGGGCTGGCAGCTTTTCGCGAGGAGGATGCGGATTTCTATCATGGGCGTGAAGGATTCGTTCAGCAGTTGGCTGAGGCCCTCAAGCGCCGTTCACTGGTGGGAGTCATCTTGGGTTCATCAGGAGCAGGCAAGTCATCTGTTGTGCATGCCGGGTTAATCCCAAGGTTGAGAGATGAAGAGGAATGGCTCATCCTCGAATTTCGTCCCGGGGGACAAGCATTCCAAGCCCTGGCAAATGCCTTGTCATCTGCGCTGGAACCAGAACTGAGCGAAACTGATCGGCTGATCGAATCTCAAAAGCTGGCTGATGCCCTGGAAACCGGTGACCTTTCTCTAATCAACGTGGCTGAACGGGTGCTTGAAAAAAATCCAAAAACACGTCACCTGCTCCTGCTGGCAGATCAGTTCGAAGAACTCTACACCTTATGTCCGGAACCTGAGCTCAGGCGTCGATTTATCGATATGTTGCTCAAGGCAACGCAGCATACCCAGTCGGTAATTTTACTCATGACCCTGCGGGCCGACTTCATGGGGCAAGCCTTGAGCCACCGCCCCCTGGCAGATGCGCTGCAAGACGGCACCTTCATCCTGGGGCCGATGAACCGGGACGAATTGAGGACTGCCATTCAGGAACCGGCTGAGCAGCAAGGCGCGGCCTTCGAACCCGGCCTCATAAGCCGCATCCTGGATGATGTGGGCCAAGAACCCGGAAACCTGCCTCTCCTAGAGTTTGCCCTGACGCTGATGTGGGATCAGCTTGACCAGGGATGGTTCACGCATGCTGCGTATGAGGAGATCGGCCGTGTGGAAGGAGCCCTGGCTCGCCACGCGGAGAAAGTTTACGCTAGATTGGATGAGAAAGAAAAAGAAATGGCCAAACGAGTCTTCGTTCAACTTGTGCAGCCTGGTCAGGGTACCGAGGACACCCGCCGCATCGCTACCCGCCTCGAACTGGGTGCCGACAATTGGCCTTTGATCCAGGAGTTGGCTGACAGACGTCTGGTGGTAACGAGTTGGAACGAAGATGGGCAGGAGACTGTTGAGCTTGCCCACGAAGCGATGATCAGTGGATGGGGCAGGCTTCGGGGTTGGATAGATGCGGATCGCAGTTTCCGTATCTGGCAGGAAGGTTTGAGAGTGTCAATCCGTGGTTGGCAGTCCAGCTATATGGACGAAGGCGCTCTGTTGCGCGGGGCGCCCCTGGTACAGGCTGAAGATTGGCTGAACGAGCGTCGCATGGACCTGAGTGAGGTGGAAATTGAGTTCATTCAGATCAGCCTGACCCAGCGCGAGAAAGAACAACTCCGCCGAGAGAGGCGTCGTCGTCGGACGATTTTCGGGCTCACAACCGGGTTGGTGATTACTTTCGCTTTGGCATTAATCGCCGGATGGCAGTGGTTGTATGCAAGAGATCTCACCCGGGTTGCTACTGCTCGCGAGCTGGCAGCTGCTGCTCTCAACAACATGGATGTGGATCCAGAACTCAGTATCTTGTTGGCTTTGGAGGCGGTCGACGAAACTTTCGAAACGGAAAATACCGTTTTGAAGGAAGCCGAAGAAGCGCTCCATCGCGCCCTTCAGGAAAGCAGAATTCAAGCCAGGATTTCCCCATCAGACGAAAGACCCATATACACTGATTTCAATAAGGATGGAACTCGCCTCTACACTTTCAGTGTTCCGGGAGCTCCAGGGAATATCCGCATATGGGATGCGGAATCAGGCGAGCTTTTGCATACTTTGCAGCCAGGCGTGGCTTTCAAATCTATCCAAGATGAAAACTTGCTCGTTGGTTTACAGCTTGACTATCAAAGGGAGTTGGAAATTATTACAGTCTGGGATTTCAATTCTGGGGAGATTCAAGAGTTGATAGAAGTACCTATGGCTTTGGTAGAACCACTTGCAGTTACAGTTGATGAAGAAATAAAGTCTTATCTACGCCCCTTTGAGAATGGAGAAATCGAGGTTTGGGATCTTAGAGCTGTGCAGAAAGTCTTTGTCCTTGGAAGTAAAGGGGATACTCCCATCGAGGCAGCGGATATCTCAAAGGATGGTAAAAAGTTCCTTACTGGAGATAGCGAAGGTGTGATGAAAATTTGGAGCTTGGAAAGCGGTGATAACTTGCTTACCTTGCCTACAGAGTCCGGGTGGATTAATGATGTTACATTTAGTCCTGATAGCAAACTATTGGCAACAGCTTTCAGGAGCGGGGTGGTCAAATTATGGGATGCGGAAACCGGTATGGAGTTGGTTACTTTTACTGGCCACTCAAATGAAGCACTAAGCCTGGCTTTCGACTCTTCGGGATCATACCTGGCAACAGGAGGATGGGATCGAAATATAAAAATTTGGGATATAAAAACTTCTCTTTCTACTGGTATTGGCCAAGAGCTATTCACACTGGCAGGGCATACAGGTGCGGTAAAAGAATTAAGCTTTAGCCTTGATGGAACGAAGCTATCTTCCTTGAGTTATGATGAAACAGTGCGAGTGTGGAACATTAATAAAGATGGAATCAGGGATAAATTAGCATTTGTTAATGGCTCACCCCCCGGGCCTGAGTGGATGAATACCATTGCACTTAGTCAAGATGGTACGAATCTGGTAACAACAAATGCTGATCAAACACCTAAAGTTTGGAATACTGAAACGAAAGGTTTGGTCCGTAGCCTGGTTGGTCATGAAGCCCCGGTAGAGCGGGTTGAAATCAGCCCCGACGGCAAATTTATTGCCACCACCGGCCACGACCATAAGGCAATCATCTGGGATTCTTCCAATGGCGAAAATTTATTAAGTCTAGATGGGTTCAATTGCGAAGTGAGTGGGGCAGGTTGTGACGTGGCTTTCAGTCCAGATGGAAGCAATCTGGCAGTGGTAGATTATGACGGATTCCTCAGGGTATTTTCTTATCGCGAAATGATTCAATCAAGCGTTCCAAACGCAGCCAATTTCGAGGTTTCAGCACATGACAACTTTATTTTCAGCGTGAGATATAGCCCGGACGGATCAAAAATCGCTACCGCAGGAGCAGACCGATTTGCAAGAGTGTGGGATGCGCATACCGGCGAATTTTTATATCTGCTTGGAGGTACAAGGGATTTTAACTTCGATGCTCAATTTAGTCCGGATGGGAAACGGATTGCAACCTCCCATGAAGAAGGATTCATCCAATTATGGGATGCAGAAAGCGGGGACCTTCTGACTACACTCTCTGGACATAATTCATCTGTATTAAGATTAGTATTCAATCCTGACGGCACTCGCCTCGCTTCTGGCAGTTCAGATGGAACCGTTAAACTATGGGATTCTATATCAGGGCAAGAGTTGCTCTCTATTTTCGTCCATCGACTTGGTGTTTCAGACGTTGAATTCAGCCCAGATGGGAAAAAACTCTATGCCTCCGTCAGAGATGGGACAACACGTGTCTTGCTATTGGACATTGACGAACTCATTGGGGTGGCTAATAGTCGTCTCACTCGCTCTTTGACAATTGAGGAATGTCAGATATATCTACACCTTCAACAATGCCCGGAAACCCCAGAAAATCAGCGATAGTTGGAATTGGGTAATTGTTCAACCTGAACACTGTTCCTTTTATTCTCCAGAAATTGATTTGGAATACGAAAGTGAGGCAAACCAAGCATATGCGTCAGGATAGCACAGCGTTTCACTTGGGGAAATTTCCAAGAGGAATGGAACAAGTACCGACTCGTCAGTACCTATTAAACCTCTAGGATTGAAACCCCTGTAGTATATCGAAGTTGTTTTCGAATGGTTGGTGGTTTTGTTGCTAGATTGCATAACAATGTTTGCAACTTCATTTATCAGTAGACGCGTTTTGCGATTTGGATTGTTTTCCAATTTGAAATAGGGGCATACATTTAGCTTATTATTTTCTGCGCGATACAAACTAAGATCATCACATTTATACATATATCCTTCATATTCGATTGATAAAGAATCATCTAATAAATGTTGAATATCAATGAAGTGGTTCAACACATCATTTACATATTCCTGATTGATTGTTCCACTTTCAGAAGGGTCGAAGATGCTTTCGAATTGTTTCCTCTCTTCTGGGGTCATCTCAGAAAATCCTTTAGCCAAAATGTGGATGGCGTTATCTACCATTTGATAACTCATTGGAACAAGTGCTCTTACTTCGTTTAGTATCTCTTCTCGTTCTGACACCACAACCAACTGTTTTGTCGGCAATGTGCTCAATAACAATGTACTGATACAGATAGCGATCAACATCCAAATTTTCTCTTTCATCATCATTTACCTCTACTACCAATAAAAAGAAGGAAGACACCAAACGTTTATCCACCATACTGTGATTTGGAATACATGAGCGAGGCAAACCATGCATATGCGTCAGGGTGGTAGAGTGTATCGCTTTGAGAAATCTCTCGAACAATAATCCCGACAACTGGAACTTGCGTAGTCCACGATCCGCGAGGTGCGAGATCATTGTAGCTAGCTGAATACGATTTGGGGTGGTAATAAGGCCGGTCACCTGCCAATAAGGCTATGTGCGCAACTTCATGTACCAGGATGCGAGCTTTACGGACTGAGTCCTCTTCACCAATGAAATAGGGGCAAATGTGGATCTTGAAGAAATCCGTATAAAACAGCCGCATATTATCGCACATATCACTTTCTTCTTCGTATTGCAAAATGAAGGAACTCTCCAGTCGGTATTCGATCTTGCGATAATTATTTATTACGTCCTCTACGTAGTCATCATCGATCGCGCCACTCCCGGAAGGGTCGAATATGCGTTCGAACTGCTCCCGATCTTCGGAAGACATTTCAGATAACCCCTTTGATAAAACTTCTACAGCACTATCAACCATTTGTTGGCTAACAGGGACTAGGGCCTCCACTTCTTCCAGCACTTCTTCTTCGTCACCGGATAACGCACGAACATTTCCTACGGCTTGTAGACCCTGCAGAAAAATGGCTGCGCAAATCACAATTACAATCCATCGTTTTTTATTTTTCATCTTCTCACCTCTCGTCCTTGCTGTTGTGTGTCACCACAATAGCGAGAGGGCGAGAGGAGAGCGCGCTGAGAACGTGAGGAAATCGTGAGGGTTATTTAGTCAATGTCATTCTTGATATCTTTTGCATCTTCTCCCCCTATTTGCTCACGCAGGAATTCCACCAAAAACTCCAGGCTGGCGAAGCCATGCCCCTCCCCGGTGTGAGGACTTTCGAGCGAAGCCCGCCAGCCATTTTCGTTATTTTGCTTGACCCGCCACAACCGCAGCAAATAAGCCAGATACTGCTTCTGCTGGGCGTTCATGCTGGGTTACCAGGAAAAAGATCGAAGCAGGGATAACTTATGGATCGGGAGGCAAGAGAGTTTTTCCAGCTAATGTCCTTCTGCGATTGTCACACTGATCGTTGCCAACCAATCCAAAGTGTAATTGGATCAGCCGCTCTTCCAGGTAAGTGCCATAAACCTTATACCTCGCGACCAAACCAACACAATCGCCAGTCGCATCCTCAAACTTCAGCAGATCGTCTTCGAATATATATGGCCCGCGGCCGATCTCACCTACGTTTAATACGCTAACTACCATCGTGCCATCAGCCTGAAAATCATGTGAAACTATATATTCACCACTTTTGCCATTCCATTTACCGATGATCGCTTCTGCGTTGGTAATACGCACTTCAGGTAACGGCGTTGGAGTAGGCACAGGTATTGGCGTCATAATAGGCTCAGGCATGGAAACAACAGTGGGGACAATTGTTGGCTCGGGTGGTGGGGGAAATTTAGCTAGCGAATCGGGCCTGATGGTTAATGTATAAGATTGGATCTTGCCATCGCTCACCACTGCAATGAAATCTCCTTCAATGAAATCCACCCCCACAGATTTCAAGCCCTCGTCAGCATAAGTGTCAAGGCAGGTGATGGTCTCACCGTCCACGTCGCAGTCGCTCAGGGCCGTGAGGCCTTTTGAGGCTAGAAGCGGTTCATACCAGCTACGAATTTCCGTGTGACCGTTGTAGATGCCATCCCCCTCCATCGCTGGGATAATGGTGATAACAGCATCTTCTGCCAGATACGAGAGCGCTTTGTCCATATCACCCGCGTTCATGGCTTTCTGCCACAAGTTGATCACTTCCTGGGGAGCGGGACCACAGGCTGTCAAAAGAGTAGCAATGAGTAAAAGCAGAGTAAGTTTTTTCATGTTTTCCTCCGAACAAGATAAGTGAGATTTGCAGTGGCAATATCAATCATTTCTCACAAACGACTGATAACGTCACTACTAGATAGCCTCACACTAACAAACAAGCGTGAGACAAACGTGAGAGAAGTGCAAGGGAAAATGTATAATGGAGTCATGTCAAAACCCTGTGATTCAACCAGAGCGCAATGATGGCTTTGCGAATTTCTGTTTTAGGATCATTCCAAGTTTTAGGAAGTAGCAATATTCGATATAAGTTTGAATCCAACAAGGCGCGCGCTTTGCTAGCATATATGGTTATTGAGAGAAATCAATCTCACAGCCGCGAACAACTGATCAAATTGCTTTGGCCTGAAAATCCACCACAATCTGCATTGGGCAACCTGCGTTACGCGCTGGCACACCTGCGCAAGGTCATTGGCGATGCCGACGCGCAGCCACATTATTTGCTCATCAACCGTGAGAGCCTGCAGTTTAATTCCTTGAGCTACTACGAACTTGACGTTGAAGTATTCACCGACCTGCTCCAGACAGATGAAATCGAAAATCTCAAACAAGCTGTTGCACTCTACCAAGGTGATTTTCTGGCTGGCTTTCCATCCATCAATAGCAACCCGTTCGAAGAATGGATCATTCTCAAACGTGAGCAATTCCGGCGACAGGCCATCGAAGCCTTGCACCTCATCAGCAACCATTACGAGCAGGCTGGCGAGTACCAGCAGGTATTGCACTACGCCCACCGCCAGGTAGAACTCGAACCCTGGCTCGAAGAAGCCCACCAACAACTCATTCGCGCACTGGCGCTCGATGGGCAACGCAGCGCTGCACTCGCGCAATATGAAACCTGCCGCCGCGTGCTTGCCAATGAAATGAATGTCGAGCCTTCGCATGAAACCATCCAATTGTACGAAACGATCCGCGACGGTGGGCTCGGCACACCGCAACCAGTCGCTTCTGATGAATACGAAAGGGTGATGCGCTCCCTTGTCTATGAAACTGAAGGGTTGGCGGTCACTGTTGGGATGATCTGTGACGCGCTGTCCGAAGGTAGGCAAGCCGCGCAATGGTTCGTGTATTAGGAGGCGGTGACACATTACCAACATGGCTTAAACCTGCTCAACTCCCTTCCCGATTCTCCTAATAAACTGGAATTGGAACTCCAGTTTCAAATTGCCCTTGGCTCGGCGTTATTATCGATTCGCAATTTTTCCAGCCCCGAAGTGGTGCGGGCCTATCGACGCGCCTATGAAATTTGCCGTACAATGGGTAACCGCACTGATTTGTTCTATGCGCTCAAGGCGTTGTCCAGTTATTACGCGCTGTGCGGCGATATTCATGCCGGGCTTGACATAGGTCAGCGGCTGATTAAGATCGCCGAAGAATCGCAGGATGACGCGCAACTCGTCATCGCGCACAATAATCGTGGCATCACCTTATTGTTCGCGGGAGAATTTATTGCCTATCAGCATCACGCACAAAGATTACTGGGACTCTACAACGAAGATCGTCATTGTCATCTTACGTCGGTGATGGGATATGATCCCAAGGTGGCGACCCTGTCCCAATCCATAGGCTTGTGGGCGTTGGGATATCCCAACCAGGCACTTG
>Ga0209536_100011553_pt1 | contig 12919 bp, 8 predicted proteins | sample DeeMarSeWOR28_12_FD_187461 | JGI IMG/M metagenome (GOLD analysis project Ga0209536, IMG submission 187461) | Marine sediment microbial communities from White Oak River estuary, North Carolina - WOR-2-8_12 (SPAdes) (version 2) | ecosystem: Environmental > Aquatic > Marine > Intertidal zone >...
AACACATGACCCGGATGGGTATTAGATTGGAAGGGTATTCCATTCTGGAGGTTCCGGCCAGGTCTGCCCCCTGATAGGAACACCAGCGGCATAAGAAACCTACAATTTTTGGTTCGAAACCATTACCTTGATTGCTTGTCATAATTTATATCCTGTCAGTTTATTTATATTGACATGATCCCTTCTATTTCATGAACAATCTGTATGTCCTTAAATCCCTTCTGGGTCGAAGCGCTGCTTGGACAGGCCGCTACGCAGGCCCCGCAACCTTTGCAGAGCATTTCTTCAACCTGGCTAATTTCCTTTTCTTCGTTAAAGGAGATAGCATCGTAGGGACAGACTGCGATACAGACCCGACAGCCGGAACACAGCTCTTCATTGATTTCTGCTGTAATGGGCTCCATTTCGAAAACCTCACCCAGAGACATCACCGCTCCGGCCGCCCCGGCTCCCTGAGCAACGCTGTCCGGGATGTCTTTGGGACTCTGGCAGGCTCCGGCCAGAAAAATACCGTCCGAGTCTGTTGATACCGGTGCTAGCTTCGGATGTTGTTCCCTGAAGAATCCGTCGGCAGATTTGCACATGCCGAACAATTTCATCACCTCTTCTGAGTCGGCATGCGGTACCATCGCAGGACATAAGACCACCAGATCGACCGGTATTCTGCGCACCACTCCAATAAGAGTATCCTCGCATCGTATAATCAATCTACCTTCTTCTTCTTTGGTAATGGCACCATCCGTGACTTCAGCCACCTTACCTCGGATGAAATGTACACCTTCATGGAGCATCCGATCGTAGAATTCCTCGTAGCCCTTTCCGGGTGACCGCATATCGATGTAAAATTCAAATAGGTCGGCATCCGTTTTTTCATGTAAAAGATGGGAAAATTTGAGTGCATACATGCAGCAAACCCGGGAACAGTATTGCTGATAATTATGATCCCGACTGGCAACGCAGTGGACAATTCCAATGTTTTTGGGTTTATTCCCGTCTTCCAGTAGAATTTTACCTCCGGTGGGTCCGCTGGCGTGACATAATTTTTCAAATTCCAGACTGTTGATGACGTTAGGATAAATGCCATATCCAAATTGAGGTACTTTACGACAATCAAAAAGCTCAAAACCGGTGGAGATCACAATGGATCCTACTTCGACCTCACTTTCACCCTCCTCCATATCAAAATTGATAGCCTCAGCTTCACAATAATGTTGACATACCTGGCACTTTTCAGTTTTAAAATGAATACAGTTATCCGCATCAATAAAAGGCGCGTTCGGGATAGCCTGCAGACTGGGTACCCGGATGGCTGTGGTGGGACCAAGTGTCATTTCTTTGTGAAGTATCTGGCGCTGTTTGATATCCTCAACTGTAATGGCATTAGTAGGACAGACATAGGCACAGGTGCCACAACGAATGCAGGCTTCCGAGATCTCTTTAAAGGGTGTAGCGACTTCTCTTTCAGCCCCGCGGTGAATAAAACTAATAGCCTGGGCACCTACAATTTCTTCACAAGCCCGCACACAATTGCCACACAGAATACATTTATCCGGTTCTGCAGCTTTAAAGCGGGAATCCTGAATGCCGAGTGATGCGGCAATTTCCTGAATAATGGGAACATCGGGAGAACGGCCGAGCAGCAACTCCGCTACGAGTCTCCTGGACTGGAGAGCGGTGGGTGATTCTGTTTCGATCGTCATCCCCTCCTCAATGACCGTGGCACAGGACGCCACAATTTTGGAGGTTCCGTTAAGGGACATTTCCACCACGCAAATACGGCAGGCACCATAGGGTTTTAAAACTTCATTGTGACATAAAGTAGGAATTTTTATGCCCAGTTTTTCAGCAGCTTTTAAAATGGTTATCTTATCCTCAAAGGAAGCCTTTTGTCCGTTGATAACGAGATTTATCATACGGCTCTCCTTTCAAATTGTTCTTTCAGATCGCAACGTTGACATCTCTTGGCCTCAGTGCGGGCCATTTCTTGAGAATAGCCTGTCTCAACCAGATCAAAATTTCCGGCTCTCTGCTCAACCGGTAGACGCGGCATCTTTGGCCGTTTCAGTTTGCTGATTTCTTCCGGAGACAGCTTGACCGGTTCCACATATTCTGACGGGGCAGATACACTGTATTCACGTTTCAGTGGTTTGTCCTCCAGGAAGCGTATCACGGTTTCAGCAGCCCTTTGTCCCTGGGCCATTGAATCTGCGATGGTGGAGGGTCCGGTGACCACATCCCCGGCTGCAAAAATTCTTTCGTCGGCGGTAGCAAGTGTTTCCGGATCCGCCACGATGGTGTTCCATTTGGAAATATCGAGTTTATGGGATTCTGGTAGGAAGGAGAGGTCCGGTTCCAGTCCAATCGCAGAAATGACGGTATCCAAAGGAATGACAAATTCTGATCCCTTCACCGGAACAGGGCGTCGACGACCGCTTTTATCAAAATCGCCTAGTTCCATGTGGATGCATTTTATTCCGATGATTTTTCCATTTTCCGAAACGATTTGAAGCGGTGCGGTGAGAAATTCGAAATCAATTTTTTCCTCAATTCCCAGTTCAATCTCAGCGCGAATAGCCGGCATATCCTTAAAAGTCCGGCGATAGATCAATATCACTTTTTCGCTGCCCAATCTCCAGGCCGTCCGGGCGGCATCAATGGCGGTATTGCCACCACCAATAACCCCCACCACTTTTCCCAGTTCACAGGTTTCACCAGCATTAATCTTTTTCAGGAATTTCAAACCGTCAATCACTGCCGGAGATTCCTCTCCCGGAATTCCAAGCTTTACGGTTTTATGAGTTCCTGTGGCAACAATGACAGCAGCATATCCCTGGTTAAAAAGATCATCGAAGCTGACATCTTTACCCACGGTGGTATTTAGAACGAAGGTTACACCCAGCTTCTCCAGTAACCCGATCTCAATATTCAGGATCTCCTTGGGGAGGCGGAAGTGCGGTATACAGGAGGAGATCATACCTCCAGCCTGGCTGTCCGAATCATAGATGGTAGCCGCATAACCTGCTTTTTGAAGATCCATAGCAGCCGCCAGACCGGCAGGTCCGGAGCCAATAATGGCAACCTTTTTGTCCTTTTTCGGCAGCTTTGGTTTGGGAATGGGTCGGATGCCTCTTTTAATCTCAATATCACCCACATATTTTTTGAGTGCTTTAATGGACATGGCTTCGCCTTCAATATCATCCAGACATTTGCATTTATCTTCACAGGGGTGATGACATATGTAGCCACAGGTGATGGGAAGTGGATTATGGGCACGAATAATATCGAACGCTACCTTATCGTTACCGTGGGCCACCTGTGCGACGAAGGCCGGAACATCGGTACACACCGGGCAATTATATTTGCAGGGAGTAAAAACAATATCTTTACAGGCCATGGCCGGGCATTTTTTCTCGAAAATATGCTTTTCATACTCCTCTCGGAAATACCGTATTGTACTCAGCACCGGATTAGGTGCCGTTCCCCCCAGCCCACACAGGGAAGATTTGATGATGGTGTCAGCCAGTTCCTCAAGTAACTCGATGTCACCGTCTGCACCATGACCCTGGGTTATATCGGAAAGGACGTTGTACATAAATTTATTGCCTTCCCGGCAAGGTGTACACTTCCCGCAGGATTCGTGTTGGGAGAATGACAGGAAGTATTTGGATATATCCACCATGCAGGTATCCTCATCCATGATCACCATTCCTCCCGAACCCATAATTGATCCCGCTTCACTGAGATGCTCATAATCTACCGGAAGATTTATTTTTTCCATGGGAATGCAACCGCCGGAAGGCCCACCGGTTTGAACAGCCTTAAATTTTTTATCCCGAAGGATACCCTCTCCGATATCATAAATAATTTCTTCCAGGGTAATACCCATCGGGACTTCCACCAGCCCGGTATTTTTGACCTTACCCACCACCGAGAATACTTTTGTTCCCTTGCTTAAATCGGTACCGATTGAACTAAACCATTGACTCCCTTTCTGGATGATGGCCGGCACATTGGCCCAGGTTTCGACATTATTGATGTTGGTCGGGTTGCCCCACAGACCTTTTTCAACGGGATAGGGCGGTCGTTGTCGGGGTTCACCAGTTCGGCCTTCAATTGAAGCGATGAGAGCGGTTTCCTCACCGCACACAAAGGCACCGCTTCCTTTTACCAGTTTGATCTGAAAACTAAAATTGCTGTCAAGAATGTTTTTTCCCAGTAATCCGGCATTTTCTGCTTTTTCGATGGCCTTAGACAGCCTCTCAATCGCCAGGGGATATTCCATTCGAACATAGATGAACCCCTCATTTGCTCCAATCGCAAAAGCGCCGATGGTCATTCCCTCTAAAATAGAAAAGGGATCTCCTTCCAACATGCTCCGATCCATATAGGCACCGGGATCACCTTCATCAGCATTACAGATTACATATTTTGTAGTTCCTTCTGCCTCTGTACACAGTTTCCATTTTTTTCCGGTCGGGAATCCCGCACCCCCGCGTCCCCGCAGGCCGGCCTTGCTGATTTCATCAATGACTTTAAGGGGTGTCATGTGGGTGAGAACTTTGAAAAGGGAATAATATCCTCCCCGGGCTACATATTCCTCAATACTTTCCGGTTCAACATAACCACAATTTCTTAAAGCGATTTTCAGTTGTTTCTTATAAAAGGGAATATCAAACAAGGACGGAAATCCATTTTGACCCGGATTCTTTGATTTCTGATTATAGGAGAAGGTTTCATCAGTCAGAAGATGGGTCACTTTATCTATTTTTCCCAAGACCCATTCATTTTTAATGGCTTTTTGAACCAGGTGATTGGCGAGTTCCTGGGCGTTTTCGGGGAATATCTCTTGATAAATCAATCTGGGATGTCCGGGTATAAATACGTCCACCAGGGGTTCCCGCTGGCAGAATCCGATACAACCGGTTTTGAAAATTAAGGCATCCAGCTTCTCCTTTTCGAAAGTGGATTGGATGATGTCATATACCTCGTCTGCACCGCTCGCCAGTCCGCAACTCGCGGATCCTACCATAATTTTTATCTTCTTTGGATACAATCGATCCAGACCAATTTTCTTGAGTTGATCTAAATCTGATTTGGATAGAATTTTTCCGCTCACGGTTTACCCCTGTTTATATTTATTGATGATTTCCTTTACTTTCTCTTCCTGCAATCTGCCATAGACTTTTTTGTTGACCGTGATGACCGGGGCAATACTGCAACAGCCCAGGCAATGCACAGAGTCAATAGAAAATTTTCGATCTGTGGTTGTTTCACCGATAGAAATATTCAATTCCTCTTCCAGGGATTTCTGTAGCTGTTCTCCTCCCCGGACGTAGCAAGTCGTGCCCAGACAGACTTTGGTTTGATACTTTCCCTTGGGAACCAGACTAAAAGCGTTGTAGAAAGTGGCGATTGAATAAATCCGGCTCAGCGGGATCTTCATTTTTTCTGAAACGATCTGTAATGCCTGTTTGGGTAGATAGTAGTATCTTTCCTGAATATCCTGCAATGCGGCGATAACCTGGCCGCGCTGATCCTGATATTTTTCGATGATGTCATCAATGGCTAAAGCTTCCATGGGTTTTGTCCTCTAATTGGTTTGGGAAATGATCAGATCACCCTTTTTGATGATGCGATCGACAGGAGTAATGGAAGTGGGGCAGTGACTCCAGCATAGCCCGCAACCGGTGCATTTGTCAACATCCACATAGCGTGGTTTGTGTTTGATTTTAACCTTGAAATTGCCCACATAACCGGATACTTCTTTGATCTCACTGTAAGAAATAATGGTAATATTTTTGTGCTGTGCAACCTGACTCATCTTAGGGGTGAGGATACACGCGGCGCAATCCAGGGTTGGAAAGGTCTTGTCGAGTCCGGCCATTCTTCCACCAATGGAGGGCTCTTTTTCAACCAGGTAGACATGCCTGCCGGCATTGGCGAGACGGAGAGCCGATTCAATTCCAGCGATTCCTCCCCCTAGCACCATGGCGCTTGGATTTACCGGCACTTTTCGCACTTCCATGGCTTCGTGATTCGCCACTCGATAGACGGCAGCGGCCACAATCTTTTTCGCCTTTTCGGTGGCCTTGTCCGGGTTTTTTGTCACCCAGGAGACGTGTTCCCTGATATTCGCCATCTGAAATAAGTAGGGGTTTAAACCCGCATCATGACATACATGGCGGAAAGTGTGTTCATGCAAAATCGGAGAACAGGATGAGACAACCACCCGGTTCAATCCGATTTCACGAATATCCTTTTTTATCATCTCCTGCCCAGGTTCGGAACACATATATTTATATTCCCGGCTAACCACGACATGATTCAAAGTTTTAGCAAAATCAACGATATCGCTGATTCTGACCGATTGAGATATATTTGTTCCGCAATGGCAAACATAAACGCCGATCTTGATATCGCCATTAGTGTTCATGTATTTCCCCATTCAGATTAATAATTTGTGTTTTATAATTACAATTTATGATGATATTGGTATCTGTACCTGTTCTGGCTCCGGTTGAGCAGCTAACTGTTCAATGATCTTTTTAGGTGAAATAATGGATCTTTTAATTCCCAGTTTTTCAGGCGCGATTCCAAAGCCTAATCCGATGATCTGGGTAAAGTACAGGATTGGCATTTCGGAAAAATCCCGATATTTTTTCAAGATTTTGTGTTGATAAGCTTCCAGATTAAACTGGCACAGCGGACAGATGGTAACGATACAATTCGCACCTTTACGCTGGGCCTCTTTAATAAGGATATAGTTCAATCGCAAACCGACCTCCTCAATGGTTCCGGTAAGCGATCCCCCACAGCAGCGGGTTTTAAAGGCCCAATCGACCGTCTCCGCACCCAGTGTTCTGAACATATCATCCATGGTCTCAGGGTAACAGGGGTGATCAAATTCCTGGTAGGGACGTACAATCTGACATCCATAGTAACAGGCAATTTTGAAAGATTTAAGAGGTTGCTTTGCTGTTTCTCGGATTTTTTCAATTCCTACATCATGGATGAGAACTTCCAGGGGGTGTCTGACCCGGACGGTTCCGCGATAAACCATTTCTGCTGCCGTAAGCGCCTTATCTACATTGGCTCTTATCTCCGGATATTTTTGGATATAGTCCTGAGTCTTCTTCAGGACCACATAACAGGCACTGCAAGGCGCAACCAGATCCATGCCGGTTTCCTCTGCCATGGCCAGATTTCGGGCGGACAGTGCAAAGGAGATCTTTTCATCTACCGATACATACATGGTGGCACCACAGCAATTCCAATCCGGTAACTCCTGTAATTCTATCCCCAGGGGTTTGCAGATGGCAAACAGGGATTCTTCATATTGCTTGGCACTTCCTTTAATGGAACATCCGGGATAATACGCGTATTTACTCATGCCTTGGCCTCCAGGGCATTAAACATCTTTTTAATTTGTTTCCGATTTTTAATTTTATCCTGACCGTAAGCCATTCTTCCGGTTCGCATCAATTTTAGACCCAGGGGTGCCATTCCCAGCAGCATCGTGATACCTGATTTTAATGCCAGTTTGACCACCAGCATGCTCTCACTGATGCGGCCGTATTTTTTGACTGTATCAAAAAAAGCACGGGCAAGAATGGGTATGGCAAATTTAGGATGAGGTTGAATTCCTTCTTCTATTGCCCGTCGTTTAAGAGCATACATGACATCGGTAAGTTTAATTTCTTTGGGACAGTTAACGCTGCAGGAGTAACAGGATGCACAGAGCCAGATTGTAAAACTACTCAGCACCTCTTTTTTAAATCCCGCATTGGTCATTGCCATTAGGCGTCTGGGAGTTACATCCATGTAGATACTCATGGGACAAATCCCGCTGCAGGTACCGCATTGAATACATTCTTTAATATGCTCACCACCCGGAACGCTTGTGATCCATTCCGCAAAATCCGGGCTGAGATCACTTTGATACTTTACTTCTCGTTGAATGTGCAAGGGGGTCTCCTTCTCTCTTTTAACGATTAAAGAAAAAATTAGCAAAGCTAGTGCCAGACTCAGAAAACCTTAAAAAAACAAAGTTAAACTCAACACATTCATATATTTATGTATATTATGGTTGATGGGTCAATTTTAATTGGGGTATCTAAAGTAAACGATTGATGGGGTAAATAGTATACGGCTGATATATCATATCATTTGAAGATTGTGAGATTTTTAGGAATATTATAAAAATTAACATTGCTATAGAAATTTTTTATATAGTGAGACATTGCTAGTTTTAAAAATGTTCATTGTTTTTCAGGAATTATTTTTATCCTTTATGTATTATTAAACCATCTAAGTTGAATATATTCACATATATTGAATACGCTTGAAGTAATTCAAATTCATTCATCTTTTTGTTTAAGAAAAGAGAGATATTATACATGTGATTATTTTATTAAAGAAAATGAAATATTAAGTTATTTGTATTGAGTATTTTGAAAGTATGCCTTAAATTAATATTGAAACTAATCAAGTAAGACAATGTCCGCTAAAATCATTAAATTTTTTGTCGGATATTATCACTCACTCAGCTTTAAGTTATTCCTCATATTACTGCTGATGATCATAACATTTTTTGGACTATATAGTACACTTTTTTCTGAATTACAAAAAGATGTATTGGAAGATACAGTCAGACTGAGTGCATATCGTATTAGCGATGTAGTGAAGAAATCACTTTATCGTTTAATGCTCAGTAATGAACGGGGGGAATTGTATCATACCATTAAGATTCTGGGAAGCGAACCCGGGATGGAAACTATTCGTATCTACAATAAAAAAGGTGAAATTAAATTTTCTACAAAAGAATCTGAAATTTCTGAGATTGTAGACATGAGGGCCGAAGCTTGTTATGATTGTCATGCTGCAGATAAACCTATCCAGTCTTTACCCATGCAGGAGAAAACACGTATCTATCGCACCAAAGAGGGCAGTAGGGTCTTGGGAGTAATTAATCCAATACGCAATGAACCGGAGTGCAGTAATGGAATTTGTCATGCTCATCGGCCAACTCAGACCATTCTGGGGGTACTGGATGTCCAAATGTCATTAGAGGAACTGGACAATGCTATGTTCCAGGCAAATACCATTATTTATACTTTATTTGCGGGATTTATTTTTATCGCCTTCATTTTTATTGCCATTGTTGTATACATAATAATACATAAACCAATCCGAAGTCTAGAAATCGGAACTACCACACTTGCAAAGGGGGATTTGGAGTACCGCATAAAGATGCAGCGTAAGGATGAATTGGGTTTTCTTGCGCAATCTATTAATAAAATGGCCTCCAATTTAAAAGAGGCTTATACGGAACTGAAAGATTGGTCAAGTACGCTTGAGAGAAGGGTGAACGAAAAAACAACTGAACTGGAGCGAATACACCAGGAAATACTACAGGTCGAAAAAATGGCTTCCTTGGGCAAAATGGCCGCCTCTGTTGCGCATGAATTAAATAATCCGTTAGCTGGTATAGTTACCTATACGAAGCTTTTAATCAAAAAAGTGCAAAATATTTCGAGAGTCAAATCAGAAAACAGCAAAATTATTAAGGATTTAGAATTAATTAGGTCGGAGTCCATGCGCTGTGGTAATATTGTCAGTAATCTATTGACATTTGCTCGAGGAAATACAGCAAATTTTCAGGAGTGTGATTTAAAAGATATCATCGATCGTGCTTTAAAAATTGTCCATCACCATATGGAATTAACAAAGATTGAGGCAACCAGTCGGGTAGATCTTTTGTCCGAGAAAATTATTTGCGATCCAGACCAGTTACTTCAGGCATTAATTGCACTTCTGGTAAACGCAGTGGAGGCTATGCCTGATGGGGGACAACTAGATTTAGTTGCCCAAAAGTCTGAAGAAAACCAAAATCGGGTTCTCATTAATATTAGTGATACAGGGATAGGAATATCGGAAGATTTAAAAGACAAAATTATAGAGCCTTTTTTCAGTACTAAGAAAGATAAAAGTGGTGTCGGATTGGGCTTGGCGGTTGTTTATGGAATTGTACAACGGCATAATGGAAAAATTTGGTTAAAATCTCAGACAGGTAAGGGTACAACATTTTTTATCGAATTACCGTTGTCACAAGCAAAAGTGGAGAATGAAAAATTTCCTTTGAAATAAGCAAACATGTAAATGAAGGATTTTTTTTAACTTAAACTATGATTAAAGTTAAGATGTTTAATCCAGAAACATTAATTTAATAGAAGCAAGGATGAGTCATAATTTATTCAGTGAAATATATCACAAATTGTAATAAAACAAGACTAACTAGCATCATAATAGGGAAGTAGTTTTTTAGGAAAAAGGTCGATCACATTACTGAATGAAATGAATTCGATATATAATTTTGATCGAATTGGATTGGATCCTAAATATTGATTTAAAAATGTCCATTCAATTAATGAAACGATAGAAGTGTAGGAGACTGTAATTTTTAAGGAGATAATTTTCGTGATAATGAGAAGAATGCGAGCAAAATATTTATTTGGTTTGTATCACTCTTTAAGCTTTAAACTCTTTGTGGTGCTATTGGTAATGATTATTATATTGTTTGGAATTTACAGCACACTGCATTCCAAATTCCAGAATAAAATTAACGAGGATACAATAGGATTAGCTGCATATCGGGTAAGCGATATGGCGAAAAAGTCTCTCTATCGGTTGATGCTTTTGAATGAGAGGGATGAATTATATCAAACAATTCTTCTCTTAGGGAGCGAACCAGGTATGGAAAGGATACGGATATTTAACAAGAAGGGTGAGATCAAATTTTCAACGGAGGAATTTGAAACCGGGAAAATTGTTAATATGAAAGCCGAAGCATGTTATGTATGTCATACTGCTAATCAACCCATTGTTTCACTACCTATCCAGAAGAAGAGACGTATCTATCAATCAAGCGAGGGACGGCGGATTATGGGATTAATCAATCCCATTAGAAATAGTAAGGAGTGTAGTGAGAATGAATGTCACGCTCATAATCCCGAGCAGACCATACTGGGAGTCCTTGATGTGCAGATGTCAATGGGTGAACTGGATCAAGCCGTTTTACGTACCCGGATTACAGTTCTTACCTTATCAATTGGTTTAACTATTTTTGCTATGATACTATTCGCATTAATTGTTTATCTGATTATTTATCGTCCTATTCATACTTTACAGTCCGGCATGGTCAAACTGGCGTCGGGAGAGCTTACCTATCGCATTGATATAGACCGGAAAGATGAGCTGGGAATGTTAGCTGTATCTTTTAACAATATGGCAGAGAAATTAAAAGGAGCATACGATAGAATGCTTGAAGTTGAGAAAATGACATCACTCGGTAAAATGGCTGCGACTGTAGCTCATGAATTAAACAATCCTTTATCGGGTATCGTCACGTATGTCAAGTTACTTAGAAAACGGATATTAAAAGAGCCACCCCAGAATGGAGACAGGGAGAAAATACAAAAGGAATTAGAATTGGTGCTTTCTGAATCTCTGCGTTGTGGAAATATTGTACGAAATCTATTAGAATTCGCACGTGGATCAACGGCAAATTTTCAGCAGTATAAACTAAAAGATATTGTAGATCGGGCTATACAAATTGTGGGACACCATATTGAGTTAGCAAATATTTCGGCCGTTGTTTCCATCAAAATCCAACCTGATGATATAATCTGTGATCCCGATCAACTGATACAGGCATTTGTTGCGTTATTTGTAAATGCAGTTGAAGTAATGCCAAACGGGGGGCGTTTGGAATTGAATGCACATAATTTACCAAATGATAAAGATCGAATAATTATAGAAATAAATGATACTGGACCCGGAATACCAGGAGATCTGAAAAAAAGAATTTTTGAACCTTTTTTCAGCACTAAGAAAGAGAAAACTGGAGTTGGATTGGGTCTCGCAGTAGTCTATGGTATCATTCAAAGACATAATGGTAAAATTTGGTTAGACTCTCAGGAAGGAAAGGGAACTACCTTTTATATTGAATTACCAATTTGCCCTAAAAATATAAAAAATTAACTATTAACGGATATAACATAATGAAACCTTTCAAAATATTTATTGTTGATGATGAACTTTCTGTTAGAGCCTCTCTCCAAGAATGGTTTGAGGAAGATGGGTATAATGTTGTGACGGCAAAAAGCGGGGAAGACGCCCTTAAAAAATTGCACCAGGGTCCTTTTGATTTAATATTGCTTGATATTAAAATGCCCGGAATTGATGGGATCACTTTGCAGAAGAAGATCATGGAGATAGATCCAGAAGCTATAATAATTATAATAACGGCCTATGCTTCGGTAGATACTGCCGTTGAAGCCTTGAAATCTGGGGCATTTGACTATGTGACAAAGCCCTTCGATCCTGAAAATCTGTCCAACCTGATTAGTAATGCTTTGAAACAGAGGACTCTCACCGAGGAAAATATAAAATTAAAAGAGAAAATTTCTGAATTATCCGGTGTGGATGAAATTGTCGGGGATAGTGATGAAATAAAGAGAGTAATGGAAATGGTACATACTGTTTCCGAGACTGACTCAACGGTTCTAATTCGTGGTGAAAGTGGCACCGGAAAAGAACTCATTGCACGAGCTATCCACAGTCACAGTAAAAGACGTTACTTCCCAATTGTAGCTGTTAACTGTGGTGCAATTCCGGAGACCTTATTAGAGAGTGAATTGTTTGGTCACGAAAAAGGTGCTTTTACCGGGGCCCATTATCGCCGGAAGGGAAAAATTGAACTTGCGAATGGCGGGACCCTATTTTTGGATGAAATTGGTGATATTACGGCAAAAATGCAAATTGATTTGTTAAGAGTATTTGAAAATAAGAGTTTTAATCGTTTGGGTGGACATGAGGAAATTAATGTAGATTTTCGGCTGGTTTGTGCAACCAATAAAAA
>Ga0209536_100011554_pt1 | contig 12919 bp, 10 predicted proteins | sample DeeMarSeWOR28_12_FD_187461 | JGI IMG/M metagenome (GOLD analysis project Ga0209536, IMG submission 187461) | Marine sediment microbial communities from White Oak River estuary, North Carolina - WOR-2-8_12 (SPAdes) (version 2) | ecosystem: Environmental > Aquatic > Marine > Intertidal zone >...
GGGGATCGTGGTGCATGAGGCCAAGGAAGCGGCGCTGGCGCTCAAGCCCTTTGCCGGCGGGTACGCGGCCGCGCTTTTTGCTGTAGGTTTGTTCGCGTCCTCCACCCTGGGGGCCTCGATCCTGCCGCTCTCCTCATCCTACGCCATCTGCGAGGCCTTTGGCTGGGAGAACGGCATCAGCAAGAAATTCGGCGAGGCACCCATCTTTTACGGCCTCTATACCGGCCTGATCCTGCTCGGCGGCGGGGTGGTATTGCTCCCCAACATCCACCTCATCGATATCATGCTTTTTTCCCAGACCACCAACGGCGTCCTTTTTCCCTTCATCCTGATCTTCATGCTTTTGCTGGTGAACAACAAGCGCCTGATGGGCGAGCACACCAATTCCCAGGCCAACAATCTGATCGCCTGGGCGGTCGCCTGGGTGCTGATCATCATGACCGGCCTTCTGCTTATCGCCTCCTTTAATGGAAAGATCGCCTGAAATATGGTAAAATAGTGCCCTGAGCTTATGTTCAAGAAGATATTGATCGCTAATCGTGGTGAGATCGCGGTCCGCATCATCCGCGCGGCCAAGGAGATGGGCATTCAGACGGTCGCGGTCTATTCGGAGGCCGACCGAGACTCCCTGCACGTCAAGATCGCGGACGAGGCCTACTGCATTGGTCCCGCTGCCCCCAACCAGAGCTACCTTAACATCCCCAGCATCCTGAGCGCGGCCGAGGTCGCGGGAGTGGACGCGGTCCATCCCGGCTACGGTTTCCTGGCCGAGAACCATAAATTCGTTGAGATCTGCCAGGCCAGCGGCATAACGTTCATCGGCCCGGAGATCGAGGCCATGCAGAAAATGGGGGATAAAGCCACTGCCCGCGAGACGGTGAAAAAAGCGGGCGTGCCGGTGGTTCCCGGCTCGGACGGCCTGATCCGGGATGAACAGGAAGCCTTGAAACTGGCTGAGAAGATCGGCTTCCCGGTGCTGATCAAGGCGACCGCCGGCGGCGGCGGCCGCGGCATGAGGCTTGCTTGGAAAAAGGACGACTTCATCAACCTGCTCCATACTGCCAAGAGCGAAGCCGAGGCCTGTTTTGGCAACCCCGACGTGTATCTGGAGAAATACGTGGAAGAGCCCAGGCATATCGAGGTCCAGATACTGGCGGACAAGCACGGCAATACCCTTTACCTGGGTGAACGTGATTGTTCGATCCAGAGGCGCCATCAAAAACTGCTTGAGGAATGCCTTTCCCCGGCGGTGGATGAGCGGACCCGCCGCAAGCTGGGCGAGGCTGCGGTGCGGGCGGCCCGGGCGGTAAAATATCACAGCGCCGGCACCATTGAGTTCCTTTTTGACAAGCACGGCAATTTTTATTTCATGGAAATGAACACCCGGGTCCAGGTGGAGCACCCGGTGACCGAAATGATCACTGGGGTCGATATCATCAGGGAACAGATCCTGATCGCCGCCGGAGGAAAGATGGCGACCCGGCAGGCCGACGTGAAGTACAGCGGCCATGCCATCGAGTGCCGCATCAACGCCGAGGACCATGAAAGGAATTTCATGCCTTCGCCGGGCACGATCAAGGCCTATCTGGCGCCGGGGGGGTTGGGCATCCGGGTTGACAGCCATGCCTATCCCGGCTATGTGGTCCAGCCGCACTATGATTCCCTGGTCGCCAAGCTGATCGTCTGGGGCCGGGACCGCAGCGACGCCATCAGCAAGATGGAACGGGCCCTTGACGAGTATGTCATTGACGGCATCCATACTACCATCCCTTTTCACCTCAAGGTGCTGCGCAACGAGGCCTTCCGCCGGGGAGAGGTCACCACCAAGTTCCTGGAAGTGCATTTCGGCACCCCCGGCAATTAGATGGGCAAGCGAAGCACCTCCCGGCGTCTGGCCATGCAGGCCCTCTATCAGGCGGAGCTTGCCGGAGCCGAGATCGAGACCGCGCTTGAGAACATCTCCGGATCCGAGAAATTCATCCCCGAGACCCTGGAATTTGCCGCCCGGCTGGCAAAGGCGACGTGGGCGGAAAGGGCCTCCATAGACAAGGCCATCGAGGGGCTGGCTATCGACTGGCCGCTGGACCGCATCGGCAAGGTCGACCGCAGCATCCTGCGCCTGGCGATCCAGGAGCTCAACATGAAAGAGACCCCCGCTTCCGTGGTCATCAACGAGGCGGTGGAGCTCGCCAAGAAATATTCGGGGGCCGAGGCCGCCAAGTTCATTAACGGCATTCTCGGGGCCTATGTCCGGGGCGGGGATTGTTCATTGTCTTGACCCCGGAAATATGATATATTTATAAAGTTGTCATGTTCACCGGCATCATCGAAGAATTAGGTGTTGTGACCTCTTTTATCCGGGGGTCTCGGGCCGGAAAGCTCACCATCTCGGTCAGCCCGGCTTTTGCTGATATGAAGGCGGGGGAGAGCGTTGCCGTCAACGGCGCGTGCCTGACCGTGACAGCGATCCGCCGCAGCTTTATCGAGTTCGACATTTCCGCGGAAACCCTCAAAAGATCGAACCTGGCCGATCTCAAGGTCGGGGAGAAGGCCAACCTGGAGAAAGCGCTGCCGGTCAACGGCCGGCTGGGCGGCCATATGGTGACCGGCCACGTTGACGGGGTGGGCCAGGTGCGCCAGAGGACGACCGCGGAAATGGGGTTCGAGCTTCAGGTCTCGGTCCCCGGCGAGCTCATGAAATATCTGGTGCCCAAGGGGTCCATTGCCCTGGACGGCGTCAGCCTGACCATTGCGGAACTGCGTGAGGGGCTCGTGGTCGTGTCGGTGGTCCCGCACACGGCCCGCTCCACCAACCTTTCCTCCCGGAACGCCGGCGACCGCGTTAACGTTGAGGTCGACGTGCTTTCCAAGTACATTGAAAGACACGTGCGCGGGGAGCCCAGGGGGATAACTGAGGATACCCTGATGCGGGTCGGTTATCTGCCCATGGGCTATACAGAGAACTGAGCTCGAAGGTCAAAAATAATGAATAGCCAGATACGCAAGATCAAGTTCGACCGGATAGAAGAGGCGGTCGAGGCCATCCGCAACGGCAAGATCGTGATCGTGGTGGATGACAAGGACCGCGAGAACGAAGGCGACCTGGTGATGGCGGCGGAAAAGGTCACGCCCGAGGCCATTAACTTCATGATCTCACAAGGCCGCGGCCTGGTCTGCGTGCCCATGACCGAAGAAAGGCTTGACCAGCTCTCCCTGCCGCAGATGGTGCAGTTCAACCGCGAGGCGATGAGGACCGCATTTACCGTTTCCGTGGATGCCGTCCCTGCCTTTGGAGTGACCACGGGGATCTCCCCTTCGGACCGCGCCCGGACCATCGAGGTCCTGATCAACCCCAAGTCCGGCAGGGAAGACCTGGTGCGACCCGGCCATGTCTTTCCCCTGAGGGTGTGCGAGGGCGGGGTCCTGCGCAGGAGCGGCCATACTGAAGCGGCGGTCGACCTGGCCCGGCTGGCGGCGCTTTATCCGGCGGCGGTGATCTGTGAGATCATCAATGCTGACGGGAGCATGGCCCGCACCCCGGAACTGGCGCAATTCGCCAAGGCCCACGGCCTCAAGATCATTTCCATCGCGGACCTCATCTCTTATCGCCTGAAAAAGGAAAAACTGGTGCGCAGGCTGTCCACCACCAAGCTGCCCACCCGCTACGGCGAGTTCACCGCCTACGGCTATGAGGACCTCTTGAGCGGCGACCATCACGTGGCCCTGGTCCGCGGCCGGGTCTCCGGGCACAAGAACGTCATGGTGCGCGTGCATTCGGAATGCCTGACCGGCGACGTTTTCGGTTCGCTGCGCTGTGACTGCGGAGAGCAGCTGCGCAAGGCCATGGAGAAGATCGATTTTTCCGGGCAGGGAGTGGTCCTTTACATGCGCCAGGAGGGCAGGGGCATCGGCCTCAAGAACAAGCTGCGCGCCTACGAGTTCCAGGACAGCGGCGCGGACACGGTAGAAGCCAACGCCTGCCTGGGGTTTGCGGCGGACCTGCGGGATTACGGCATCGGCGCCCAGATCCTGGTGGACCTGGGACTTTCTTCCATCCGGCTCCTGACCAATAACCCCCGCAAGATCGTGGGGCTGGAAGGCTACGGGCTCAAGGTGGTGGAGAGGCTCTCACTGGAGATCGAGCCCAACCGCCATAACCAGAAGTATTTATTGACCAAGCGGAGAAAACTGGGTCATTTGCTCAAGCCCCTCGACCCGTCCGCCGAAGGCGGTCTGGCTCGGGGCAAGGAGGTCGGTAAAGATGGTGAACAAGATCGAAGGAAACCTGGACGCAAGTAAATTAAAGGTCGGATTGATCGTTTCCCGTTTCAATGATATGGTCTCAAAGGGCCTGCTGGATGGGGCGTTGGATTGCCTCAGAAGGCACGGCGCCAAGGAGGCCAATATCGACGTGGTCTGGGTGCCCGGGGCGTTCGAGATCCCGATGGTGGCCAAGAAGATGGCCAAGGACTACCACGCCCTCATCTGCCTGGGCGCGGTGATCAGGGGCGGCACTCCCCATTTTGAGTACGTAGCGTCCGAGGCGGCCAAGGGCGTCGCCAAGGTCGCCCTGGACACCGGCGTGCCCGCGATCTTCGGCATCCTGACCACGGATAATCTGGAGCAGGCGCTGGAACGGGCCGGCGCCAAGCCCGGCAATAAGGGGTTCGCAGCGGCGCTTTCTGCCATCGAGCTGGCGAACCTCAGTAAGGAGATCTAAAAAATTGGCCAGAGTACTGCTTGAAAATGTGACCAAGACCTTTAATGAGGTGGTCGCGGTCCAGAACGTTAATCTCGATATCCAGGACCAGGAATTTCTGGTGCTGGTGGGGCCTTCAGGCTGCGGCAAGACCACCACTTTGCGCATGATCGCCGGCCTGGAGGAGATCAGCGAAGGCAAGATCTACATCGGGGACCGCCTCATCAACGACGTGCCTCCCAAGGACCGCAATATCGCCATGGTCTTCCAGAACTACGCGCTTTATCCCCACATGAGGGTCTATGACAACATGGCCTTTGGTCTTAAATTGCGCGGCCTCCCCAAAAAGGAGGTCAACGAGCGGGTGCGCGAAGCCGCGGACATCCTGGGCCTGAGCAACTTGCTTGACCGCTATCCCAAGCAGCTTTCGGGCGGACAGCGCCAGCGCGTGGCGCTGGGCCGCGCCATTGTCCGCCGGCCCCAGGTCTTCTTGATGGATGAGCCTCTTTCCAACCTGGACGCTAAACTGCGGGTCCAGATGCGGGCGGAGCTGCAGAGAATACATAAGACCCTCAAGGCGACCGTGGTCTATGTGACGCATGACCAGGTGGAGGCCATGACCCTTGGGCAGAGGATCGCCGTCATCCTGAATGGTGAGCTCCAGCAAGTGGAATCCCCGCTCACCGTCTACTCCAAGCCTGACAACCGCTTTGTGGCGGGTTTTATCGGCAGTCCCCCCATGAACTTTATCAAGGGGACCATGGGCAAGAAGGGGGACATTTACACTTTTGAGTGCGAGGGCTTCAAGCTGGATGTTCCGCCCGAGGTCGATCACCTGCTTGAGGAATACGTGGGCAAAGAGGTCACCTTCGGCATCCGGCCCGAGGATATCTGGGATGTTGCTTCCGCGGACTGGATCAAGCAGAAGATGGTCATGAAGAGCGTGGTGGATTTCCGCGAGATCATCGGTTCCGAGACCTATCTCTACGTGCACGTGGGCAAGATCCCGCTCACCACCCGGGTGGGCGGCCTCTGTGACGCCACCAGCGGCAGCGAGTTCCAGATCGCCCTCCGTTTGAACCGGGTCCACTTCTTTGACCCGGCCACGCAGAAGGCGATCATCTAGGTATAGTTGTGCTGCCCCATATTGAAATATGGGGAATGAGTATTCCCCACAATTCATTGCGGGGTTTCTTAGTAAGATAGAATGGCAAAAATGCAAGAACCGCTCATCTTTGAAAAATCCTCTCCAGGGCGTGAAGCCTTCTCTCTTCCTGAGCTGGATGTTCCCGAGGAAAAGATCGAGAAGGTCGTCCCCAAGGGGCTGATACGTAAAGACCTCAATCTGCCCGAGCTGTCCGAAGTAGACGTGGTCCGCCATTTCACCGGCCTGTCGCGCAGGAACTTTGGCGTGGATAGCGGTTTCTATCCTTTGGGCTCCTGCACCATGAAGTATAACCCCAAGGTGAACGAGGATGTCGCTGCTTTGGCAGGTTTCACGGATATTCATCCCTACCAGCCTGATGAGGAAGTCCAGGGTATCCTGGAGCTCCTTTGCGATTTTGAGAGATACCTCTGCGCGATCTTCGGCTATGAGGCTTTCACTTTCCAGCCCGCGGCCGGGGCGCACGGCGAGCTGACCGCGCTTTTGATGATCAAGGCCTACCATGGCCATAGCTCAAAACTCAAAACTCAAAAGTCAAAACCAAGGAATAAGATCATCATCCCGGATTCTTCGCATGGGACCAATCCGGCCTCGGTGTCAATGGTCGGCTATGAGGCGGTCGTGGTCAGGTCCAATGGCCGGGGCAATATCGATGTTGAGGCTTTAAAGAAGGCGGTCGGGGAGGACACGGCCGGCCTGATGCTGACCAATCCCAATACCCTGGGCTTGTTCGATGAACATATACTGGAGATCGCGGACATCATCCACCAGGCGGGCGGATTGCTCTATTATGACGGCGCCAACGCCAACGCCACGCTGGGGATCTGCCGGCCGGCGGACCTGGGCTTTGACGTGGCGCACTTTAACCTGCACAAGACGTTTTCCACGCCGCATGGATGCGGCGGTCCGGGCTCCGGTCCGGTTGGTGTTAACAAAAAGCTTGAGCCGTTCCTGCCGGTCCCCAGAGTCGTGAAGGATGGTTCGCGTTACGCGTTACGCGTTACGGATTACCCGAACTCCATCGGCAGGGTCCACGGCTTCCACGGCAACATCAGCGTTATTGTCAAAGCCTATGCTTATGTCCGGTCGCTGGGAGCGCGGGGTCTGAAGGAAGTGGCGGAGAACGCGGTCTTGAACGCCAACTACGTCATGAACCGCCTGAAGGAGCATTACTGGCTGCCCTATGACCGCACCTGCCAGCATGAGTTCGTGATCTCGGCCAAATGGCAGAAAGAGAAGTGCGGGGTCAGGGCCCTGGATATCGCCAAGCGCCTGCTGGATTACGGCTTCCATCCCCCCACTATCTATTTTCCATTGATCGTGGAGGAGGCATTGATGATCGAGCCCACGGAAACCGAATCCAAAGAGACACTGGACGCTTTCTGCGATGCCATGATCAAGATCGCTAAGGAGTGCGAAGCTGACCCTGAATTGGTGAGGAACGCCCCGCACACTACTCCGGTAAGACGTTTGGATGAAGCCAGGGCAGCCAGGGAGCTTAACTTAAGGTATCAGGCGGGATAGATCTATACCCACATCTTGTTCTCTCTGGAAAAAGTCGCTTCGCAGAGCGGGCTGAATATCTCGAACTTCGCAGGCCCCCCGTAATCTCCCAGCGTTATCTTGATCTCATCCAGCGCTTTCAGGGGATAACTTTTTGAGAAGGGGTTGAGCTTGGTGCGGGCGATCGCGATCTTGCGAACAAGTTCGATGCCGCGAGCCGCCGGCTCTGTTTCAAAGGGGCCGAAGATCAGGAGGCTGGATTCTTTCGCGGTCCTTATCCCCACTTCAAGCGAGACATGCAGATCGCGTGAAAGGCCCGGCGGAAGGACAAAGGCCGCCTGGAGCCACAGCAGGTCCTTTTCAAAATGGAGGGAGGCTCTTTGGACCGCTGCATTCTCTGCGTTCCCATGCAGGGGGGTCATGATCTTTTCCGGCAGGCGGATCTCGCGCTTTCGCCAGAACTTGAACCTATAGCAAAAATTCCCGTTCCTTGTCTCGGCTACTAATATTGGCATGGGTGTTTCACGGCTATTTTTCCGTCAATAATTTGAAAAATTTCACGTTTCCGTATACAATTTGAATATGCATGCCTGGAAGCTGATGGTCACCCCGAAAATGACCGGGGCGGAGAACATGCGCGCGGACCTGGAAATGTTCAACGCTTTTGAGAGAGGGGCGGGCGGACCCTGCCTGAGGACCTATTCCTGGAAGCCCAAATGTATTTCTTACGGCTACGGCCAGGAGATCGCGGAGCTTGTTGACCAGAAAAGGGCCGGGGAACTGGGCTGGGACCTGGTCAGGCGGCCCACTGGCGGAGGGATCGTTTTCCATAATGAGGCGGAGATCACTTATTCTCTGGTGACCGCGATCGATGACCCTAAGCTGCCAAAAGGGATGATACCAGCCTACAAAAGGATCTCTCAGGGGGTCGTGGCAGGGCTGGGTAGGCTGGGGGTGGAGGCGGGAATTAGAAAGCAGAGAGCAGAACACAGAACACAGAACACAGGATTGTGCTTCTCTTATCCGGCAGAATATGAAATTGTGTGCGGAGAGAAGAAGATCGTGGGCAGCGCGCAGAAGCGTGGCAAAAGAGCTTTGCTCCAGCAGGGCTCGATCTTTGTAAGGGATACTGCGGAACAAGACCTTGCGCTGCTCAAGGACAAAAGTGCCCGGCATGATGCGCTGAGCGTTGAAGAAGTGTTGGGGCGGGAGGTCGGCTTTGAGGAGCTGAGCGGGGCATTAAGAAGAGGTTTTGAGGAGGCTTTGGGGGTGAGCTTTGAAGGGTAGGGACCTATCACCCCACAATAAATTGCGGGGAATTATTCCCCACATTTCAATGTGGGGTCTCGTTATTCTGTTAGTTGTCCTGTGCTGTTCGAGTTCCCAGGCAGCCACCTGGCTGGATCCTTCCCTTAAGTGGCGCACGATCGAGACCCCGCATTTCTACATCCACTTTCACAACGGCCTGGAAGAAGTAGCCCAGCAGTTCGCCCCGGTGGCGGAAGAGGTTCATGACATACTGGTGCCGGTGATGAAATACCGGCTGGACCTGAAGACCAGTGTGGTGCTGATCGACACGGTTGATTACGGCAACGGCTTCACTACCGTGATCCCTGACCCGCGCGTGACCCTCTATCTGACCGACTGGTCCAATAACCTGAACACCTCAAAGTTCAAGGCCTGGCTCAGGTTCGTGTTCCTGCATGAGTACGTGCACGCCCTGCACCTGGACATGGTCACCCCCCAGCTTTCCATTTTCCGCCTGATCTTTGGCCGGCTCATCTTTCCCAACGCCATCGAGCCCATGTTCATCACCGAGGGGCTGGCGGTCTACATGGAAACCAAATATTCAAAGGGGGGCAGGGGCACTGATCCGCGCTGGGAGATGATGATGAGGATGGATGTCCTGGAGCACGATATGAAGAGCATTGACCAGGCGGGGGTCCGCACTGTGCGCTGGCCCCTGGGGCACCTGAGCTACCTTTACGGGGTCAATTTCCTGGACTATCTTTCGCGCACCTACGGAGAGGAAAAGCTCATAACCCTGACGCATGTCTACGGCGATTTCCTATATAGCATCGGCATTGACGGCGCCTTTGTCTATCTCTACGGCAGGAACCTGAACATGCTCTGGAACGATTGGATCGACGAAATGCGCAAGGAGTATCTGGCGCAAAAGGCAAGCCTGGGCAAGCTCACCGTTCCCCACCTGCTAACAGATACCGGCTATTATAACCTGAAGCCTAAGTGGTCGCGGGATTCACGGCGCATATTTTACCAGCAGATGAACGCGGACGAATATTCATGCCTGAGGGAGCTTGAGGTGGATAGCGGAAAAGACCGCAAGCTGCTTGAGGCGTCCGTTTTCTCCGACAACCTTTCGCTCGATCCCCCAGGCAGGCATCTCCTTTTCAGCAAGCTGGATACCTACCGCAATTATTACACTTACTCGGACCTTTATATGCTGGACTTGGAAAAGGGAGGGGTCCTGCGCCTGACCGAGGGCCTGCGCGCGCGCAACGCGGATATCTCAGCGGACGGCTCCCGCATCGTGTTCGTGAGGAACAGCAAGGGGACCAATACCCTGATGCTTATGGGAAGCGACGGGTCCAACCCGCTTTCGCTCTGTACCTACGAGGCGAACGCCCAGTACTTTTCCCCGCGGTTCAGTCCGGACGGCTCCCGGATCGCGGTGGCAAAATGGTCGCCGGGCGGCGAGCAGAAGATCTATCTGGTGGACCCGGAAAGCGGCTTCCAGGAAAAGCTGACCCTGGAGGGGGCGGGGACCACCGAGGCGAACCCCTGCTTTTCCGCGTCCGGGGATTACTTGTTCTTTGATTCGGACCGCACCTGTATCGTCAATCTTTACGCCTTTCACCTCAAGTCCGGCCGGCTTTTCCAGGTGACCAACGTGCTGGGCGGTGCCATGATGCCGGACGCTTCGCCTAACGGTCGCCAGCTGGCCTATGTTTCCTATTCCTCGCGCGGTTATGACATCGCGGTGATGGATGTCGACCCGGTGGAATGGGTCGAGGTAAGGGATGCGGTTACGGTTGCGAAGCCCGTATCGTTGGTCGGTGACGGATCCCCTGACCAATACCTGAAGGTCCGCGATTATGACCCGGTGCCGACCCTTTTGCCCAAGTTCTGGATGCCGCTGGGGTATTCGAACGAGAACGGCCCCCAGACCTATATATATACCCAGGGCTTTGACGTCCTGGGCAAGCATCAGTACGTAGCGGGCCTGGGATATGATTTTGACGCGGAGCGACCGCAGTACTCCCTGATCTATGCCAATGACCAGTTCCTGCCGCGGCTGACGCTGGGGGCCTGGGATTCAGCCGTGGCGTACAGCTGGGACAATGACCAGCTGCTCTGGATGCGCCAAAAGATGGAAGCGCTTTCCTTTTCCTTTTATGACAACCGCGTGCTATATGAATGGGACCGGCAGGCGTTCACGGCGGGCTTTGAGCAGACCAATATCACCAACCTCAGCAGCATTGAATCGCTTTCCCGCAAGCCGGACCTGGGCAATGTCAGCGGCCTCTTCCTTGCCTGGCATTATCTGGGCACCCGCAGCTACGCCAAGTCCATTGCCCCCGAGGACGGGCTCGACCTCTTCCTGAGGGTGACCATGAACTCGCCCGGCCTGGGAAGCGACTACACTAACACCATCTATTACGGCCGGGCGACCGGCTATTTCAGCGCGCCCTTGCGCCACCACGTGCTTTCGCCCTCGCTTTACGGTTTTTACAGCAAGGGTGAGCAGCTTGAGCAGAGCAATTTTTCCTGGCGCTATCTTTACATGCGCGGCTATCCCACCACCAGGCTCAGCGGGAATAAGGGCGCATTGCTAACCGCCGAATATCTTTTCCCTATCGGCTATCTTGAGGACGGAGCCATGTACGGCAACCTCTTTTTCGACCGCATCTACGGCACCCTTTTTGCGGAGGCGGGGGCGGCCTCGTTCGGGGCGGTTGAGGATATGCAGGTCAAGCGCAGCCTGGGCGCGGAAATTGTTCTGGACACGATTTTTCTTTGGGGTTATTATGGTATGGATGTCGGCTTGGGGTACGTTAAGGGGTTAGATGAGGGGGGGCAGGAAAAGTTCTATTTCAGGATCGGCGGCAGCCTGGCCGAGCTTTTGTGGGGCGAACTCCGCCGCCAGGAGATGGATGGGCTATGACGGAGTGGAGAAAGATATTCGAGAAGGTGGATGAGTATCGTTTCCGCATCCCTCGCTCCTTTAAGAGCGGGATGCGCGTGGACGGCTTGATCTACGCGGATGAGGCCATGATCGGCCAGATCGTGAACGACAACGCTTATGTGCAGGTGGCCAACGTGGCCTGCCTCCCGGGCATTGTGGGCAGCTCCCTGGCCATGCCCGACATCCATTTCGGCTACGGTTTTCCCATTGGAGGCGTAGCCGCCTTCGATCCGGACCAGGGAGGGATCATCTCTCCGGGCGGGGTGGGTTATGATATCAACTGTGGGGTCAGGGTCCTCCGGACCAATCTTTATTTACAGGATGTTAAGCCCAGGATCCAGAAGATCGTTGAAGAATTAGCGCGGGAAGTTCCTTCGGGTGTGGGGTCCACCGGCCCCATTTCCCTTTCGAGCTCCGACATGAACAAGGTCCTGACCCTGGGGTCCAAATGGGCGGTAAAAAATGGATACGGTGAAGAAGATGATGTTCTGCATACTGAAGAGAACGGGTCAATGCAAGGCGCAGACCCAGAGCAGGTTTCAAAGCATGCCAAGGAAAGAGGCTCTGATCAGTTGGGAACCTTGGGTTCCGGCAATCACTTTCTCGAAGTCCAGGTGGTAGATGAGATCTATGATGATAAAACGGCAAATGCTTTTGGTCTTTGGAAGGACCAGGTCACGATCGAGGTCCACAGCGGATCCAGGGGATTGGGGCATCAGGTCTGCACGGATTATATCAATGTCATGCGCACCGCCGCTCAAAAATATAAGATCGAACTGCCGGACCGCCAGCTTTGCTGCGCGCCGGTCAATTCTCCTGAGGGCGAGAGGTATTTCTCCGCCATGGCCGCGGCCGCTAATTACGCCTGGTGCAACCGGCAGCTCCTCATGCACTGGACGCGGGAGTCCTTTGCCAAGGCCATGGGCACGTCGCCCAGGCAATTGGGGATCAGCCTGATCTATGATATTGCCCACAATATCGCGAAGCGAGAAAAGCATAAGGTCGACGGAAAGGATAAACTTCTTTGTGTTCACCGAAAAGGGGCCACGCGGGCTTTTCCCGGCAGCCAGCCGGTGCTGGTCCCGGGTGATATGGGAAGGTATTCCTATGTGATGGTGGGAACGGACCTGGCCATGAAAGAGACCTGGGGCTCGGTCTGCCACGGGGCAGGGAGGCTGATGAGCCGCTCAGCCGCGACCCGCAAGTATTCGGTGGGGCAGCTGCTTTCCGAGCTGGAGAAAAAGGGGATCATTGTCCGCTCTGCCAGCAAGAAAGGCTTGGTCGAGGAAGCCCCGGGCGCTTACAAGGATGTGCGCGAGGTCGTGGACATCGTGCATAATTCAGG
>Ga0209536_100011555_pt1 | contig 12918 bp, 13 predicted proteins | sample DeeMarSeWOR28_12_FD_187461 | JGI IMG/M metagenome (GOLD analysis project Ga0209536, IMG submission 187461) | Marine sediment microbial communities from White Oak River estuary, North Carolina - WOR-2-8_12 (SPAdes) (version 2) | ecosystem: Environmental > Aquatic > Marine > Intertidal zone >...
ATCGTAGTTCCTGCCGCCGGTGTTGAGGTTGCGGGTGAACCTCGGGAAGTTGCTGCTGGAGACCTCGATCCGGATCCGATGGCCCGCGGCGAAGTAATTGCTGGTCGACATCGGACTCACCGCAAGCTCGTACACCCTGCCATCCTCCATGAAGACCTGTTTGTCGTAGCCCTCGCGGTAGCGCGCCCGCTGGATCGTCTCATCCAGGTTGTAGGCTCGCCCATCGGGATAAACGTCGATCAGCTTCACCGTGAAGTCGGTGTCTCTCGCATCGGACGAGACGTAAAGCGTGATCTCGATCGTCCCGCTCACCTCGATGCCTTGCTCGAGAGGCTCCGACGTGTAGACGAGGATGTCCTCCCGCTCCTCCATCTTTCTTTGGTCGAACGAGCCGGCCTGTATGGCATCGCCGGTACAGCAGACGTTGCCGCCGTAGGAGGTCACCGGATCCATCGGGTCATAGGTGAAGCTGTCGGCATCTTCCTCGGCTCCGGACCCCGTCGTCGTGAGCCGGCCGTCGCCGTGTAGCGTGTTGGCGCCGCCCTCGCTGGCGAGGTAGTAGGTGACCATGTCTGCGCTCTCGGGAGGCCAGGCCGCGGATGTCTGCCACTGGTTCGAGCCCATCGTGTAGTACCGCACTTTGGGCAACGTATCGGTGATCGCGTTCGCCTGACCCTTCAGCCAGTGGTCGAACCAGGCGTAAATGAGTCCGTTGTAGTCGAGACGAGCGTCGCCCACGACCCGCTCACCGATGATCGTCGTCTCCGTGGCGCGCGTATAAGCGCAGTGCGTTACCGGAGCGATCAACGCGAACTGATTCTCGGCGACCTCGGGGTCCTCCGCGTAGTGCTGCACGTGATTGAACAGCGCCAGGTTGGGGCCGACAGAGACGTCGTACCACGACATGAACCACAGACTGGGGACACCGAAGGGCTCGTCATCGTGATACAGACCGCCCTTGTACCAGGCCGGGTCGTCCGGCGTTCTCTGGATCATCCGGCCACCGGTGGCCACAGGCGCCGAATCCGCGAAGATCCCCTTCGGTCCGTCTACGTTCCTCATGAGGTCTTCGACGGGTAGATGCCAAAGCGCCTCGCTCCAGTTCACTTGCGGCATCTCGGGCGCCAGATCGAAGTACTTCGACAGTCGTATCATGTCCTCGCGCGAGATGTCGCTGGGGAACGTGGGCCGCTGCGTGTTCTGCACGCCATACAGCCACGCGAAGAACAGCATCTGTTCCGCACCGCCGCGATACCAGTTGCCCTGCTCGTAGAACCCACCGACGCGGCCGACGCCGGCGCCGAAACCCTGGGGTACCATGGCGGCGTGGGCGGGATGGTCCAGCGCCGCCAGCCCCATCTGCCACTCGGCGGACGAGGAGCAACCCAGCGTCCCCACTTTGCCATTCGACCACGACTGTTCAGCGATCCAGCTCAGCGCGTCGTATCCGTCGCTCTTCGGTGGACCCAGGATGTCCCACTCGCCCTCGGAGAAGAACTTGCCGCGCTCGTTCTGTATCACGTAGGCGTAGCCGCGCCGCACCGCCTCGAGCGCCGCACCCAAGCGCCCTGTCTGCGGCTCTCCGTCGCGATAGAGGTTGAAGTTGTAAGGCGTCCGCACGAAGATCGTCGGAACCGGCTCTTCGGACTTGGGGCGATAGATGTCCGTCGCCAGCCGCACGCCGTCACGCATCGGGATCATGACCTTCTGCTCGATGATCGCGACCTGCTCGAGACCCTCGAGCTCGTCCTGCGCTAGCGCAGGACGCAGCGTTGCCAGGACGGCGACACAGGCGAGCGTCAGACAGCAGGCGTTCCTCGTCATCGCGACCTCCCAAGGTGATGTCATCATCGGGCCTGATTGTCGTTTAGCTGGAAGTGCGCTCAATATGCGGCGTGCTTTGACCCCCTCGCAACAGCAGTTCCCTTCCGTCTACAGCAGTCGTCTTTCCTCCGCAACGTCGACGCTCTCGATCTTCCAGACACCCTCCACCGGCACGACACGGATCACGGCGTCGTAGAAGTTCTGGCGGAAGTGCTGGTGACCGAAGTGGTTCACCGAGCCGCCGACGGTCCAGGTCAAATCGATCTCGTAGCCCGATTCGGACGCCCGCCGCACCGAGCGAACCTCGCGGACGACCACTTCTTCGATTCGCACCCGAGCGCCTCCGCGGTTCTCCAACTCCAGCGCCCTGCGACTCTCCAGATAGATGTCGAGGAGCTGGTCGCCGGTGACCGTCAGCGCCAGCCGGTCGTAGATCGCTTCTTCGGAATGGATGTCGAACGAGCGGTAGACGTTGACCAAGAGGCGCTCGAGCACATCGGCGGCCTGGTCCTTACTCAGTCGAGCTGACGAGATCATGGGTATCTCGGCGGATACCCGGGCGAAGGGATAGAGCAGATAAGCGACCACCAGGAAGCCGAGGGCCAGCTTGCGACTCTTGGCCCGCGATTCCGACTTGCGCGTCACGAGCAGCACGAGCGCGGCTAACAGCGCGAGTCCGAGCGAGGCGAGGGGCAGACGCGGTTTGCCGGTGGCGATGGACTCTACCGAGGGCAGGGAATACTCCCCAAGCGTGTTGCGCCACTCGAGCGTCGGCGCGCCCGTCGTCAACTCGGACTCCATCGTGGCCGCCGGGTCCGTCGTTGTGATCGGTACTGGCCCGTCATCAGCGAACAGCGTCCACTCCGCGTCTACGCTCTCGGGCAGACCCTCGGTCTCGTAGAGCAGCGTGGTGCCCAGGATGGCTGTGGCAACGGGCTCCGGTACCGGACGCTCGCGGGTGAGCACGCCCGTCGTGCCCACCACTACGAAGTCGGCTCGTTCTTCCGCTACACGGCCGGGCATGCCGTCGATAATCACGCGGGTCTCGGCCGCCAGCAATCCGGCGACCTGTTGGCCCAGCGCCTCGCCGGCTTCCGCCGGGATGACGCCGGACGCATCGACGGGAAGGTCCAGCGCTCCAGCTTGCGCTCGCTGACCTCGCGTCGGCGCTGGTCCAGCCAATGGAGTCGCACGAACTCCTCCACCGTCTCCAGCTCGGGAATACTCGGCGGGTGCCGCTCGACCACGTACAACTAGTGGGTCCCGCAGCTTGACTCCAACGGTCCCTCCCAGGCACCGGGGGCGAGGCCGAAGACGGCGTCGGCGAACTCGACGCCCAGGTTGCTCGCCAGGCGCTCTTGCGTGATCCGGGCGAGAACGGGGCCGAGCCAGAAGCGGTCCCCTAGGGTGGAGAAGTCGACACCGGTCCGCAGCGCCTCCAGTAGCGCCGGCTCGTCTATCGGTTCCGGGCGCCCTCGCTCGAAGAATACGTGGGCTAGGGTGACCGCCTCGGGGATCTGATATCGATCGCTGTTGGCGTTGAAGTAGGCGCGCAGCTGCGCGAACGTCGGCTGCGGGACCTCGGCGTTCATCCCCAGTCGCATCTTGCCCAGCAGGCGGCGCCGCACCGAACCGTTGGTGAGGTGAAGAGCCCGGCGGTAGGCCTCGCGGACCAGTAGCTCCTCGTCTACGTAATCCTGGATCGCTTCCTCGCGGTCTTCCGGGGACAGTTCGCGGCCTAGGCGGTCGGCGCGGCGCTTGAGCACGGATTGGACGGTGCGCACGTCGATGACCACGGGCTCTTTGGGCTCCGGGAGGATCCAGGCGAACAGCAGGAACAGGGCCCCGCCCAGGGCGAGGGAGCAGAGCACGGGGCCCTGCGTCCAGAGGTTTTTCAAGCGATCGAGCATGGGCGCTAGACTAGAACGGCCGCTGTCGGCGCGGTAGCGGCCCGCGGTTGACGGCTCGTGGGGTAGCGAGTATGGTTATATGTATGAAGACAACCGTAAATATTGCCGACCCCTTGCTCTCCGCCGCTAAGAAGCTGGCCGCCGAGGAGCACACCACGCTTCGCGCCCTGATCGAGGAGGGATTGCGTCGCGTCATCGAGCGGCGCAAGCGCCACGGCCAGTTTCAGCTACGGCGAGCTAGTTTCCGTGGAAACGGGCTGCAGTCGGACGTGCGCGAAGGTGGGTGGGAGCGAATACGCGACCTAGTGTACGAGGGGCGCGGCGCGTGATCGCCGTCGACACCAACTTGCTGGTCTACGCTCACCGAGAGGATTCCGGTTGGCACAAGGCGGCTTACCGGTGCATCGAGGAGCTGGCCCACGGACGGGGCGCCTGGGCCGTTCCCTGGCCGTGCATCCATGAATTCCTCGCGATCGTCACGCACGCCAGGATTTATGATCCGCCGACCCCAATCGCTGCCGCGCTCGACCAGGTATCGGCGTGGCTCGAGGCCCCGAACCTGGCTCTTCTCTCGGAGAGCGAGGGCTATTGGGCCGTGCTGGAGGAGCTCGTGAGTGACGGCCGCGTCACGGGCCCACAGGTGCACGATGCCCGCATCGCGGCGCTCTGCCTGCACCACGGTATCGAAGAGCTCTGGAGCGCCGATCGAGATTTCGGTCGCTATCCCGAGCTGAAGGTACGCAATCCTCTTATTCCGCTCGGCTGAGCACGTGCTCGGCAGAGAGCGCCGACTAATGACTAGTCACTAATCGCGACTTACTTCTCTGCCGCCCAACGCCCTCTTCTGCCGGCCTACTGGCCCGGCGGGAAGTCCCTGAGCAGGCGCTCGACCACCTCGTTCACTTCGGCCTGGGCCTGCTCCGGCGTCACCTGCCGGTCGTCGAGCTCGCCGCTCCCGGTGCTCACGTAGATCATCTCCTTCTTCTCTACGTCGAACAGGGCGATGATCAGAGTGCCGACCTGATAGCGGTACTCGGTGGTCGTGCTCGTCCCCATGCCGCCACCCCAATAGGGGTCGTACCAGCCACCATAGTCGTAGCCGTAACCGCCCCAGCCCGTGCTGATGGTCTGGTAGGACGAGCGCTCTTCGGTGGTGAGCTGATAGCCCACCGCCGCGTCGGCCTGGTCCGGCGAATCGACCTGTCGCCAACCCTTGGCCGTGAGCGTCTGCGCCAAAGCGTTCTTGATCCGGTCGTCAAGGAACCCGGGCGCGGTCGCGTCGCCGGCCTCCTCGAGGACGAAGAACGTGGCGTAGCGGGAGAAGTCCGCGGCCGGGTCGAAGTCGGTTTGGACCTTGATTCCTGAGCCGCATGCGACCGTCGTCACTACCGCTGCCACGACGAGCAGCCCAATGCATCTATTCCGTTGAAGATGAATGGACTTCATGGGTGCCACCCTCCTTTGATACGGCCGGGCAACGGCTATCCGTCTAGACTGCCGGCTCGAGTTGTTCATCCGGTTTCTTACAGACGATAACGTCGCGGAAACGCCCCGACCAGTCGGCGCCCAGCACACAGAGCCGAACAGGCACAATAGCTCGCCGATCAGGGGCAGCCAGAGCACCGCCGATCTATGCCGCAGATTCGATCTGCTCGTCCGGCTTGTGGTAGACGAAGATGTCGCGGAAGCGCCCCCACCCTTCTCTACGGCCTACTTCCCGCCGCCCACCGGCACATCATGGTCCGTCCACAGCGGATCGAGATACATGGGATCGGTGATGCCCAGCTCGCGCATGGCGACGCCGGTCAGCAGCTCCCTGAGGATTCTCACGGCCACCAACTTGGTACGATACGTCGGATCGGCCAGCGGGTTCACTTCCACCAGGTCGATGCCCACGATCTTGTTCTGCACCCCGAGCGCCCTGAGGATGGGGAACAGCTCGCGAATCGTCATGCCGCCGGGCTCGGGCGTGCCCATCCCGGGCGCATAGGCGGGATCGAGCACATCCGTGTCCACCGAGATGAAGATCATCTCGGGTCCATCCAGCGCCTCAGCTAGAGCCTTCTCCATAACGGCGGGCCAACCGTCACGGTCGATCTCCGCCATGAAGTGATAGCGCACCTGGTTCTCGCGCATCCACGCGATGTCCTTCGCCCCCGGCTTGACGGAGTTGAGGCCGATCTGAACGAAGTTCCTGCCGTTCACATGACCTTCATCTATGAGCCGGCGTACGGGTGCCCCATGTGAGATATAGTGGCCGAACAATAGCGGGATGCCGTCGAAGTGGGCATCGAAGTGGATCACGCCGACGTTACCCTTGCCATAAACGTCGGTGATGGCCACGACGTCCGGGTACATGAGCGAGTGGTCACCGCCGACGATGACCGGGATGGCGCCAGCCTCCGCGATCTCCTTCACCATCTTGTGGACCGCGGGAATGCTGCGCTCGGTCGAAAGGATGTCGATGGGCCGCTTCGAGCGCAGCACCCAAGCGCCCTGTCTGCGGCTCTCCGTCGCGATAGAGGTTGAAGTTGTAGGGCGTTCGCACGAAGATCGTTGGAACCGGCGCTTCGGACTTGGGGCGAATGATATCCGTCGCCAGCCGCACGCCGTCGCGCATCGGGACCATGACCTTCTGCTCGATGATCGCGATCTCCTCGAGAGCCTCGAGCGGGTCTTGCGCTAGCCCAGTCTGCAGGGTTCCCAGGACGGCGATACTGGCGAGCGTCAGATAGCGGGCATTCCTCTTCATCTTGGCCTCACAAGGTGATGTCGTCATCGGGCCTGACTCTCAGGGCGTCAACAGCAGTCGTTTCTCCTCCGCAACGTCCACGCTCTCGATCTTCCGTACTCCCTCCACGGGCACGATACGGATCATGGCGTCTTAGAAGGTCTGGCGAAAGTGCGGGTGACCGAAGTGGTTCACCGAGCCGCACCGTCTAGGTCAGGTCGATCTCGTAGCCCGAGGCCGAGGAACGTTTCGCCGAACGTACTTCTCGCACGACGACCTCCTCAATACGTACTCGGGCCCCGTCCCGGTTCTTGAGTTCCAGCGCCTTGCGGCTCTCCAAGTAGATATCGAGTAACTGGTCGCCGGTGACCGTGAGCGCGAGCCGATCGTAGATCGCTTCTTCCGAGTGGATGTCGAACGAGCGGTAGACGTTGATCACTCAGCTGCCCGAGTGCCATGACTAGCCGAAGAGGGATGAGCAGGGCCCCGCCGGCTCGTACCGAGATGTTGAGAATCTGATGACGCTGCCAGGCTATCGTGGTCACGGTCTGTGAGGCTATTTGGCTGCGGCCTGAAGGTATCCGAGTCCGCGCGTCCATTCTGCAGGCGCGCCAGCGTGCCCCGGCCGACAACCTGCGAAGCGGATTCTCAGAACGACCCGTTGACGAGGGGAAGGGAGTGGATCTATTTTAGATCCAAAACAGATCCACTGCGGAGGGCCCCGGATGCCCGTCAACATCTCGATCAAGAACGTGCCCGACGAGCTGGCCGAGCGCCTGCGGTCGCAAGCGGCCAAGCAACACCGCTCTCTTCAAGGTCACCTTCTAGCGATCCTGGAGGAGGCGGCGGGGGTGAACGAGCGGGTGACACCCGAGGACATACTACGTCGCGTTCAGGAGTTAAAAGTACAGACCGAGGCGGAGAGCGTTGCGATGGTTCGCTCCGACCGCGATGCCCGGTAGGCTGAAGGTCGTCGACGCATCGGCGCTGGGCGCGCTTCTGTTCGGCGAGCCCAGAGCGGACTACGTCGCTCGACAGCTCGGTGAAGCCACGCTTGCCGCGCCCACCCTACTGCGCTACGAGATTGCCAGCATCTGCCTCAAGAAGTTGGCGCGATACCCGGATCAGCGTGCCGGTCTACTCGAGATGCTGGACCATTTCTTTGAAAGGATGGACCTCCAAGAGATTCCGGTCCCGACCGAAGGCATGGTGGTCCTGGCGGGGAGTGAGGGATTGACGGTCTACGATGCGGCCTATCTCTGGCTTGCCAGAGCACTCGGTTCGGAACTCGTGACGCTTGACGCTGAGTTGCGAAAGGCCAGTAGCTCTGGGAGAGGCTGAAACACGTGCCAGATCGCCTGTATGGCCGAGCTCCAGCCATGAGGTCAGAACGCCCGGCTCCGTCGGATTGACCGATCCGGTCCGCTGATCTGGTCTTCACCGCCGCTCCTGTAAGAGCCAGTAATTTCTTTCCCCACAACAGTTTACGCAGATCTTGCCGGCAGGGTATGCCGCTTGCCCTATGGACGGGTGCCCGCGGCGATCACGCATCCGCCGCGGCGCCCGAGCCGAGCTCCCCAGGCCTACGATCGATCCCAGAGCTGGAGAACTAAATGATCGCTGCGCGCTGCCTGGCGGCCCTGATGCTGGCCACGACGAACGGCCCGACCGATCCCGGTACGGTCCCGACGCCGACCCCGGCATACGAGGCGGCCCGGCCCGCGGGCGGAAGACCAGCCTGGGACATCCCCATCGAGTTCAACAAGGCCGTCGACCGCTGGTTGGTCTTCTACCAGACGAAGGGACGGCGCAGCTTTCAAATCCATCTTAGAAGGGCAGGGCGCTACGAATCGACGATGCGGGCCATCATGCGCGAGCACGGTCTGCCGCAAGATCTCGTCTACCTCTCCATGATCGAGAGCGGCTACGACCCCAACGCGTACAGTCATGCGCACGCCGTAGGCCTCTGGCAGTTCCTCGCGAGCACCGGACGGCGCTACGGCCTGCGCATCGACGAATGGGTGGACGAACGTCGCGACCCTGTCCTGGCCACGCGTGCCGCCGCCGCGTACCTGAAAGACCTGCACGAAGAGTTCGGGTCCTGGTACCTGGCGGCGGCCGCTTACAACGGCGGTAGCGGTAGGGTCTGGCGCGCCATACGCGGCACGGGCAGTCGGGACTTCTGGACGATCCGACGTCGCAGATACCTGGCGCAGGAAACCCGAGACTACGTTCCCAAGTTCATCGCCGCGGCACTCATCGCGAAGCAGCCGGACAGGTACGGCTTCCACCTCGGTACCGCTCCGGTTCAGGGCTACGACTTGGGTCGGGTGCCTGACGCCACCAGCCTGGACGTTATCGCCGAAGCGGCGGGCGTCGATGTCAAAGAAGTCATCGCGCTCAACCCGCAGCTGATCCGTCGCATGACGCCACCGGGCGAGAGCTACCACGTTCGCCTGCCACAGAGCACCGGACAGAGGTTCGCGCTGAACTATGCGCAGGTCCCGGCCAGCGAGCGACTCCGCGCCATCCAACACACCGTCAAGCGCGGGGACACGCTGGCGAAGCTCGCGAAAACCTACGGGTCGGAACTCACCGCGATTCGCTCGGCCAATCCAACCGTGCACCCCAGGCGGCTCGAGGTCGGTCAGCAGCTCTTCATTCCGGTCAGCGCGAAGTCCACGCGGCTAATCTCTTCAAGCCCCTGACGCCGCGGTCGGGTCGTGCTGTCCAGGGGCACTCGCTTCATACTCACAGCGCGGGCTATTCGGTGGGAGGCTACCATCGTCTGGGCTGTTCAGGGGTGCCGAGCGGACATTTGGAGCGCCTCGGCCCGACTCAGATCGCAGCCCGTCCGGCGCGACATGAAGCGAGTGCCCCTGGACGGCCCCGAGCGCCTGACCTCTTCAACCCCCTGAGGTTTCCCAATCGTCGGTGAGGGTCTCGAGGAAGGCCACCAGATCCTCGATCTCCTGGTTGCTCAGACCCAGGTTCCCCAGTTCTTCATCGTTCACGTTCGCCGCCACTTCGGGGTCGGGCCAGCCGCCCAGGTCGCGGCTGTTGTAGAACGCCACGACCTGGAACAGCGTCTTGAAGACACCGTTGTGCATGTACGGCCCGGTGATGGCCACGTTGCGTAGCGTGGGGACACGGAACTTCCCGTTCTCCGCCGGATCGTCGACCGTCGTACCCAATCCCAGGTCGACGAACGCGAATCCGTCCGGGTTCAACTCCGGCGGCAGGCTGTAGAACGGATTCTCCGGACTACGTGGCACTCCCAGGTTGTCATAGGTGAAGTCGGTGAAGAGTGGCGGCGAGCCATCCTCAGCGGGCCGGTGCGGATGGCAGGCGGCGCAGTTTCCTTTGTTCTCGGCGACGAAGATGGCCAGGCCGCGCGATTCCTGTTCGCTGAGCTCGGCCTCACCCCGAAGGAAGAGATCGTACTTCGAGTTGAACGGGCTCACCTCCGGCGTTTTTTGGTAGGCTTCAAGGGCATCCGCCATGTTGGCGTACGCCAACTCCGGGTCTGCCAGCGCATTGGGGCCGTAGACCTTCGTGAACAGCGCGGCGTAGTCCGCGGCCCGCAGCTTCACGGCGACGGTCGCCACATCGGGATTGGCCATCTCCAGCGGATTCAGCGGTGGCCCCTGAGCTTGTTCGGCCAGAGTGTTGACCCGTCCGTCCCAGAAGAACCCGCCGACCCAGATGCCTTCATCCGGATCCCGGTGCAACGGCGGGACGAATGCCGAGTAGGCCACCGGCATGTCGTTTCGGTTGCCGTAGAGGCCCGGCCGCGCTCCCCGTGAAACCGGCAGCTCCTTGTCCGGGTCGGTGAAGGCCAACGACGGGTCGTGGCAGTCGGAGCAGGCCTGACCCGGCGGCGTCGAGAGGGTGGTGTCGAAGAATAGCAGCTTGCCGAGGCGTTCTTTGTCGGTGAAGGTGGGGTCGGCGTCGGTACTTTGAGATCCGTTACAGGCGGCCATCAAGTGTGCCGCAAGCAGGATTGCGGCGACCGCGGTCGAAGAGAAAGGCCTCTGCTTCATCTTCTCGCTCCTCGCAAGTCCAACTGTCCAGGCTAGCTCCGAGTACAACGTACAGCGGTGACGGGTCGTGCGCACCCGGCGCCGCCGCGCTACAAATGTCCGCTCGTGGCACGGTGCCGAATCCGACCCTTTCTCACCCTACAGCACGGAAGCGAAAGCTGGAAGGGGCCCGTCTTAGTGCAGAGACGAAAAAGGGAGAGACCTTCCAGGGGTACCGAGCGGACATTTGGAGCGCCTCGGCCCGACTCGGATCGTGGCCTGTCCCGCGCGACATGAAGCGAGTGCCCCTGGACGGTCTCTCCCTGCCGGCGCTTAATCGCGGCTACCGAGAGCCCTGTCCAGGTTAAACGCCGCACTGATGAGGCTCAGGTGCGTGAACGCCTGCGGGAAGTTGCCCAACGCCTCGCCTTGGGGACCGGTCATCTCCGCGTACAGACCCAGGTGATTCGCGTAACCGAGCATCTCTTCGAACATCAACCGGGCGCGCTTAAGTCGCTCGGGATCGCGCCGACCCGCCCGGGCCAACGCTTCCACCAGCCAGAACGTGCACATGTTGAACGAGCCCTCTTCGCCCTCCAGGCCGTCGTCCGTCTCGTACACATTGTAGCGGTGGACCAGGTTGTTCTCGGTCAGCCCACCCTGGTGGAAGGGCTGAAGCACGGCGTCGATGGTGCTCAGCATCCGGGGATCGTTGGGCGAGATGAAGAACACCAGGGGCATGATCAGGTTGGAGGCGTCGAGGGAATCGCTGCCGTAGTGTTGGACGAACGCGCCGCGACCCGCGTTCCAACCCTTGTCGAAGATCTCCTCGTAGATCTTATCTCGCACCATGGGCCAGCGGACGCGGTCCGCCGGCAGCGACCGCTTGTCGGACAGGCGGACCGCACGGTCCAGCGCGACCCAGCACATCAGCTTCGAGTAGACAAAGTGCTGTCGGGGACCTCGCACCTCCCAGATTCCTTCGTCTCGTGTCTGCCAATTGTCGCACACCCAGTCGGCCATCCGCCGCAGCCACATCCAGCCGTCGTGGGCGACCTGTGTTCCGTACTTGTCGAACAGGTAGGCCGCGTCCATCAGCTCCCCGTAGATGTCGAGCTGCAGTTGGTTGTAGGCGCCGTTGCCGATGCGCACGGGCTTCGACCCCCGGTAACCCTCGAAGTGATCGAGTGTCTCTTCGACCAGCTCGTGCCGCCCGTCCAGGCCGTACATGATCTGCAGCGAGCCGTCGTCCTCGGGCTCGGCTATGCGCTGTCTCAGAAACTGTCCGAAGCGAGCCGCCTCTTCCGTGAAGCCGATGCGGATGAAGCCGTACAGTGTGAAGGCGGCGTCCCGTATCCAGGTATAGCGGTAGTCCCAGTTGCGGACGCCACCCATGTGCTCCGGCAGACTGGTGGTGGGCGAAGCCACGATGGCGCCGGTAGGCTCGAACGTCATCAGCTTGAGGGCGAGGGCCGAGCGGTGTACGGCCTCGCGCCAGCGGCCCGTATAGGTGCACTGGCTCAGCCAGTGCCTCCACCACTCCACCGTGCTCTCGAACAGCTCGAACTCCTGCCCGAGCGAGATCCCCGACCCGCAATCACTTCCAGCGGGAATCTCGCGCAGCATGAATACCGCCGTCTGGCCGTTCTCCAGCGTGAACTCGGCCGACACGCCGGCCCCGTCCGCCTGAATGGGAACCTGTGACACGAGCCCAAGGCTCAAGTCCGGCGAGTGAAAGGCGACACCTTCAGAACTGATCGACGTCTCGTGAGCGTTGCGAGCGTAGTTGAAAGCCGGCTGGCACTCCATGCGGAACGCCATGGCCCCGCGCACGACCTGGACGCGTCGAATCAACCCGTGGCTTCCACTCTCACCCTCTGGAATACCGACGGGCATGTAGTCGACGACCTGGCCCACCCCGTCCGGGGACAGAAACCGCGTCACCAACACGTTGGTGTCCGGCCAGTAGTAGTGCTTCCTCTTCACGTTGCCTTGAACGGGCGCGATCCGGAACCGACCGCCCTTATCATCGTCGAGGATCGCCGCAAAAACGCTCGGCGAGTCGAAATGGGGGTGGCAGTACCAGTCGATGGACCCGTCGATACCGACCAGCGCCGCGCTGTGCATATTGCCGATGATGCCGTGATCTTCGATGGGTATGTACGCCATGCTCATGTCCTGCGGGTTGTAGTGTCTTTATGCCTCTTCGACCAGGCTGGCCAATCTAACGCTTCAGCTGAAGGTGTGCAGAGTCGCGGGCGCGGGGCGGGGACACGGGCGCGGACGCGACGTCGACGCCAACGTCGACGGCGAGCTCTGCGCTATCGAGGTCCAATAACCGCGACAGGGAGGGGGCGGCGCAAGACTCGTAGCGGACATTTGGAGCGCGGTGGCCCGTCCGACGTCACCGCCCGTGCTGCGCGACATGAAG
>Ga0209536_100011556_pt1 | contig 12917 bp, 12 predicted proteins | sample DeeMarSeWOR28_12_FD_187461 | JGI IMG/M metagenome (GOLD analysis project Ga0209536, IMG submission 187461) | Marine sediment microbial communities from White Oak River estuary, North Carolina - WOR-2-8_12 (SPAdes) (version 2) | ecosystem: Environmental > Aquatic > Marine > Intertidal zone >...
ACCGTGATAAAAGTAAGAATTAAGAAAAAAAAGAGATTTAATGATGGATAAGCACCATCTTAATTTTCAGGCATTTATCTTTGTTAAATTTACTTCTATTATTGCGTTTTCGTCTGTAGTTAGCACTATTATATATTTAATCCATTTATACTCAATCGTGGAATCAACATATTCAATACTCCTTCCTAATTGACTAACTATTTTTACGAATTTATTAGCATGTTTTCTGAACTCTTCGACATTTTCCATCTCCATGGAGTCAGCACAATAAACATCACGTGCTTTTGTGATTATTTCATCCATTTCTTTTTTGTCTGGCCCCATTCGGCGTATCAAGAATTCAGCTTTAGTCGTACCTAAACCGAGAGGATTTGTGTATGACTTTTCACACAATATTAGTCTCAATAAAGGTACGTAAACGTTTTTGACCACGTTTATGTACCTTTAAATAGCGTTAGTCATCCTCCGTGACAAACAACCATATGTTTTCTGCATCGTGTTCCGCAGTCCCCACCGAGCTTACCTTAATCTGCCCGCAGGAGACACCTAAATGCAGCAAAGTGTTAACGATAAAATTAGTCTTTTGTTTGTTGGCTGTATAGACCACATGGATGATTCCGCGGGATTGCCCCTGCAGCATTTCCGCACACCGGCGTAAGATACTCAATTCCTGGTGCGTCGCCAATACGTGTCGCTTCAACTTCAGGCATATGCCATAAACGCTATCGCGGAATAAGCCTTTGAAAACGCCGTCATTATCACCGCCTAATGAGTTAATGCTATTGACTGTGCTTGCTACCAACATGGTTCGTTCCTCTTCAGTTTACCCATAGGTGTTACTCGTATAAGATGATTAAACTCCAAGAAAATGCAGATGGGAGGGCGCAATAATGACAAATTGTGATTTTTACAAATTACCCGCAAATCAATAGCTTGTAACGCTTGCTGTGCATCATCAAAGTCAAGAGCAACACTATGCAAATAACAGCCCAAAAGCCGGGATTATTCCTAGCAATGAAGCCCATCGATAACTTCGAGTAGCCCATGCAAAGCTATCAAGTCGTTAAACAACAAGATTCCTTCGCGGTCGTAGATCCCAGCCACCGCACCATTATTACCTGTCAAAACGAGCTCAATGCGCAACATTATGCTCAACTACTCAATAGCGCTTATGAAAGCGGGTATAAAGCCGGATATAAAGCGGCCAAACACATTGCCGACTAGATCAAACGCTTTGACAAAACCATTAAATTATCCGCCCTGATTGCCGAAATATAGAGTGAAACTGGTTTTTCCCGAACAGCTTCGGCTGCGCGCCCTAATGAGTTGTTTTTCCTTTATTTTTTCTAGACCACGATGCTCAAACCAAAAAAAGTTTTTGTTGAAGACATACAATTGGGGATGTACGTGTCCCAATTGGACCGTCCGTGGGTTGACACACCTTTCCTATTTCAAGGATTTTGCGTCAATTCTCCGCAGGAAATTAATGAACTGCAAAAGTATTGCGAATATGTATACGTTGACGAGGAACAATCCAGGGTTGGCATCACCCCACAGCGCGCGGCCAACGATGCCCGCCCCGAACACACCATAACGAATCAAACCGTTTCACTCGATACTCCCAGAGACTTGGGTGATTTTCGCCAGCAATTGAAATCGGCGATTAAAGTCCATGAAAACACTAAATTGTTTATCAGTAAAGTCATGCGTGATATCCGCTTGGGGAAAAACGTCGACGTCAAACAAGCGAAACAACTGGTGAGCCAATTGGCAGAAAACGTTGTCGCCAATCCAACCGCGTTGGTATGGCTTACGCAATTAAAAAACAAAGACGAGTACACCTCACTGCATTCGTTGAACGTTTGTGTATTGTCGTTGTTTTTCGGTCGCAGTATGAACTTCTCTACTCAGCAATTGCATACTCTGGGCCTCGGCGCGCTGTTACACGATGTGGGAAAACTGCAAGTACCAACGGAAGTGTTAAATAAACCGGGCCGCTTAACCACGGAAGAATTCGGAGTGATGAAAAAACACACCGTGTTCGGCTATGACTTGATGAAAAACCAAGGTGAACTTAGCTCCGATGCCTTGGATATCATCGTGCAACACCACGAACGTCTCAATGGCAGCGGTTATCCGTATAACCTGCAACACGGTGAGATCAGCCATTTCTCCAAGTTAGTGAGCATCGTCGATGTGTACGACGCCATTACCAGCAACCGGGTGTATCACAAGGAGACTACCCCGTTTAATGCGCTCAACGACATTTATAAACACAGGGAAAAAGAGTTCGATACCCGCTTAGTGGAGCATTTCATCAAGTGCCTGGGTATTTATCCCATTGGCAGTCTGGTGGAACTCAACACGGGCCAAGTGGGAGTCGTGGTGTTTTTCTCGGAAAAAAACCACTTGTCACCCACCGTCATGCTCATATTAGACGAACATAAAAAGCCCTACGAACAATACCGCTACGTTAATTTGGGCAGTCCCGCATGGGAGAAGCAGAATCAAAAACCTGAAATTAAAAGAATAGCGGATCCCGCTGATTATGGCATAGACTTGCCGGAAATAGTTTTCAAGGAATCACTGCACCTGGCGTTTGGCTGGTGAGCCTCTTTAAATACCGGAGGATTACTTTCCCCACACCTTGCGAAAACTCTCTTCGTTGTATCCAACGGTGGTTTGCGTGCCATCGGTCACAATGGGGCGCTTGATCAGCCGGCCATTGCCGGCCAGCAACTCGGTAATTTCTTTATCCTTCATAGCAGGTAGTTTTTCTTTTATGTTCAATTCTCGGTATTGCACCCCACTGGTGTTGAACATTTTTTTCAGCTCAATCTGTGCCTGCGTTGCCATTTTTTTCAGGGCACTGGCACCGGGTGGTGTTTCGGTTACGTCTATAAATGTGTATTGCACGCCAAATTTCTCCAGTGCTTTTTCCGCTTTGCGGCAGGTGCCGCATTTTTTATAACCGTAAAATTTTATCATTAATGCCTCCCTTATCGCTTTTAGCAAGTTCACCAATGCCACTGTCATTAAACCACCAAAGGTAAGAAAAATTTTACCACGAAGCACACGAAGAGCACGAAGGTAAAAATGAAATTATCTGAATCTATTTTTCGTGTGCTTCGTGGTGAAATATATAATTGGAGCTTAATCTCCGAACCTTAAGTTTTTATTGTTCAAGGATGCGTAAAGAATAGCTGCCATAACGGCCAGCGGCAGCCGGCTTGGAAGGTGAGGTTTTTACCTCAATAAAATAATGAGCGCTTTCACCTGGGACAAATACCAGAGAAGAAGATAACATTGAGTCGTCGTTGTGGATCCGGCAGGGATTGTCATATTGATAACAATACACCGTACCGGGCCGGTCATTGTTAACCATAGTCTGGCCGTTTTGATCGATAACGACGTTTTGCATGGCATCTAATATGCGAATCTGGGTGTCCGCACCGTTACTGAGATCCAGAGTTTCTATAAGGTAACTTCTCCCGGATTGTGCATCAAAGGCAATTAAATCCAAGTCGGATCCATTGTGATTATAGAGATAATGCCGTTCCCCGGGGCAATTCCCCGTACACGCCGCCAATTTGCGGCTATCTTCATGATCGTCATCGGATTCAAAGTCGTCGCTTTGGTAATAGATCAAACGGTCTTCGAAAATGTCATGCAGCAACGAAAGTTCCTGCGCATCGGGAGATCGTTGTTGTATCCAACCGTCCCAAAACGACTCCAGTGTGGATGGATGCACCGTGCCGCTGGGCATATAACCTCTGAATACGTTCCATATCGCCTGCATCCCGAAGGTTTCGCGTAATCCGTGCAATACTTTTGCAACCGCGACCTCGCTGGAAGAATATACAAAACAATCCTCACCCCAGAGGCAAAACACACGCGAGGGATTCGCCATATCGATGGAAATGGCCGCGGTGGAGCCGACGGTATCGACAAAATACGTACTGTTATTACTGGGGTGAGTCGATAATCGATCGGGATGGAATTCCTTTAACCAACTTTTCACCGCACCGGGGAAAAATCCTCCCAAACCTTCGCTCCACGCCAGGCGCAAGTCGCTGTCATTGTCCGTCAAATAGTGCCTTCCACCCGGGGAGTCTTGCGCTCCGACCATCGCCTCTAAATAATGAGCGTACTCGTGATACAACACATCATCATCGTATTCATCGGTATCGCCACCGCTGTCAGAGCCTCCTAAAAGATAAATCCCTTTACCCCGGGGGCAAGAGCCACCTTTGTAGTTGGTTTGACAGAAATACGTGCCATATCTTATGGAAGCAGGCTGCCAGTATACTTTCAACGGCTGCAATGGACTTGTGGATACTTCATTCACAAACAAAGACGCATTGGTGTAAACGTCCAGAATATTAAACGCCCCTGCCATGCGGTTCTGGTTACTGATATTAAAATCCAGAGTGACATCACCGTCTTCATCTACATCTTGTCGTACCGCATAGACGGCGCCGCTGTAGCTGCGGATCTCGATTTCACTACCCGCCGCTGGCGCCGTCATGCTCATCACGCGCACATATAAATTGATTCCCCGGCCAGACAATTCATAGCTGCCTTGCTCGTCGGTCACGGTGGTATCTACGATATTGCCTAGCCTATCCACCAAGTCCACGACGGCGTAGCGCACCGTTTTATACTCATTGTTGCCGGTAAAACCGCTATAACTGTATTCGCGATCTTCGTATTGCACAACACCGGTTACAGTAGCCGAAATCGTTTTCGCCGGTGTCGGCGTACCCTCGCCACCACATCCGCTTAGTGCATTGAGCAATATGAAAATCAAGAGATAAAAGAACAATCCATTAACATTCATTGTCATGGCCTCAGTTCGAATTCTTGAACTTTTATCCCGTGACGTTCGACCACTCGGACATTAAGCGGCTGAACTTGCACGGCGGCCGCCTTCGCGCCCCCAGTTGTTGTTTGCCAACGGTAAAAGGCACTTGCCGCTAACTGGCCGGATTGATGATCGGCGGCAATGATGGCTTGCACATGAATCACGGGATTATCGTGGGCGCTGGCTGCGTTATTGGCGAGGCTTGCGGTAAACCGCAATAGCTTTTCTTCGCCTTTCAACAATGGTCCTTGCCATTGCAACTCCCCACGGAGGACGACCAGCGTCTTCGGTATCGACACGCTTATTTGCACATTTTGCGCATCTGTCGTTACGCTCGCGCGGACCACAAACTCAAGGGTATTTTCTCGCCCGGGCGATTGCTCCGGCGTGATGCTGATTTGCAGGGGGGGAAGCGGTTTTGCGACGGCCATAGCGCTGACCATTACACACACCGCCATAAGTAAAGCTTTTCCAAACAATCCTTGATTATTCACAAGCCAATCCTTTTGTCGAAAAATCAGTATCTTAGTAGCTGCGACGTCTGTTAAAATTTGCAGCACGTGGTGACATAAACCTTGTCAGAACGATTCTGTGATCTAGGTATCGGCATCAGAACGACGAGCTTGACACTAAAATAGGCGTGATGCAGGGTGGAAAGAATTTCAGCGAATCTGCCCTATCGGCTTCATGCTTGAGGTTTTTGGCGCGATCTTTGGAAACTATTAGGAATGGAATATACAAGGGGTAAAATGTGAAACACGCGGAAATTGCCAGGCTTACCGGGTAAATGGCAAATCATACTCGCCAACACACACTATAAAAATGGATTATAAAAATATTATGCAGCGACTTAGTTTGGTTTGTATTTTTATTGTATTGTTGTTCTCAACCAATACTCTACAAGCCGCGTTTACCCATGATCCGGCGTTGTCTTGGAAGACACTCAACACACCTCACTTTCAAATTCACTACCACGACGAAATTCTGGATTCGGCCAAAGAATTGGCCGCCATTGCGGAAAAAACCCATTCCCAACTGATCCACTATATAGGCTGGACCCCCGATTCCCCCACCCAAGTGATTCTTACCGACCGTATGGATTTCGCCAACGGCTGGGCGACCCCCATCCCCCGCAATACCATGACTATTATCGTTAGCCCGCCCGATGAAATTAACACTTTGGAAGACTTCAATCATTGGTTGGAGATAGTGTTCATTCACGAATACACACACATCTTGCACGTAGATAAAGTATTCGGCGCGCCCGGACTGTTGCGTAAGATTTTTGGGCGTTATGATTTCTTTTTTCCCAACGCGTTCCAACCGGCGTGGGTATTAGAAGGCATCGCAACCTACATAGAAACCGATGACATAAAAAACGTCGGTCGAGGACAAAACACTTCTTTTAAAACGCTCATGCGCTTAGACGTGGAACACGGCATAAAGCCGGTTCACCAGGTCAACCAACCTATGGTGAGTTGGCCCGCCGGTACCACACGTTACTTGTATGGCGTGTATTTCATGAACTTCATTCGTGACCGATACGGTGACGAGCAATTGCGCGATTGGTTGCACCAGTACAGCAACAACTTTTTCTGGTTCATCAACACCAACGCGCGCAAAACATTGGGCAAAGACTTCAATCAGCTATGGCAAGAGTTCGAGGTCTATCTGGAAGAAGAATTTCGCCCCGCTATTGACGAAATCAAGGCGGCTGGGGTAACTGAAGCCACCAACATTTCCAACGCGGGCTATTTTACCGGCTACCCGCGCAGCCTTCCCAATGGCGACCTTTATTATGTCAGCAACGATTTCGCCAGCCACCCTAAACTCATGGTATTGAAGCAAGGTGCCCCTAAACCCACAAAGCTTGTCGACGTAGAGGGTGAGCGCTTCGACATTCATCACGAAGCCGGCATACTCTTGGCCAAGATAGACCTCACCAAAAGCGTTAATTTATTTTCAGATTTATACCGGATTGATTTTGACGGCAACGAAACGCAGCTCACCAAAGGCAAACGTTATACCTACGCCACATGGAGTCCGGACGGGCAGCAAATTATTGCGGTGCAAAACGCCAACGGTAACAAAGCGCTGCATTTATTATCCGCTGACGGCGCATTTATCGAAACGCTGTGGCAGGGTACCCACAAGGAAGTTATTTCGCAACCGGATTGGTCACCCGACGGTAAATCCGTTTTGGCAGCAGTGTGGCGCCATGACACCCAATGGGATCTGGAAGAATTTTCCCTGCAAGGCAAAACCTGGCGCAAGTTGACACACAATGCTTTCATCGAAGGTCAACCGCAATACAGCGCCGACGGTAGCGCGGTATTGTTCGTCGCCGATTATAGCGGCGTGTTTAATGTTATGCGCATGGATTTAGAATCCGGCAATATCCACATGCTCACCAATTTGTTAGGTGGAGCGTTTTCGGCCACTCCCACCGCCGATGGAAAGGGCTTATATTTTATGGGTATCCATCCCGATGGCTACGATATTTATCATCTACCTCTGGCTCAAGCCAAGCCCATCGATGTCGATCAACCCTCGCAATCGCCCACAGCTAATAACGACAGCAAGAATCCGCTAAAAGACATTCCAGCCGATGACAGTTATACTCCGGAAGGTACAAAAACCACCGGCTACAATGGGCTAAGTAAGCTTGCACCCACTATGTGGTTACCTACAGTTTATTTCGACAGTTCCAATGATGTCGCCGAAGTGGGTATCGCCACCTATGGCAACGACCCCTTGCTGCGGCATTTGTATTCCCTGCAAATTGCCTATGATTATAAAAACGATATAACCTCGGGTCAGCTCGACTATATTTATGACCGCTGGAATCCCGCTATTAAATTGAGCGCGCTGCGCAATCCGCTGCACTATTATCAGGCGGACAAACTCAGGCGCATACGTATGGAAGAGACGCTGACCGCCGAGTTAATCTTTCCGTTTTTACGCCGCGACCAACAATGGGCGTTGCATCTGGGGATGGTGTACGATAAAGAATCTGACAAATGGACTGACAGCAATATTGCCCCGGTTGACTCGTTTACTGACCAATTATTAGGCGTAGCCACAAGTTACAATTCCGCCAAATTTTACCCTAAATCCATTAGCATGGCCGATGGTCAACGTTTCCGCTTAGTTGCCGAAGACAGCGATTTACTCGATAGCGATTATACCGGTCAAGTATACACCGCAGACTGGCGCGGCTACTTAGCCCTGGGCGCAAGACACGTACTGACTGGTCGATTGGCCGGTGGTTGGGGTAGCGATGATCCACAACCGTTTCGATTAGGCGGTGTCGATGAAGGCTTTATCCTTGAGTCACCGGGTAAAACTGTTGGTGTTCCGACGACTCAGATTTTTAACAAACGGAGCTATGCGCTGCGCGGTTATAAAGAAGGAATTCCGCAGCTCATTGGCCGACGTATGTCTTTGGCAGAAATGGAGTGGCGTTTTCCCATCGTATTGGTGGAAAGAGGTTATATGTCACCGCCTGTAGGCATTCACAATATATACGGCAAATTATTTTATAACATAGGCGATGCGTGGCAGGATGAATTTGCGTCCTCGGACTTACTGCAAGGTGCCGGGCTGGAACTGAACACTGAATTTGTTATCGGCTATTTTCTACCGCTGAATTTACGCCTGGGTTACGCTCACGGCTTCGATGAAACATTGGGTGAAGATCAAGTCTATCTTTCGGTGGGCGGCACATTTTAACAAATCACAGCCGCAGCGGCACGTTTAACGCCCTGCCCGCACAAGACCACCCAATCCCGCCGCTTCCAAAACGTTGTTCATATGTTCCCGGACTTTTGCGGCATGCTCAAACTCTAACGCCTCACTGAGTAACCTTCGGGCTCGACTGGTGGTAAAGTTACGCACCACCCATTTGATGCGAGGCAAGTTAGCCACACTCATGCTCAAACTGTCGTAACCCATACCGACCAACAAAATCGCCGCCGCCGGATCACCCGCCATCTCACCGCAAACACCCACGGGTTTGTTTTGCGCGTGCGCGCCTTTTACCACTTGTATCAAGGCGCGTAATACCGCAGGGTGCAAAGAATCATACAATTCCGCCACGCGGCTATTGTTGCGGTCCACCGCCAGCAGATACTGAATCAAGTCGTTGGTGCCTACCGATAAAAAATCAACCCGGCGGGCAATTTCCTCTACCTGAAATACAGCGGAAGGAACCTCAATCATAACCCCGACCTTTGGCATAATGATGTTCGGATTTTCGGCCACCAGTTCGCGATAGGCGCGCTGCAAAATCGCCAAGGCATCCTCCACTTCCCCCACGCTGTTAATCATGGGCAACAGCAATTGCATGTGATTGAGGCCCTCGCTGGCGCGCAACATGGCTCGCAGTTGCACCAAAAAGATCTCAGGGTGATCCAGCGAGATTCGGATACCGCGCCAGCCAAGAAAAGGATTATCTTCATCGATGGGAAAATAAGGCAGCGCTTTATCGCCACCCACATCCAGGGTACGCAATGTCACCGGACCGTTCGGAAATGACTGCAGCACTTCGCGATAAATCAAATATTGTTCCTCTTCACCGGGAAAGCGCTCGCGGATCATAAACGGAAACTCAGTGCGGTACAGCCCGATACCTTCGGCACTCACCATTTCAGTGGGCGCCAGTTCGGCCAATAAACCACTATTGACATGCAACGGCACATGCACGCCGTCGGGGGTGACCGATGGCAGCTCTTGCAGCGCAGCCAAGTCGGCGGATAACTCTTTTTCCTCCTGGGCCAGACGGCTAAATTCATCGTAGATGGCTTTAGTGGGATCAATAAACACTTGGCCCCGGTATCCATCAACAATGATTTCTTTTCCGTCAATGCGAGCGACTGGAATATCCGCGCCCATCACTGCGGGCACTCCCATGGCCCTGGCCAAAATTGCCACATGCGATGTTCTGGAACCGGCAACTGAAACTACCCCGGCGATTTTCTCCACTGGCACTTCAGCCAGCATGGATGCAGTGATTTCCTCGCCGACCAATACGGTTCTATCCGGATAATTGCGCGGCTTTTTCTCGCCCCCACTTTGCAAACGCAGCAACACCCTACGGCCCAAGTCGCGAACGTCGGCGCCGCGCTCCCGCAAATATGGATCTTCCATTTCTTCAAAAACGCGCAGATGTTCGGCGATAGTGTCTCGCAACGCACCGGAAGCCCAATTACCATCATGGATGCGGTTTTCCACGCCGTTTATGAGCGTATCGCTTTCCAACATTAGCAGATAAGCATCAAAAAGCGCTTTGTCTTCGGCCGGCAACGTAGTTGACAAGCTACTTATCATACTTGATATATCTGATTTGACCATCGCAACAGCTTGTCTAAATACCGCCAATTCGGCGTCGACGTTCTCCACTTTTCTATCCGGGATAACGCTTAGCTCAGCCGCAGTATATAAAACAAACGCCACCCCGACACCGATACCTTGGGATCCCGGCTGACCTTGGAAGGGTTCGGCGCTACGCTTGCTGCCTTGATGTAACAAATCAATACCGCCACTTACCTCCGCATGGGCAATGGCGCCGGCCAATTGCGCAGCGACAGTTATGAGAAAAGTGACGATGTCTTCATTGAATTTCTCTCTGGCATGACGTTGCAAAACTAACACGCCGAGATGTTTTCGATGATGTATGATAGGCACGCCTAGAAAAGCGTGATACACCTCTTCACCGGTTTGGGGTATGAATTTGTAGTTGGGATGGCTGGCGCCGTCAGCGAGATTGACTACTTCTTCTTTTAGCCCGACTAAGCCAACCAGCCCCTCATTGAAATCCAGCCTCACCTCGCGCACAGATTCTGGATTTAAACCGTTAGTTGCCATCAGCACGTGTTGTTGACGAACACTGTCGGTCAGGTACACCGAGCACAAATCCACACTCATGGCGTCTTTTACGCGATTGACGATCAACTGCAATGCCTGATCTAAATCCTTGGCATTGCTAACGTCTTGTACAATGCGCCGCAAGATATCTAACATCAGCAGTCCTTAAACTAACTTTTTTGAAGTGGATTTATTTTGACAAACTCAGGAGTCGACAGTCGGAGTGTTCCCTGAGTATAGGAATGCGGTGTTTAGATCGATATTGTTTGGGCACACCGTTGGCACTCCACCAAGGGTGCCAGTTCCTTTAAAGCCTTTTTGTAGACATTACGTTTAAACGCCACAACCTCCTGCAAAGGGTACCAATAATCAACCCAGCGCCAACCGTCAAATTCCGGGGCATCTGCTACATCCAAACGCACTTTATCGTCACCACCCATTAAACGTAACATGTACCAGATTTGTTTCTGGCCGACACAGATTGGCTCGTGCTGACGACGCATTAAGCACTTGGGCAATTTGTAGCGCAACCACCCGCGGGTGGAACCTAGGATCTCCACGTGCCGGGATTCCAAACCGATCTCCTCCCATAATTCGCGAAACAGCGCTTGTTCGGGAGTTTCGTGAGCTTTGATACCGCCTTGAGGAAATTGCCAAGCATTCTGGCCAATACGGCGCGCCCAGAGGACTTTCCCCTGGTTATTGCTCAAAATAATGCCCACATTAGGCCTGTAACCGTCAGAGTCTATCACTGGCTTATAAAGAACTTAATTTCTATACTACTGATTTTTCCACAACCGGCTGTAAAAAGGCAAGTTTGCCCTGATATTGCCTCAAAAAATTAATCGTTAAGGCAACGGCGGCTTTCATGCTTTTGATTACAATGAAATTTGCAGATTCAACAGGAAATTCTAGCAGTATTTTCGTACTTTGCCTGAATCCTTAGGGAGTGATTGGTGTGACATTAGCGATTTTCGATTTAGACAATACCTTACTGGGGGGAGACAGCGACTATCTATGGGGCGAGTATTTAATCGAACACAATATTGTTGATAAAGAGATCTATCGCCGGGAAAACGACCGTTTTTATAGCGAATATAAAGCCGGTACCTTGGATATTTTCGAGTTTCTGGAATTCAGCCTGGAACCGTTGAGCCGTTTTGACATGGACAGTTTGAACCGCCTGCGCCAGGCTTACATGGCGGAGAAAGTGGATAGCATCGTATTGCCAGCCGCTTTGGAATTGTTGGACCGCCACCGCGCGCAGAACCACACATTGCTCATCATTACCGCCACCAACCGCTTTGTCACCGAACCCATCGCCGCAAGACTGGGTGTGGAGCACTTACTAGCCACCGATCCGGAGGTGGTCAACAACCGCTATACCGGACGTGTCGCAGGCACGCCGTGTTTTCGCGAAGGCAAAGTGACACGGCTGCGGCATTGGCTGTCCCAACACGGCCAAAATTTGCAGGATAGCTGGTTTTACAGCGACTCTCATAACGACATTCCATTATTGGAGAAAGTGACCCACCCAGTGGCTGTAGATGCCGACGAAAAGCTCGCGAAATACGCCCGTCAAAGGAGCTGGCCGACCATCTCGTTAAGAGATCTTGAAGATTGATTAGGTTGATACCCTTGAAGAATGAATTTTCCGCGCACATAACACACCGTCTTCACCGTATGGCGACGTTGAAACACGAAAACCATAAAGCGTTTGTTCGTTTTGCTTTAAGATACCCGCCTTAGGCTATCGAAGTCAAGGGTACAATTGAATCGGTTAGCTGCTCGATGGTATAGGATTGAGACAGATTGATTGGAAGAAGGCAACCGTGATTATGGTTGGAGGCGATAATAATCAGATTTTCGCCGGCCTGACTCCATCCCTGCTGCTGTGGCTGATGGCCGAGTATAAACGTGTCGACATCGAAAAGTTTGGCCATTGTGTCAAGTGTGTGCTGGCTGTGATTTCTGCCCCAGGTCAGAAGATAAGCCGAGCCCGGCTTTACGCAATCGCCGGGTTCCAGTTTCTTGTGCAGGATGTCCTGGTCGAATTTACTAACGTAATGATTACCGGGCAGTGAGTGCGATATCCATATTCTATTTTCACATTTGACCGCTAAAGGCTGAGAAATTAGAAATTGCCTCATGGCCAGCTTGATATCAGCGCTGGCCTGCTGAAATTCCC
>Ga0209536_100011557_pt1 | contig 12917 bp, 9 predicted proteins | sample DeeMarSeWOR28_12_FD_187461 | JGI IMG/M metagenome (GOLD analysis project Ga0209536, IMG submission 187461) | Marine sediment microbial communities from White Oak River estuary, North Carolina - WOR-2-8_12 (SPAdes) (version 2) | ecosystem: Environmental > Aquatic > Marine > Intertidal zone >...
TGCCAGATGACGATCGCCAGCGTGGCGAGCATCGCCTCGTCGCTGTGCATCTCGTGGGCGACGTCCAGGACGTACTTCGGGAAAAACTTGAGGACGATCTCCTCGCCCCAGAGGAAGACGCCCGAGCCGATCATGATGACGCATCCCCAGTAGACGGCCCAGTAGTCGAATTTCTCGATGTAGCTGAACCGGCCGAACCTGGGCTTCTCCCCCGTTTTCCCGAGGAAATGACGGACGTTCTGCACCGCGTCCCTGGCGTCCTTGGGGGTGGGGATCAGGAGGATGAAATCCCGCCTCCCCTGCCGGGAGAACACCGTGTAGAAGAGATGGTGCACCATGAAGTAGATGAGCATCCCGGCGCCGATCCGGTGGACGATCGTGGCGTTGTGGATCCCCCCCCACATATTCACGAGGAACCGGGAGAGCACGAATTCCGGGAACTTGATCGGCATCCCGGTGATGACCAGGATGATCACCGAGGTGAACATCACGATGTGCTGGAAGCGGAAGTTCCGGTTGAACCTCTCGAACATCTCCCCTTCCTCGTGGAACCTCTCCCGCCGTTTCTCCTCGCGGCGCCTCCGCTCCTCCGCCCTGCGTTCCGCGGCCGTGCGGATGCGTCTCTCCCGTTCCACCTCCTCGAGGACGCGGGCGCGCACCTTTTCCCGGATCCTCTCGGCTTCGGCAGGGTCCAGGCCGGCGGTCTCCTCGTCAACCACGGACTCGACCTCCCGTTCCAGGGTATCCTGCTTCGACTCCTTCTTGTCGTTCGCGGACATGCGTTCCATCCCCCGCTTGTGGTTTCGTCCCCTGCGTATCGACGGTGTCTTCTACTTGTCGCCGCGCAATCTTCTGGTCCGCCCGTACATGTCGAGAAAGATGTGCGCGATGAGGGCGAGCATGGTGCCGATCGTGAGGTATTTGAAGAACTGCGCGGTGTAATAGATGATCCCGGATTCCTTGCTGTGGGAGTCGACGTGCATCTTCCCCACGGCGAAATTGGGGTTGGCCCCGGGGTGGCATTTCCCGCAGGTTGCGGGAATGTTCTTCGGGTTGACCATGGAGCGCGGGTCCTCCGACGGCCGGATGTCGTGGATGCCGTGGCACGAGGCGCAGTTGGCCACGGTCCGGGAGCCGAAACCGCTCGCCACCCCGTGGAACGAGTTCTGGTACGTGGCCACCTGCTCCGCCTCGATCCCGTACTTGCTCATGATCGACACGGAGGCGTGGCACGTCGAGCACTGCGCGGCCACGTGGGTCGCGAACACGGTGGACTTGGGGTCCTTGTGGGCGTAGATCTTGTGCTCCCCGTGGCACCCGGTGCACGACGGGGCATCCGGGATCCCCTGGGACACCGCCACGCCGTGGATCGACGTCTTGTACGCCGCGTAGATCTCGATGTGGCACCGCCCGCACGTCTCCGCGACATTCCCGCGGAAGACCGCCGACGCCGGGTCCTTCGTCTTGCGGATGGAGTGGTTCCCATGGCAATCCTGGCAAAGGGGTGCCTTCGCGTTCCCTCCGGCGATCGCCTTGCCGTGGACCGACTCGAAATATTCCAGGTAGGCATCGGACTGGGGGGCCCCTTCCGCGTTCCCCTTGTAGTGGCAATGGGTGCAGGTCACGCGCTGGGGACGCTGCCGGTGGGGAATCTCGCTCACGTCGAAATGGCAGTCCACGCACGTCTTCTTTTCGTGGACGGACCCTTTCAGGCTGTCTTCCGTCGCGAACAGGTCCCGGATCTTCCCGTCGACGAGGATCTTCCGGAACTCCGGCTTCCCGTGACAGAGCGTGCACTTTTCCAGCGAGATCTTCGCATCCGCGGGGGTCCGGAATCCCAGGGCGACGATCCCCAGGGCGATGAAGATCCCTGTCGCGAGAACCTTTCCCCTCATATCACCCCTTCTCCTTTGAGTTTCTCGTATTCCGCGGGATGCTCCTGCCGGAGCCACTCGACCTCCACTTTCCCCGTCAGCCACGCCCGGTTCATCGGGAAGACGGACGGGTGCAGGTGTACGATGTACAGATGCCAGAACAGGAGAACGACGAATATGAGAAGCCCCTGGTAGCCGTGTATGATCAGGGTAAGGTCCAGGACGAACTTGGGGAGGAACCTCATCGAGAACGTCTCGGCCCAGAGGATGATGCCTGTCACGGAGATGAGGAAGACGCCGGTCGTAGCTCCCCAGTACTGGAACTTCTCCTTGTAGCCGTATCTCCCGAACCGGGGGTATTCGTTGCCCATCCCCAGGTTGAACCGCATCGCCTGGAGAAAGTCGTCGAAATCCCGCCGGGTGAGCCAGACCTCCCGCAACTCCCGTTTCCCCTCGCGGGAAAAGAGCATGTAGAAGGCGTGGTAGACCAGCTGGGCCATCAGGAAGACGGCGGCGGACCGGTGGATGATGCCCCGGTACAGCATCCCGCCCTCGAGGCGGACCACGGCCGCGGCCAGCCAGTTTTCGTGGTACATGAGCGCGAAGCCGGTCGCGGCGAGGACAAGGAGGGAAATCATCAGCAGCATGTGCTGCACCCGGAACAGCACCGACATCCGTTCCACGTACACGGGGCCGCGGGTTTCTTCGCGCATCGGGGTCACTCCTCCGTCTTTCCTGCCTTCGCCTTGCCGCGACGGCGCCTCCCCAGCAGGTCCATGGCCACGTGCAGGACGAACAGGGTGACGAGCGTGCCGATGAAGATCGTGTAGAAGACGCGGACGGCGAACACGCCCATCGCCTTCTCGGGGCTCACCTCGACGTGGATCATCCCTTTGGCGAAGTTCTCCCCCGCGTTGGGGTGGCACTTCCCGCAGGTCGCGGGCAGGTTCGCCTTGTTGACCGGGGACGCGGGGTCCGAGGCCGGCAGGATGTCGTGGAACCCGTGGCAGGAAGCGCAGTTGGCCGCCTTGGTCATCCCGTATTCCAGGGCGATTCCGTGGAACGAATCCATGTAGCTGGAAAACCGCTTCTTCGGCAAGGCGTACCGGGTGGCGATCGCCTCCTTGTCGTGGCATGCCGAGCAGGTCCGGGGGACGTTTTTCACATAGACCGACGAGGCGGGATCGGAGATCTTCGTGATCGTGTGCTCCCCGTGGCAGTCGGTGCATACGGGGGACTCCGCGATTCCCGCGCGCATCCCTTTCCCGTGCACGGAGCGCTCGTACTTCTCGAGGATGCCGGAGTGGCACTTGCCGCAGAGCGACGGGATGTGCTGCCTATGGGTGGCGGACCGGGGCTGGTCCCCGGGGAGAATCATGTGGTTCCCGTGGCAGTCCGAGCAGACCGCGGACCCGAGGAGTCCGGACTTCTTCGAGGCCATCCCGTGGACGCCCTCCCGGTACGCCGCCATCACCTTCTGGTCGGGCAGGTCGTACTTCTCCTCGATCACCCGGTCCTCGTGGCACTCCAGGCAGACCCCGACGATGTTGAGCCGGAACGTGCGCGCCTTCGGGTCCTGCGCCTTGAGGATGTCGTGCTTGCCGTGGCAGTCTTCGCACCCCGGCACGTCCTGGTTCCCTTTCGCATGCACGATCCCGTGGGTGCTCTGGGCGTACGACTTCGCCGCGTCGGGGTGACACCGTCCGCAGGAAACCGGGGACAGCTTGCCGTGCGGCGCCTTGGCGTCCACGTGGCACGCGGTGCACTCGGCCTTCCCGTGGATCGACGACCGGTACGCCTTCCCGTCGACGAACAGCGACCGGACCGTCCCGTCGGGCATCGTCATTTCGATCGTCTTGTCGCCGTGGCACTCCTGGCAATCCCCGACCGTCGGGCCCGCGTTCCCCGTCGTGGCCATGCCCCCTACCGCGGCCGCCAGGAGTCCGGCCATCACGAACGATCGCAACGGTTTCATTTCTCCTCCGTCAGCAGCGTGCTCGTTCCCGGGATCTCTCCTCCTCCGTGCCGTTCCCGCTCCTCGATCTCCTCGAGTTCGAGCGGGTGCTCGTGCTCCATGTGGTGGCGGGACAGCTTCCCGTCGATCCAGGTGAACGACATGGGGGCGAAGTCCGGGTTGATGATCACGTAGTACAGGTGCCACACGAAGATCGCCAGCGTGGCGAGAATCGCCTCATAATAGTGGACCAGGGTGGCCACGTCCAGTCCCCACATCGGGATCCGCTTGAGGGTCTCGTTCTCGAACCAGAGCATGAACCCCGTGACGACCATGACGATCGTGCCCCACACGAGGGCGAGGTATTCGGCCTTCTCCACGTAGCTGTACCGGCCGAACTTCGGCTTGTGGCCGGAGATCCCGATGTAGTACTTCAGCATCGCCACGACGTCCAGCGCGTCCTGCCAGCGGGGCATCATCCTTGCCAGCTGGTCCCGCCCGCGCTCCGTGAAGACGGCGTAGAACATGTGGTACACGGAGGTGGCCACCATCACGATCGCGGCCGCCCGGTGCCCGTCTCCCCGCAGGGCGACGTTCGTCGCGTCCGACAAAAACGGGATCGACCACTTGAACTTGAGCGCGAACCCCGTGATGACGAGGACGAAGAAGCTCGACAGCGTCAAAAGGTGCTGGATCCGCTCGGAGCGGTTCAGCCGCTCGTAGCCGGGGTGCGACCACTCCCGCCTCTCCCGGTAGAGGGCCTGCATCTTCCGGAGGTAGTCGGCCCCGTTGTGGAGAACCATCCCCCCGATGACGACGACGATCAGCCAGATGTAGATGTTCTCCACCCAGTACTTGATGGTGCCCCCGATCCCGCCCGCGCCGGCGTGGATGTTCCCCTTGGCGAAGTTCTCCGTCGCGCCGGGGTGGCACTGCCCGCAGGTCACCGGCAGGTTTTTCGGGTTCACCGTGGAGCGGGGGTCTGCCGTCGCGAAGATCTCGTGCACCCCGTGGCAGGAGGAGCAGTTCGCCACGGTCCTGTCGCCCAGCCGCTGGGAGAGGCCGTGGAAGCTGTCCCGGTACCCCTTGACCTTGTCGGTCTGGACGCCGTACCGGGCGGCAAGCTTCTCGGCGGCGTGGCACGAGGGGCACGTCTTCTCGGAGATGGCCATGAAGGAGACCGCGGAACGGGGATCATCCGCCTGGCGGATTTCATGCTCCCCGTGGCAATCGGTGCATCCCGGGGCGTCGGGCACGCCGCGTGCCAGCGCCACGCCGTGCACGCTCTCGCGGAAGATCGTGAAGACGCCGTAGTGGCATTTCCCGCACGTCTCCGGGATGTTCGTCCGGTAGATGGGGGAGGACGGGTCGAACCGGTCCTTGAGATCGTGGGCCCCGTGGCAGTCGACGCACGAGGCGGATTTGTTCAGCCCCTTCTCCACGATCGCCTTGTTGTGGATGCTCTTCTCGTACATCCTCGCCGCGCCGGGGATGGCGATCCCCCCCTGTTCGATCACCTCCCGGTTCCCGTGGCACCGGGTGCACGTTGCGGAGATATTCCGGAAATAGACGGGGGACGAGGAAAGGGTCGACTTGGGAATCGCGTGCGCCCCGTGACAGTCCGAGCAGCGGGGAGCCTCGATCCCCGCCATCCTCTTGTACCCGTGCACGTGCCGGCTTTTGGTGTACACGGCCGCCTCCTCGGAGTGGCAGCCGGAGCAATCGACCTCCTTGAGGCGCGCCGTGTGCGGCAGGTCCTTGATGTCCGCGTGGCAGTCCGTGCAGGAGAGGTCCGCATGCACCGAAGCCTCGTACAGCGCAGCGTCCACATGGAGGCTGATCCCCGGGAAGGGAGAGGCGATCCGGTGGGGCCTTTCCGGCCCCCCCGGGGTTACGTTCGATTCCCTGTCCTCGGCCGACCAGGAGAGGATGTCCCGGTCCCCGTGGCAGTCGAGGCACTCGGAGTTTTCCATGGCCCGCAGCGAAGAGGGGCCGAGCGCGAGCAGGAGTGCAACTGCCCCGATGAGACCGGCAAGGCGGATTCTTCCCCGGTGCAAGGGGAACATGGTCGCTCCCTTCCTTTCCCTGTAAGAATGATGGGGCGGGTTCAACGCCGCATCCCTATTTGCGACCCATTACGATTACTGTCGACTGTATACATAATACATTGGTGGGCAAGAATCAAGACGAATTTTCCTTTCCCGGACGGTTTTTCACCACTTATGTTGAAAATCTCTGTAGAAAAACTCTACGGTGCGTCCGGGGCAAGGGTCGCGACCCGGGGCGGGGCTTCCTTCCGAAACGTACCGATCGAACCGGGAATCCGCGCAGGAGATTCCAAGGGGGGCGGGAAATCGTCTCCGGAGAGGGAACCTGTTTTATCCGCTTGAAAACCGTCTTTGCTTGGGGAGTTAGAAGAATTTCCTTTTTTCCCCCTCTTTTTCTTGACAGCCCCAACCGGACACCATATCTTGTATCCGTGATAATCCTCGACCACAAGATACGCTATCATTAAAGTAGGATAATTCCTGCAGGGGAGCACCCACGATGGATCTGAACCACCCGGTTTCCACGCCCACCCTCCCGGCGGGCGACAAGCCGGAGACCCTCCTTGTCTCCGGAACCAGGGACCTTCCGTCCCACCCTCCTGGCGAGTGGGCCGACCGGATGAGAGCGACGTACGGCCCGATGCCGATCACGGAGAACGCGCGCAAGGTTCTCGAGCGCCGGTACCTCAAGACGGGCCCCGGGGGGGAGAGGAGCGAGACCCCCGAGGAGATGCTGGCGCGCGTGGCCTACGACATCGGGATGGCGGAAGGACTGTACTACGGTTCCGTCCCCGAGGTCGTCCTCCGCTGGGCGGAGCGATTCTACGCAATGATGACCCGGCTCGACTTCCTGCCCAACTCGCCCACACTGATGAACGCCGGGCGGGAGCTGCAGCAGCTGTCGGCGTGCTTCGTGCTGCCCGTCGACGACTCGATGGAATCGATCTTCGAGGCGGTCAAGAACACCGCGCTCATCCACAAAAGCGGCGGAGGGACCGGCTTCTCCTTCTCCCGGCTGCGCCCCCGGCACGACGTCGTCAAGTCCACCAAGGGGATCTCCTCGGGGCCCATCTCGTTCATGACGGTGTTCGATGCGGCGACCGAGACGATCAAGCAGGGCGGGACGAGACGCGGGGCGAACATGGGGATCCTGCGGGTCGACCACCCCGACATCCTCGATTTCATCTCCTGCAAGATGAAGAACGACCGCCTGAACAACTTCAACATCTCCGTGGCGCTTACCGAGGAATTCATGAGGGCGGTGGAGGCCGACGCGGAGTACGACCTCGTCAACCCCCACTCCCGCGCGGTCGTCGCGAGCCTCTCCGCACGCGAGGTGTTCGAGAAGATCGTGGACGCCGCGTGGCGGAACGGGGAGCCGGGAATCATCTTCCTGGACCGGATCAACCGGGACAATCCCACGCCGAAGATCGGCGCCATCGAGAGCACGAACCCGTGCGGCGAACAGCCGCTTCTCCCTTACGAGAGCTGCAACCTGGGCTCCATCAACCTCGCCGGCATGGTGACGGGCGAGAACGGGAGCATCCGGATCGACTACGAGAGGATGCGCGGGACGATCCACGACGCGATCCGGTTCCTGGACAACGTGATCGACAGGAACAACTACCCCCTCCCCGAGATCCGGCAGATGACGATGGGGAACCGGAAGGTCGGACTGGGGGTGATGGGGTTCGCCGACATGCTCATCAAGCTGGGGATCCCCTACGACTCGGACGAGGCCCTGGCCGTCGCCCAGGAGGTGATGAGCTTCATCCAGGAAGAGTCCGTCAACGCCTCGTCGCTCCTGGCGCGCGAGCGGGGACCCTTTCCGAACTTCCCGGTGAGCGTGTTCGCGGACCGGGGGACGGTCGCCCGGCGCAACGCCACGACGACGACGATCGCCCCGACGGGGACCATCAGCATCATCGCGGGCTGCAGCAGCGGCATCGAGCCCCTCTTCGCCCTGTCCTTCATCCGCAACGTGATGGACAACGACCACCTCGTCGAGGTGCACCCCCTCTTCGAGGAGGAGATGAAGCAGCGCGGCATCTCCTCGGTGGAGCTGATGCGGGAGATCTCCCGGAAAGGGACCCTGCGGCATGTGGAGGGGGTCCCGGAGGAGGTGTGCAGGGTCTTCGTGACGGCGCACGACATCTCTCCCGAGGCGCACCTGCGGATGCAGGCCGCCTTCCAGAAGCACGTCGACAACGCCGTCTCCAAGACGGTGAACTTCCCCGCGGAAGCGACCCGCGAGGACATCCGCAAGGTCTACCTCCTCGCCTGCCGTCTGAGCTGCAAGGGAGTCACCGTCTACCGGGACAAGAGCCGGGAGGAGCAGGTGCTGAACATCGGCGAGGTGAACCGGGCGGAAACGGCGTTGGCGCCCGATCGTCCGGCAGAGGAGCCCGGCTACGTCTCCACCCGCCCCCGGCCCGACACCCTGATCGGGGTCACCAAGGAGATGAAGACCAGCTGCGGGAAGATCTACGTCACGATGAACTGCGACGAGAAGGGGATCTTCGAGGTGTTCAACCAGATGGGGAAGGCGGGCGGATGCGCCGCATCGCAGTCCGAGGCGATCGGCAGGCTCGTCTCCCTGGCGCTCCGTTCGGGGGTCAAGCCCGATGCGATCGTCAAGCAGCTGAAAGGGATCTCGTGCCACCTTCCGGCGTGGGCCGGAAACGGCGCGAAGATCATGTCGTGCGCGGACGCGGTGGCCAAGGCCGTCGAATGGTACATCGACAACGTCAACCGGATGTTCCCCGCCCACGCGGCACTGGCGGAACCAATGCCCTCCGACCCCGGGGAGGACCCCTCCCGGCAGGTGGGCTCTCTCGGCAGCGAGGGGTTCGAGGTGGCGCGGGGCGCATGCCCCGACTGCGGCAGCCAGGTCGAGATGCAGGAGGGGTGCCTCAAGTGCCGTTCGTGCGGCTTCTCGGAGTGCTAGCCGGTTTCGAGGGCTCCCTTCCTTCGGAACCCGGTGGCGCGTCGTGAAGGCCCCGTTCGTCACGTTCGAGGGAATCGAGGGGTCCGGCAAAACCACGCAGATCGGGCTTCTGTCGGAATACCTCGCCGGAAAAGCGGTCCCCCACGTCGTGACCCGGGAGCCGGGCGGGACCCCCCTGGCCGACGAGATCCGGGGACTTCTCCTCGCCCGGCGCGAGGAGCGCGTCTTCCCCGAGACCGAACTTCTCCTCTACGAGGCCGCGCGCGCCCAGCACGTTCGCGCGGTCATCCTTCCCTCCCTCTCCTCGGGGAAAGCCGTCCTGGCCGACCGCTTCAGCGACGCCACCTCCGCCTACCAGGGCTTCTCCCGGGGGATCGACGCCGCCCGGATCGAGGGGCTGAACGCATTCGCCGCCGGAGGCCTCCTCCCGGACCTCACCCTCCTGTTCGACATCGATCCCGAAGACGGTTTCCGCAGGCTCTACGGCAGGGGGAGGCAGGCGGACCGCATGGAATCCGAGACCATCGAGTTCCACCGGAAAGTCCGCGAGGGGTATCTCCGCCTGCAGGCCGCGGAACCGGACCGGATCGTGCGGATCGACGGAGCGCTCCCGGCCGGGGAGGTCTTCCGCCGCGTGCAGGCGGTGGTCGCGGCGCGGTTCGGATGGTAGGGGCGTTCGGCGGCGTCCGCGGGCAGGACCGGGCGGTCGGCCTCCTGCTGCGCTACCTCGAGTCCGGCAACGTCCCCGCAGGCCTCCTGTTCTTCGGGGAGGAAGGGATCGGGAAGGAGAAGGCGGCAATCGCCTTCGTGTCGGCCCTCTTCTGCCGGAACCGCGGGGCGTCAGGCGGGTGCGGGACGTGCCGCGACTGCCGCATTCTCGCGACGGGATCCCACCCGAATTTCCTGCGCGTCTCGCCGGAGAACCAGAACATCCTGATCGACGATATCCGGCTCCTCCAGGAAGAGCTGTCGCTCAAGGCGTTCTCGGACCGGCCCCGCGCCGTCGTCATCGCCCCGGCCGACCGGATGACGGTCCAGGCCGCGAACGCGCTCCTCAAGACGCTCGAGGAGCCGCCCCCGGGGACGCACCTCCTGCTCGTCGCACACCGGATTTCCCGCCTTCCCCCCACGATCGTCTCCCGCTGCCAGAAGGTCTCCTTCTCCCCCCTTGCGCAAGGCCTGGTGGAGGAGATCGTCACCGGCATTCCCGGGGCCGGCGACCGGTACCCCGCAACGGTCATCCGCGGGGCGGCGGCCCTCTCGGGGGGAAGCCCCGGGAGGGCGCTCGAGGTGCTCGAGGAGGCGGAAGGGGAGCGGGAGAGGTGGGTCGGGCTTTTCTCCTCGCCCGACCCGGCGGCCATCGCCTCGGTGGCCGCGTCGTGGAAAGGGGCCGGAGACCTCTCGCGGAAGGTCGCGGCCCCCCTCTCCGTCGTGCGGGATATCTCCCTCTTATCTTCCGGCTCGGAAAAGGGTATCATAAACGAGGATTTGAAGAACGCGCTGCGCGTCGCCGCCGGCCGGAAGACCCCGGAAGGGTGGGGCCGGGCGTTCCAGGCGCTTCTTTCCATGTCCCGCATGCCTCCTCAGGCGCAGAAGCAGCTCATGGTGGAGGCATTTTTGTTCGCATTTCACAGGAAGGGATAGGAACCCATGGATCTGGCCGGAATCCGGTTCCGGAGCCTCTGCAAGATGAACCACTACGATTGCACCGGGACGGCCCTCGGAAAGGGGGACTACGCGGTCGTGATGACCGACCGGGGACCGATCGTGGGACAGGTCGTCCAGCGGCTCGACGACGTCTCTTCCGCGCCGGAGAGGACGCCGTTTCCGAAGGTGGTCCGGGCGGCCTCGGCCGACGACCTGCGCGCCCACCAGGAGAACGCCAGGCGGGAGACGGAGGCCTACGCCTTCTGCCTCGCCCGGATCGAGGCGAGAAAGCTCCCGATGAAGCTCATACGGACCGAGATCCTCCTCGACCGGAGCAAGTCGATCTTCTACTTCACCGCGGACGGGCGGATCGATTTCCGGGAACTGGTCAAGGACCTGGCCCACGAGATGAGGACCCGCATCGAGATGCGCCAGGTCGGCGTGCGCGACGAGGCGAGGATGGTGGGGGGGATCGGCCCCTGCGGGAAGGAGCTCTGCTGCGCCTCCCACCTCTCCGGGTTCGAGCCGATCACCGTGAAGATGGCCAAGGACCAGGGCCTCGCGCTCAACCCGGCGAAACTCTCGGGCGTCTGCGGAAGGCTGATGTGCTGCCTGATCTACGAACACGGGGCGTACGCCCGGGCCAGGGCGGGGGGGACGTGCCCCGCGGAACAGGACGGGCGGATGCCGGACGCCGGGGAAGCGGAGGACCCCTCCTCCCCGCCCGGGGACGGGAACGGGGGGAGCTGAGTGAAGGAGACGTTCTACATCACGACCCCGATCTACTACGTGAACGACGTCCCCCACATCGGACACGCCTACACGACGATCGCCGCCGACGCGCTCGCCCGGTACCACCGGATGAAGGGGCAGAAGGTCTTTTTCCTCACCGGGACCGACGAGCACGGGGAGAAGGTGCACAAGAGCGCTTTGCAGCAGGGGGTCTCCCCGAAAGAGCTCGCCGACCGCGTGGTCACCCGGTTCCAGGGGCTCACCCCGGCGCTCCACATCACGAACGACGACTTCATCCGGACCTCGGAGCAGCGCCACTACGCCTCCGTCCAGGATCTCTTCCGGAAATCCCTCGCGAAGGGGGACATCTACCTCGGCACGTACGAAGGGTGGTACTGCACGCCCTGCGAGTCGTACTGGACCGACCTCCAGCTGGCCGACGGGAATTGCCCCGAGTGCAGACGCCCGGTGGAGAAGCGGAAGGAGCCCTCGTACTTCTTCCGGCTCTCGAGCTACCAGCGGCCCCTTCTCGACTATTACGAGAGAAACCCGACGTTCATCCGCCCGGAGAGCCGCCGGAACGAGGTCGTCTCCTTCGTGGCCGGGGGATTGAACGACCTCTCCCTGTCCCGGACCTCCCTCACCTGGGGGATCCCCGTCCCCGGCGACCCCGCCCACGTGATCTACGTGTGGTACGACGCGCTGACCAACTACATCACCGGCGTGGGATACCCGGACGGCGGCGAGCGGTTCGACACCTTCTGGCCCGCCGACGTCCACATCGTCGGGAAGGACATCCTCCGCTTCCACGCCGTCTTCTGGCCCGCGTTCCTCCTCTCCGCCGGCGTGGCCCCTCCCCTGGGCGTCTTCGCCCACGGGTGGTGGACCGTCGAGGGGCAGAAGATGAGCAAGTCGCTGGGGAACGTGGTCGACCCGTACGAGATGGTAGCGACCTACGGCCCGGACGCGTTCCGCTACTTCCTCCTCCGGGAGGTCCCCTTCGGGACGGACGGGGACTTCTCCCGGAAGGCGCTGGTGCACCGGATCAACTCGGAGCTGGCCAACGACTTCGGAAACCTGCTGAACCGCTCCCTCGGGATGCTGGGGAAATATTTCTCCGGGACGGTTCCCCCCCGGGCCCGGCCGGGGGAAGAGGAGCAGGCCATGAAGGCGAAGGCGGAAGACGTCCTGCGCGCGGTCGACGGGGCGATGGAGGAGCTGGAGCTGAGTCGCGCGCTGGCCGCCATCTGGGAGCTCGTCAAGGCCGGCAACAAGTACGTCGACTCGACGGCCCCGTGGACGCTGGCGAAGGATCCGGCCCGGCGGGAGCGGCTGGGGACGGTCCTCTACACCGTCCTCGAGACGGCGAGGATCTGCGTTCTCCTCTCGGCCCCGTTCGTCCCGGTGGCGGCGCAGAACATGTGGGAGGCGCTTGGCTGCGAGGGGGCCGTCGAGAAGGCGGTGCTGTCCGCCGCGGGCCGATGGGGAGGTCTTCCCGAGGGCGCCCCCCTTGCGCGATCCGCCGTCGTCTTCCCCCGCATCGAAGAATAAGGCGACGGATCCCTCCATCATGTATTTCGATACCCATGCGCACCTGGATCTCCCCCCTCTTTGCGACGCGGAGGACGATGTCGTTCGGCGCGCCCGCGAGGCGGGGGTGACGCACATCGTCACGATCGGGATCGACCCGGAAAGCGACGAGAGGGCGGTCGAGA
>Ga0209536_100011558_pt1 | contig 12917 bp, 12 predicted proteins | sample DeeMarSeWOR28_12_FD_187461 | JGI IMG/M metagenome (GOLD analysis project Ga0209536, IMG submission 187461) | Marine sediment microbial communities from White Oak River estuary, North Carolina - WOR-2-8_12 (SPAdes) (version 2) | ecosystem: Environmental > Aquatic > Marine > Intertidal zone >...
CAGTCGAATGGTTAATGCACGATGCAAGACTTGACCCCATTCACAGTCAGTCGAATGGTTAATGCACGATGCAAGACTTGACCCCATTCACACATGACCCCATTCACATTCATACAACGGGTGATCAATTTATTGAAGTATCTCAATTTTCAAGCCTGACCCCGCAGGGGGGACTATGCTTACGTCGTCAATGCTGACACCATAAAGGCTGGCCGTGTTTTTTCGTATGGTGATCGTTACGTCCTGATAGTCTATCGGTTTGCCTTCCTGTTTTACCGGCTGCAGGGTGATCAGCGGTATGCGGACAATATACCGTCTGGGCCCCATGTACTGCCGTGCGCCAAGGGGTTCCCGCTCAATATTCTGAATCTCAAGCCTGACTATCTGAAGGTCTCTTGCCGTAAAGTAAGCGCTTATTGCGTCTCTGACCTGATGCTCTGGAGGCCCGGAATCGCATCCTGAAAGATTCAGGAGCAGACACACACCCGCCATCGCAGAGGCCCAGTACCGGAAGATCAAGCGAACCCGGCGATAAGGCAGTCCCTGGTTGTGAGAACATTGCACTTCCATATCATTTACAATAATCTATCGGACAGAAAATGTAATCAGTCGTTAATTCATTGAATTACGATCGCACGCGATGAAGCGGGAAAGTGAGGAAGTGTGAAAGTAAGCTCGGAAGCAAGGAAGCTCACAACTTACGAATCATGCAATTAAAATTTACAAATACGCATTTCGTAATTCGTACGTATCAGCTGTTGATTCCTCATTCGTAATTTGTAATTGATAATTCATAATTCTTAAAAATATCTGTTAATATAAAGCGCATTTTCTGGAGAGCCTTTGTGTGCTTGAACTTTAAGAGTACTTTGCCTGACAACGATGGAGACCGGCCTCGACATATTTGAAAAGCAGTGGCCCCGGCAGCTCAGGGACGCACGGGCAGGGCTTGTTGTGCACCCTTCATCGGTCAGCAAAAACCTTGTGCATGCAGTAGACCTGTTTCTGAAATCAAAAAAAGTGAAGCTCAAGACCCTCTTTGGCCCCCAGCACGGGATCCGGGGTGAGACCCAGGACAACATGATCGAGTGGAAGGGTTTCAGGGACAGGAGAACAGGGCTTCGCGTTTACAGTCTCTACAGCAGGACCCGCAAGCCTGAATGGGAAATGCTGAAAGATGTTGATGTTATGGTGATTGACATGCAGGACGTCGGGGCGCGCTACTACACATTCATATGGACCATGGAATTATGCATGCAGGCCTGTGAAGAGTCCGGGATATCCCTCATCATTCTGGACAGGCCGAACCCCATCAGCGGGAAGATCACCGAAGGCCCTGTACTCACTATGGACCATGCGTCTTTTGTGGGCCTGCGTCCGCTGCCCGTGCGCCATGGAATGACCATTGGAGAAATCGGGAATTATCTGAAAAACGAATTTTATCCTTCTCTCGATTTTCACGTCATGTCCATGAACGGATGGAAACGGGACATGTGGTTTGATGACACCGCGCTGCCATGGGTCATGCCTTCTCCAAACATGCCGGCGCTGGACACAGCGGTTGTGTATCCGGGAATGTGTCTCCTGGAGGGCACGAATATAAGCGAAGGACGGGGCACCACACGCCCCTTTGAAATATTCGGCGCTCCCTTTATTAATCCGGACCATCTCGTGAAATATCTTGACGGGCTGAAACTTCCCGGTGTTTTCTTCAGGCCAATGTATTTTCAGCCAACCTTTCAGAAACATGCGGGGGTGTTATGCGGAGGCGCCCAGATTCATGTCACAACCCGGGATAAATTCAGGCCCTTTAAAACTGCAGTCGGAATCTTAACGGCACTGGCTGAACTGTACGCAAAGCGCTTTCAGTGGAAGCGCCCCCCCTATGAGTACGAAACGAAGAAGATGCCCATTGATATCCTTGCAGGCACGGACCGGCTGAGGAAGGACATTCAGCAGGGAGTGTCTGTCAGGGAGATGGAAGCGTGGTGGAGAGAAGAGTGCAGTGCCTTCAACAGGAGAAAGAGGAAGAAGTACCTGCTGTATCGTTGATCTATGTATAGTACGATCATTTTGATCAGCGGGAGAGCTTCATATACTCATGGTGAATTTAACTCCATTGGGTGCAGACAGCATAAACATCATGGTTCTCGCCGCCGGGCTGGGAGAACGGCTCCGTCCGATTACGGACCACATCCCGAAGCCCCTCGTCCCGGTGCTGGGCAGGCCTGTGCTTCAGCATGTCCTTGACAGCCTGGCCAGCCTCCCTTATGACAGGATCGGGATTAATCTCCATCATAAGAGAGCAGTATTGGAGCAATGGATTTCCGGCTGTTCATGTAAGGAAAGAATCGTCCTGTTTCCTGAACACTCCATCTCCGGCACAGGCGGGGCGTTAAAGAATGCAGAGCCTTTCCTGACCGGAAAGACCTTTCTCGTCCATAACGCGGACATAATCTCTGACATTGACCTGATCATGCTGATTGAGCATCACCGCTCATGTAAAAATCTCGCGACACTGGCTGTCCATGATTTCCCTCAATTCAATACGGTCGTTATTGATGAAAACAGCTTGCTCAAAGGGGTAGGAATCCCCGGTGCAGCGGGAATAAAAAAGGCATTTACCGGCATTGCTGTCTATGATCCGGCATTCCTGGAATTTCTCCCGCAGGGCAGGTCCAGTGTTGTGGACGGGTGGACGAAGGCTGTCGGCGCAGGCAGGAGAATCGGCACCTGTGATGTGACCGGATCCTCCTGGAGCGATATCGGGACTCCGGCATCCTATGCTGCTGCAGTCTTCAGGAAACTGAGGGATAACGGTGAATCCCTGCATATAGATCCTTCAATAATGAAGTGCAATGAGCTGGACATTCAGGGACAGGTGGTGCTCGAAAAAGGGGCTTTCTTTGAGAGTGCCGTTGCCCTCAGAAATTGCATTGTTCTGCCGGGTGTCATCATTGAGAAAAACACCCGCGCCATTGAAAACTGCATTGCCGGCCCTGACTTTGCGATTGCCCTGCGTGAGCACGAGATTATCTGCATTGAAGAGGGAAGACACTTAATCGGTACAGGAGGATCTGACCGGAAATATTTCAGGGTGGAGGAAGGTGATGAAACAGCGGTCCTCATGCAGTGCCTGCAGGATGACCGTGATTTTGAACGTCATATACACTCTGCATCTTTTTTTTATGAACGCGCGGTCCCGGTCCCGGAACTGAAACGGTATGACAGTGTGAAGAAGCAGGCAGTGTTTGAAGATGCGGGAGACCTTTCTCTTTACAGCTGGCTCAAATGCCCCCGTGACGACAGAACGATAGAGCGCCTCTATAAAAAGGTCATTGACGGATTGGTCCGGATTCACCGGATAGGGGCAGACCCTGCAGCAGACGTTTCATTTTTTCAGAAAAGGACATTTGATCAAACCTATTTCCGGTGGGAAACAGACTACTTTATTCAAAGGTTTGTAAACGGACTGCTGAGCATGACTATTGAAAATACCGGGGGAATTGACCGTGAACTGGAGGACCTCGCTGAACTGGCTGCCTCCTTTCCCCGGACGGTGCTCCACAGGGACTTTCAGTCCCAGAACATCATGATCGTACATGGAAAGGATATCCGGATCATAGATTTTCAGGGGGCAAGAATGGGCCCTCCGGCCTATGATGTGGCATCCCTCCTGTGGGACCCCTACTACCGGCTCAGAGATGATGTGCGAAATGGTCTGTTGAATTATTACGTTGATCGTATGACCGGAGCAAAAGGCGATTTTGATCAGGATGCTTTCATGAAATCTCTTCTGCCCTGCAGGCTTCAGAGACATATGCAGGCGCTTGGCGCGTATGGCTTTCTTTCATCGGAGAAGGGCAAAAAATACTTCCTGAAATTTGTGCCAGAGGGGCTGCGGCTGTTAAGAGAGGACATAGCGGAAGCAGGGAATACCTGCACGGAATTGCGCACGCTGGTGCAGAGACTGTAATGAAGCAGAGTGGTAGTGACTGGATAGTACAGGGAGCGCCTTCTTTGATCTTTAAAATCTGCGCATCACTTCCTCAGCAATTCTTTTCCTTGCCAAAACCTTTTGTGCTTTTCTGAACCCCTGTGCCAGGGGATGCCTTTCTGCCCTTGTGACGAGCGGTTTTTACGGGCTTGCTTCGATCTGCCCTGATGGCCATGTCTTCATCTGACGCTAACGCTGGTTCCCGCACATCCTCAAGGACCACTGGCTCTTTTTTGATTTTGCGGCCCGCATATTGCAACCCCTTTTCCTCAACCTCTTCGCTAAATCTCTCTTCCGCGATGATTGGTTCTTCTCCCTCAGGCTCTTCGATGTCCTGACTTGCATGCCTCATCAGCACGATCTGTTCAGCATCAAGCCAGTTTTCAACGTCCAGGCCTCCAATGTACCCGCTTTTTTGATAAATATCATACGCTACCTTTGCTATTTCATCGTGTAAATTCATGTTTGCCTCCTTCCCCCCTCTTTCTTCAAATATAGCACCGGAGATAGCGCAATTCAACTCCTGCAGGATTATCTGCGGAAAGGTAAACGGACCTGCTCACCCAGGCACGAGTTAACAATGCCACCAATAAAATAACCCATTGAATTACAGTTGTTATTTGTTGGAGCAGGCGCGGGCAAAGACTGGTGTCACCATTGATGTCAGCGGTTATCGCGCCAATCATTCAGAAAGATTCTTGCTTACAAATACTGTTCGGCTTCTGACACCAGTTGCTCAATCAGTTTCTTTACCGTGACAATTTCGGTGCACCGGTACGCGTTTGAGCCTGCAAAGACAAACCCTGCGTCAAGATTGCCTTCTGCCGCGCTGGTCAGGGCTTTCGCGATACAGTACGGAGCTTTTTTGGGATTGCAGGTTCTCAGGCAGTGAAAGCTGCAGGAGGGGGGAATGGTTTTCCCTTTTTGCACTTCTTCTACAAATTTATTTTTAATGACCCGCCCGGGCAGTCCCACAGGGCTTTTTATGATCACCAGATCTTCTTTTTTCGCATTGATATATGCCTGTTTAAAACTTTCATGAACATCACATTCATCCGTACAGACAAAACGGGTGCCCATTTGCACCCCTGAGGCCCCTAACCGCAAAAAATGGGCGATATCCTTTCCGTCAAAAATTCCTCCTGCAGCAATCACCGGAATTGCAGGATCAAAGGATTGTGCAAGCTTTATTACTTCAAGAACCGACGTATCAAGGGAAGGCGCCCTGTCTTCAATCACATCCTGAAAATCATATCCTATGTGTCCTCCAGCCTTCGGCCCTTCCACGATTACAGCATCAGGCATACGGTCAAAATTCCGCTTCCATTTACTGCAAATTATTTGCAACGCCCTGGCAGATGAAATGATCGGGACCAGCCTGATATCTTTTTTTGCCACATACTTGGGGAGTTCTAAAGGAAGCCCTGCCCCGGATATGATCAGGTCCACGTTTTCTTCCACAGCAGTCCTGACCAGCGGTTCATAATTCGAGAGCACGACCATGAGATTAACGCCGATGATGCCTTTCGTCATGCTCCTGGCTTTTCTTATTTCAGCCCTCAGGGCATCGTTATTCAGGGACTCAAACTCTGAGCCGGGCCTGTTTTCAAACATCCCCAATCCTACCCCGGCGATGACTCCCACGCAGCCTTCATTGGCCACTGCTGAAGCCAGGCCGGAACGGGACACTCGTACACCCATCCCGCCCTGTATGATTGGAGGATAAACGGTCAGGTCGCCTATCCGTAATTCAGGCAGCTGCTTTTTCATTCAGGCTGTCCTTCCGGACATAAAAATGAGATTTCCAATTTTAATATGCATGACAAACTCTCTACGTAATATTATACCTCAAGTCCTGTACAGAACCTCTGATTGGCATAGTGAAATACATCCTCAGGATTAATGTATGGCTGGATACATTTATAATGAAGGGATGAATTATGATATCAGGGGACTCATTTTAACATTTCCTTACCGATATTATAAATCACCGCGGCAGTGAAATTCATTTCCTTTTTTCACAAACAGAATAATTTGAGAAAAGGCATGTTTTTTTCTGTCCTGTCGTTGAAGAACTGGTATGCAGTCACCAGGGGCAGCTCTTACGTGTCAGGGGTTTTATAAAGAACCCGGGGGTTCTCTTTCTTTCAAACTTTATCGCTTACGAGCTTGCGGACTTCCCTTCTGTGCTATACTGCAGATATGGAACACTTTCTCGATAAGCTGCCATGGAGTGTGATCATCATTTTCTGCCTCACACTCGGCCTTGCTCCCTATAAGCCCCCTCACCTTGTGGAAAAGTTGGTTATGCTCTTCCAGGGCCGTCTCGTCCGGCCGCTGGACTGGTTTGACCTTGTCTTTCACAGCATCCCGTGGGTGCTCCTGGTATTGAAGCTCGTGCTTGGGAAAAAATAGTCTCCACATTGTTCAAGTCATTTAATCCTTCGAATGCCTTTTATTGAAGGGTAATCATCTATCGGCGAAAGCAATAAGGAAGGGGTTCAGGGACATTCTTCATTTTACAGACTAATACACACCAAGTTCATGAAGTTAAGAATACCACCTTTTTCTTTCGAGCTTTGGCGCCTCAGTCGCCGAGGATCTTTGCTCCCAATTCCTTAATCATAATGCTGCGCCATGCCAGTTTGAGTTCTGCACCAAGATAGTCAAGATCATTCCAGTCATCGGTACATGGCAGTACAGAAGACCGGGCGGGCCGCACGGACTTTGCAATGGAGTCAAGCTGGGGCCGTATCCAGGGAAGGACCTCACCGGGAAACTGCTCTGAAGTTGGTGACAGGTCTGACCCGGCAACAAGTATCGCGTTCGTTACCTCCTGCCCTTTGGGGCCTGCAGGCTGGGAACCGGTAAATACCCGGGCATCATCAAATGTGTTGAGGAGACCGCTTTCAAGTCGTTGAAGGTCAGGGGATGACCCTGTGGACCACGTCATGGTATTGATTATTAACCGGCCATCGGGATTCAACACTCCTTTAATTAGCGACAGGGCCTCCAGCGTTGTCAGGTACCATGGGATGCTTTCTCCTGCATACACATCGAGAAACACGAGGTCATACCGTTCCCGGGCCCGGTTGAGATAGGTCCGCGCGTCTTCATATATGAGGCGCACCGAATCAGGAAGGCCAAAATAGGTGCGTGCAACGTTTCCAATGTCGGGTTCCAGTTCTACAGCGGTTACATCAAAACCCCGCCTGACAAGCTGTTTGGCGAGGATCCCGGCTCCCAGGCCCAGCACAAGGGCACTCTTTGCCGCGGGGTGATACCGGTAGGAAAGATAATTCTGATATTCTGTGAACGGATACGCCGAGACCCCCCGCATCTGACCTCCCTGAATTGCCCCGTCCAGCAGCAGGCTCCTGGTCCCCATGTCAGGCATATCCATTACCTGTATCAGTCCAAGGTTGCTCCCTTTTGTATACAGAATGACGGCACGGGAGCCGTACAGCGTAAAAGAGCGGGCTGGTGCAGGCGTTGCCATCGCTGCAATGAGCACCGCCGCGATAAGCGAAACCGCGATCAGGGGCTTTACCCCTTTCAGCGCTGCACCCCAGAATGCGCCGATCACCACCAGGATGACCCCGGTTCCGGTCAGGACAAGGCGAAGGGGGAAGTGCGGAATAAGCCAGAGGGCCGTGAGCCATCCACCGGCGAGCCCTCCGATAGTATTGGTAAAAAAAAGGGTCCCTGCGGCATGACCGGCTCCGGTTCCGAGCCGTCCCAACCGTTCAATCAGAAGGGGGCTGACCGCTCCCAATGCCATGAGGGGAATACCAAATAAGATAACGGCACTCACGAAACTGCCGCCGGATATGCCGAGCATACTGGCCGTGGTCTCCAGAACGGGTATCCTCAGAAAGGGGAACAGCACGAGCCATATCCCTGCTGACAGAAAGACAGCTGCCAGCGTGAAGGTTCGGGACTTTCTGCTCAGAAGACCGCCGAACCAGTACCCAAGGGCCAGGAATAACAGCGTGGCAGTAATCTGCGCAGTCCACACTTTCAGCGATGATCCATAAAATGGAGCCAGCGCCCGTGCGCCCGCAATCTCAACCACCAGCACGGCAACTCCCTCCAGAAATGCAGTGATTATAAACAGCCGTTTAAGAATGGGTGGATCGCTCAGGCTCAAGACCACGTCCTTTTGTGTACGGTATGACCGTCGTCTGAATGAACAGTCATCGAATTATGATAATCGTATCGTAGCCATATTCTATTACATTTATTCTCTTTATACAATTTCTTCAGTCCGGGAAGGATCACCAGGACTATCTTAATCAGCCGGCAAGAGTCACTGTCTACCCCGTCCGACTAGAACGGCCTCCCATTATTCTATTCAAGAAATAAAGTAAAAGTACCGAAACGAACTGTAATTATGAAGACAGTTTTTGTTAGTGTTATCCTTGTGATTTTCGTGCTGCCCGGTGTCATTTTCGCTTTCCATGAAGGAGGATCCGGCTACTGTCAAGGCTGTCACGTATTTCATGTGCCCCCGGGAAACAGCAATCAAACGACATCAGCCATGTTAATCGGATCCGACCCGAGCTCAACCTGCCTCAGGTGCCATGCTGAAGCAGGCCAGTATTATAACGTGCTCAGTTTCAATGGGTCGTCCTATACTCCTGGTGGTGATTTTTACTGGCTGAAAAAGACATTTACCTGGAAGAAAGGGGCTCTCACCTTTTACAGTGAAGGAGACAATCATGGACATAATATTGTAGCCAATGATTATGGGGCACAGGCAGACATCACACAAACTGCAGCGCCGGGAGGCACCTATCCGTCATCGGGACTCAGTTGTATCAGCTGCCACAATCCTCATGCAAGAACGGGTGTTGACGCAACCGGTACACCCACAGAAAACTACAGGCTTCTTGGAGGAGACGGGTACAGTGACAGCACGAATGTAAGCGGTACCAGCTTTACAGATCCGGCTCCGATTGCCGCATACGATGCATACGACTGGACCGAATCCGACACCAGCCATGTTGCCTATGGTTCCGGAATGAGCGAGTGGTGCGGAAACTGTCACGTCGGCTTTCTGAATAACAGCCATATGCACCCGGCCGGCAATAACGAAAAACTGAGTCCAGATATAATTAATAATTATAATGCTTATATCAAAACAGGAGATATGAATGGAAATTATTCAACTGCATATCTGGCACTGGTTCCCTTTGAGCAAGGCATAACGGATGCAACTCTTCTCGATCCGTGGAGCACGTCAGGGCCTGACCCTGCCGGGACTGCAAATGTCATGTGTCTGACCTGTCACAGGGCCCACGCTTCGGCATTTAATAATATCGGCCGCTGGGATTTCAGCGCCACATTTCTTGCCGATTCTCATCCTCAGTATGGCGACGACGAGGCAACCGGTGACGATGTGTTCAACAGCTATTATGGAAGGGATATTGTTGCAGATTTTGGAGAATATCAAAGCCAGCTTTGCAATAAGTGTCATGTGCAGGACTAAATCCCTTCCAACCTCCTGCCTGTGACTTCCCTGTAACCCTTTGCCGGATTATAAAATTCGTACCTGCAGCGGCTTTCTTCCATACTGTGAGGCAGCTATCCGGTCAAATTTCCGCTCACATTATAGGGGCAAATCTGTATTGTTATTTAATTCAATAGCTTTCACTCTGGCATTCAAATTGCAAATATCTATGCTAAGTGGTAAAAATGAGCGAATTAACAGAGAAAGAAATAATATTGATATTAAAGAAACTCGGGATAAGCACCAACTCGGATCTGGAGGCCTGTTTCATTGCTTACAGGGAATACTTCACACGGCATTATATTTTGAGCACATGAGTATAAAGATCTTTCAGTGTTACCCGTCTGTACTGGTTAATTCTCAAAAAGAGAAGTGTCAGAATTGTTCTTTCACTCCGCCTGTTTCAAATGCCACGGCCGTTCATTTCTCTCTTTTGTTGGCAGGTCAACCTGATCTCCAGGTAATATACCAAGGTCAGTGTAGTCAAAACATGATCTTGCGTTAAAAGCGGGTATATTGACCAGACAGGACAGGCACCTTTGCTGGTTCCTGTTTACATTTAAAAAGGATACCCGCATCACCATCTGGGTCGATACCCGACCACCCGCCGAACATCGCAGCATTATTCGCACAGACGGCACATTATCGAGGTCGGACCTCGATAGAAACAGGATGATTGCCAATCCATTTGCATCGGGAAGATAGATGTGACGCAGGCAGACGTCATATTCTTGCGAGGAGATTTCGGCAAGAGCCTTTGCACCGTTCTTGGCGGAAACAACCACCCTCGACTCCTGACGAAGCGCTTTTTCCAGCGCATAGAGAATAAGGGGTACATTATCCACGATCAAGATCCGTTTTTTCATGTATTGCAAATTGCAAGTGCTATACCACTTTCATGAAAATACGTTCCGTGCTTGTATATCAGGAAGTTACGTGTGAGGAATGAACCGGATGTGCTGCACAGGAGAATTTGTGATCATTTTAATTATGTATCTGTTAATGTATAAGCGTGGATTTTATGCCTTCATGTCATCCTTGTTATTAAATGAATCTAACTGCACAATATTTAGTGCAAATTTATGATAAAATATCACCTGAAGTGATTCCTTGTCCGAAACCGATTGACGACGTACAGAGGTTCATAAAGCATGAAATATAAAGGGAGAGTGTTTATCGTAGATGACGACGAGACCATCGCGGCAATGCTGGAAAGAGTGCTGAAAAAAGAAGATTACGAAGTTCGTAAGTCCCACGACCCGAAGGGTGTTGTGGAAAGTGTCAAGTCGTGGGCGCCGGATATCGTTCTCCTTGATATCACTCTCCCCGGGATGAGTGGTATGGAAGTATTAAAAGCACTGAAACAGGATGAAGTAGATGCTCAGGTAATCATGCTTACGGCTGATGATTCGGCCGAGTCGGCAGTCAAGGCGATGAAACTTGGAGCAATAGATTACATTACAAAACCCTTCATTATTGATGAAGTGAAGTTAATCCTTGGCGGTGCGATGGAGACGCGGAGTTTGCGTAAAGAGGTCGATTATCTTCGGCAGATCAGTTCCGAGTTTATCGAGAGGGATCTCGTGGGGCACTCGGCTGCTCTTGAAATGACGAAGGAGAAGATCGCAAAACTGGTCGATGCCCATGTTTCCAATATCCTGATCACGGGAGAGAGCGGAACGGGGAAAGAAGTGGTTGCACGATACATTCACCATCTGATGAGCGCAAATGTCGACAGGTACTTCCCCTTTATCGCGGTCAATTGCACGGCCCTGTCCGAAACGCTCATCGAAAGTGAACTCTTTGGATATGAAAAAGGAGCATTTACGGACGCAAAAAACATGAAAAGAGGACTGTTCGAGATCGCCCAGGACGGGATACTTCTTCTTGATGAGATCGGCGATATGAAGCTTGATCTGCAAAGTAAATTGCTGCGTGTCCTTGAGGAGAGAACGATACGGCGTATCGGGGGTAAGGAGGATATCCCGATCGATGTTACGGTTATTACTACGACGAACAGAGATCTGGAGCAGGCAGTTGAAAAGGGTGATTTCAGAATGGATCTTTTTTACCGCTTGTATGTCTTTGCGTTGTACCTGCCACCACTGAGGGAACGGAAAGAGGATATCATGGAACTGACGAACCATTATCTCCGCATGTTCGCTACGAAATACAATAAGAAACCTATTGAGGGATTCTCTCAGGAAGCTGAGAAGTATCTCTTGAATTATCAGTGGCCCGGGAATGTTCGTGAGCTCAGAAATGTCATAGAAAAGATCGTGGTCCTTGAAACTACGGACCAGATAAAGCCAGAACATCTTCCCAGGGAGATCGTTGCTCCGAAAGCGAGTGCAGTACGAGAAGAAAGGGGCGGATTTGTATTGCCTGAGGAAGGCGTGTCTCTTGAGGACGTGGAAAAGAGCCTTATTCAGCAGGCTCTTGAAAAGGCCAGCTACAACAGGACGAAAGCCGCGAAGCTGTTAAACATTACCTATGATACATTTCGCTATCAGTTGAAGAAATATGGATTATAATGGGACCACTGAAAAGGCACGAGCTCAATTGAAAGGCCTCTGATAAATTTAACCCCGGCACGGTACGTCATGTTGTCATCATTCGGTTTTCTCCATTTCACGATACCTTTATTCTGAATTTCATTGTTTTTGAAATGCAGGACGGTGCCCGGTTTGATTGCATAATCTGTCCATATGCCGGCACCTGAATGACTGATATCGACTGTCACGTGATGCTCTTCTCCATATTGCAATCTCTATTGCTTGAGGTCATGATAACAACCCTGGTCCATGGAGAGATCTCATGGAGGCTCTCCGTGATCTCAAGGCCATTTGTGTCAGGGAGACAGATATCAAGGAGACACAGGTCGAATTCCCGCGGGGCCATCTCGTGAAGTGCGCTTTTCCCGTCCGCCACAGAGACACCCTCCCGGAACGCGGTCGCAAGCGCTTTTTCCAGAGCATACCGGATAAGAGGTTCATCATCAACAATAAGGATACGTTTCATAGAAAGAAACGAGCAAGTATCGTACCAATTTATTCGTAATCGGCGGGATACCCTATTGTCTTTCAAATATTTGTGCATCAGGCTTATGACCATATTTATGGATACTTAACCAGAAAATCATGCAAGGATTTTCATCAAATTTCATAAACACCTTGATTTTGAAGTGATTTTATGTGATATTATTCTGGCCCGTTCATTGCTAAGGGAATATCTATCTATTATAGATACAATGAAGAAAATCACAAGACAAAAAAAGGACATGCTAGCGTGCAACTAATAACAGGTATTATATATCTGATGTTCTTTCTCTCAGGTGCGGCCGCACTCATGTACCAGGTTGCATGGGTACGGCAATTGATGCTTGTTCTTGGCGGAACCCATTTGGCC
>Ga0209536_100011559_pt1 | contig 12917 bp, 13 predicted proteins | sample DeeMarSeWOR28_12_FD_187461 | JGI IMG/M metagenome (GOLD analysis project Ga0209536, IMG submission 187461) | Marine sediment microbial communities from White Oak River estuary, North Carolina - WOR-2-8_12 (SPAdes) (version 2) | ecosystem: Environmental > Aquatic > Marine > Intertidal zone >...
TCTACCGTGAGGGGGGGATACGAGCTGTGGAGCTTGGCTCCTCTGCTTTTTGCTATCCCGACCAGGTCAGCGGTGAGATGGCCTGCCCGGAGCTGGAGCTCGTTCGATTGTCCATTCCTCGGCGAGTATACACCCAAAGCCACCTGGATTACGTGGCAGAGGTCTTGGTCAGAATTGCAGAGCGGAGAGATGAAATTTCCGGTTACCGGCTAACCTGGGCGCCCAAACTGCTGCCCCATTTCACCGCAAGGTTCGAACCGGTTACCTAGAACACTGCAGAGCATCAACATAGGGGATCTTCCCCATTTACACCGGAGGGACAAGGAGGTGGCGTATGAAAAGATCTTTGCCTTCGGTAATTTCGTTTCCACTACAGCTCTTTCGCTTCCAACTCCTGGGCTACTCGGGCACCCTCCTTTTCGTCTACAAAGGAGAGAAGTATGCCCCCAGCCAGAAAGAGAACGGCTATGGAGAGAATTGAATGGCGGGGATTGCCCGTTATTACCGCCACTAACCCCATGAGTATGGGGCCGACCACCGCGGCGAACTTACCCAGCATATTGTAAAAACCAAAGAATTCTGCCGCCCTGTTGGCAGGGATGATGCGAGTATAAAAGGAGCGGCTCAATGCTTGCACGCCTCCCTGTACCAGGCCGATGGCAACGGCAAGGAGGTAAAACTCTCCGCTGCTCTTCATGAACCTGCCCCAAAAGGTGACCCCAATGTAAATGGCAATGCCCAAAAGGATTGACCTTTTGGTGCCAAGTCTCTCACCGAGCTTGCCGTAAAGGATGGCGGCCGGAAAACCTACGAACTGAACGATGAGCAAGGCCAAAATGAGGCTGTTCTCGGCAAAGCCCAGGGACATGCCGTAGTCCACCGCCATTCTTACGATAGTGTCGACCCCGTCTATATACAGCCAGTAGGCCAGGAGAAAAAGGAAGACCATCCGAAATTTGCGGATTTCTGCGAAGGTGCTTTTGAGCTGTTGAAAACCGCTGGTGACCATTGCCCAACCACTTTTTTTGTGGCTCACTGGCGGTTCCTTTACCCAGATGGCTACGGGGAGAGAAAAAAGAGCCCACCAAGCAGCAACACTGAGAAAAGAGATCCGCACCGCTGCAGCCGCGTCTGCAAGGCCAAAAAGTTCAGGCTTGAGGGTCATGAAAACGTTGAATGCAAAGAGCAGTCCGCCTCCAAGATAGCCCAGGGCAAAGCCAACGGCCGAAACCATGTCTTCTTTGCCAGCGGGAGCCACACTTACCAGGAGAGAGTCATAGAAAATGTTACCCCCCGAAAAGCCTATGACTCCCAGAACGAAAACGATAACCGCAACGTGCCAGGCTCCCTGGGCGACAAAAAACAAACTGCCAGTCATAATCACACCCATGGTAGCAAAAAACAAAAGGAACTTCTTTCGAGCGCCTCCCTGGTCAGCTATTGCGCCAAGGACCGGTGCCAGGGCCACTACGATGAGGCTGGCTATGGAGTTTGCCAGGCCCAAACGAAAGGTACTGGTGGTGGCCTCCACGTCGACATTCCAGTATTTTTTGAAAAAGAGCGGAAAAAACCCCGCCATGACCGTGGTGGCGAAGGCAGAGTTGGCCCAGTCATACAGGGCCCAGGAGACTACGTTTCTGTTGGTGAGGGAACTTTTCGTTTTCACACCTACCCCGTTACCCTGAATATCCTATGAATGTTCTCAGTGAGCCCTGCTCGTGGTGTCCGGTCTTCCCTGAAAAAATACGGAGAACCTCACTCGAGCTCAGTCATGTTTATAATTCATGCGCCCACATATGCCAAGAGATAAGAGCTTCAGGAGTTTCCCCAAAAATATTCTCGTAATCCAGGCCACGGGAAGGCTACTCCACAACGCGCATGATTGAATCCCGCTAAAGCAGGATTCGAAATGGGATGCTCGTTGTTTCGCAGCCTTCCCTTTTGGCCTTTGCGCTGTGTCTTCTGCGTGAGCCCTGGAACGACAGAGGAGACAGCACAAAGGCCACTTTCTATGTGCACAACGAAGAAAAGCGGCTCCTGAACAGAGATTAGAAGAATTATCTACTCATTTTTGGGGAAAGTCCTGATAAGAGCTTTGGCTGGAACTGCACCAAGAAAACCACCTCTTGGACACCTGCGCAGGGAATGGTTATCATAAAGTTCTGGAGATCACAGAGCACCCTGGTGAAAAGAAGTTCGAGGCACTTCTCCACCACTGCAATTCGTTGCTGTTGAGAAAACAGAAAGAAGCTATGGCACTGTCTGAGAAAATCGCCCTCGTGGCACGGGCTGCAGAACACGGATCCCGACCCGCCATAACCTCCACCGAGGGTACTTACACCTACAGCCAGTTACTGGAGAGGTCCAGGCAAATCGCACTTACTTTGTTAGGTGGAAAGGACGATCTGAAGGAAGAACGGGTCGCCTTCCTAACACCGAGAGGTTTTCATTACGTTGCTGTGCAGTGGGGGATCTGGCGTGCTGGTGGCATTGCCGTGCCACTGTGCGAAATACATCCCCTTTCTGAACTCGAATACGTTATTGGCGACTCAGGAGCCAGTATTATCGTCGCCCATCCGCAATTTGAGAGTACACTCCGGGCAGTGGCCAAGGACAGAGGTGTGCCTTTTTTTTTAACGGAAGACCTGCTCTCTCCTACCAAAGGATCGCTCCCCCAAATAGACCCTGCTAGACGGGCAATGATTCTCTACACCAGCGGCACCACAGGGAACGCCAAAGGGGTTGTGAGCAGCCATCTAACTATGCAAGCTCAGGTCACTTCGCTGGTTGAGGCGTGGAGATGGGTATCGGAAGATTCCATCTTGCACGTACTGCCCCTCCACCACGTTCATGGCATAATCAATGTCCTCACATGCGCTCTGTGGGCAGGGGCCAAATGCGAGATTCTCCCTCGATTTGACCCCTGGGAAACATGGCAGAAGTTCATGGTGCAAGATCTCACTCTCTTCATGGCGGTGCCGACTGTTTACGTCAAACTTATTGCGGCCTGGGAGGCAGCGAATCCACACGAGCAAAAATTGATGCGGCAGGCTTGCCAAAAGTTTCGCTTGATGGTTTCTGGTTCAGCTGCCCTCCCTGTTTCGGTTTTGACGAAATGGCAGGAGATTACGGGGCACACTATTTTGGAGCGCTACGGAATGACAGAAATTGGTATGGCCCTTTCCAATCCACTGCAGGGTGAACGGGTGGCCGGCTCAGTGGGAACCCCCCTTCCCCAGGTTGAGGTGAGGCTTGTGGATGATGGTGGTAATCCAGTACCGCCTGGGGTGAGTGGTGAGATTCAAGTCAGGGGTCCCGGTGTGTTTCACGAATACTGGCAGCGACCGCAAGAAACCAAAGCAAGCTTCCGCCACGGGTGGTTCTCTACTGGCGACGTCGCTGTAGTTGAACAGGGAGTGTATCGTATATTGGGACGAAAGAGCACAGACATTATAAAGACAGGCGGCTACAAGGTCTCGGCCCTGGAGGTTGAGGAAGTTCTCCGTGCCCACCCGGCGATTAAGGAATGTGCAGTTGTAGGCATTGAGGACCCCGAATGGGGTGAGCGGGTGGGCGCTGCTCTGAATCTCCAAAGGGGAGAAGATCTAACCCTCGAAGATCTTCGCAACTGGGGCAAAAAAAGACTTGCCCCTTACAAGGTCCCTACGTGCCTTGTTATTGTTGATGACCTTCCCCGTAATCCACTGGGCAAGGTGCAAAAAACTTTAGTGAAGAAATTATTCTGAAAAACGAAACACGACAACCTTTGGGAAAAATGAGCTGAAGGAAGGTAATTCTTTTTTGACTCTGCCGACTCGTACTCAACAGGCTGATCCAGGCTGACACCGGGGTGACCTAGGAGACCATGATTTCGCTTATTTGGGTTGAACGTATTCGACATGTCTCTTTCATGCTGTGGCAGAGTCCTGGCCTTCGGCAGTGGAAAACCGGTTTCATTCTGAGATTATTTTTTTTGGCAACCGTCATGGTGTTGACTTCTTGCGATGGTTCTCACGGCAACTACCAAGTAAATGAGAGGAATACGATGGAAGCAGCAAAAAGCAGTTCTGTGCGGAATGTTCCCCAACCACCAGTGGACCTCAAGGTGCCAGAAATGGTCGAGACAGCAACGTTTGCCTTAGGCTGATTTTGGGGTCCCGATGCTCAGTTCGGGAGCATTGATGGAGTTGTTCGCACCAGGGTTGGATATGCGGGAGGAACAACAAAGAATCCAACATATTACAACCTGGCAGACCATACCGAGACGATCCAGATTGATTATGATCCTGCCAAGATCTCCTATGAGCAGCTTTTACATATTTTCTGGCAGAGCCACAGGCCGGAGAGAAGGCCCTGGTCCAGTCAATACAAGGCGGCGGTCTTTTACCACAATGAAGAACAGAAAGGGCTGGCGTTAAAAAGTAGAGATCAGGTTGCAGCGGAAATCGAACGTAAGGTTCACACAGAGGTAATTCCTTTTACTGCTTTTTACCTGGCCGAGGATTATCATCAGAAGTATCGCTTGCAGCAGCAGCGTGATCTTTTCCAAGAGTTCAAAACCATGTATCCGAACATGGTGGATTTGGTTAATTCTACCGCTGCAGCACGGGTAAACGGCTACCTGGACGGCCATGGGAATGTGCAGGAGATTGAGGTACAGGTGACCAGTCTCGGATTGTCCCCGGAGGGTGCAAACAAACTAGTGGACATGGTTAGAAGGTCTCAAGGGAGATGGGGACTGTGGTAGAGAGTCGGTTGTCACTTTCTCAGAGAATTGCCGTCACCTGCCAGCAAGCCGGAATCTTGTGCTCCTTACCTTATGCACCTAGCCAGGATTTCGAGCAATTCATCACTCTCAGGCGGTTTCTCAATGTAACCCTCCGGTTCCGGCACAGTTTCGCCCCTGTGAGTATTTAGCATCTTCATGGAGTGAAAAAAGGTTTTTTTGGAAATGGCCGAGATCATAATCACCGGGGTGCTTTTTAAATGCTCATCCGTTTTTACCTCACGATACATCTGGATACCACCGGACTTGGGCATCAGCACGTCAAGGATGATAACAGCGGGTTTCTGCTCACGGGCCTTCTGAATGCCTTCTTCGCCATTGCTGGCAGTAATCGGTTTGTAACCACTTGTCTCCAGAAGGGTTGAGAGGTAGATTCGCATGTCCATCTCATCATCAACTATCAGTACTTTCTTTTTTTGTACCAAGAAAAACCTCCGATGAGTTAGCCTCTTGTCATCTTCTTGCTGGCAACTCCACCCTGAACCATGCCGATAGGGTTATCGTGATCTTCGCCGGGCTGCAGTTCAAAAACCGCCTGAATCACATCAACTCGCTTTCGTCTAGAGCCGAGTATTCTCGCAGTGGGAGGGGGAGGGATATGGACTCTGTCAACGGCTCGCACATAGTCCATGCCAGCCAGGTTCTCGGAAGTCTCCGCACCTGTGAGAGGATCATCCCAGGTCACTATGAGCTCAAACGTGCTGTCGTGATCCTTGTTTTCGCCCGTGAGTGTTCCAGGCCAAAATCAATTCACAGAAATGTACCAGGATTACCTTCTTTCAACAACCTTTTTGAGATTCTCCGGGGCCACATTTTTCGGCCTCTGGCCATATGGAGTATTCTGAGATCCTATGGATCTACCGCCAGGCTGGGCCCGAAATTTGCAAACACTCATAGAGGGTGAGGAGCTTTTTCGGTAGCACGCTTTTCCCGAGGGGGGCGAGCAAAGCTTCATTCTGAAGTGTTCAATGGCTGGCACATGGGGGTAGATAAGGGTGCAGAGGTTTTATCTTGGCCTGAAGAGAGACCATCTCCAGAAAAGTATTTATCCTTTGGAAACCTCTTTGAGCATTGGCCGCAGCGCGGAAAATGACGTCACTCTAGTAGACTGGGAAGTTTCTCGAACCCATGCCAGAGTGAGTTTTCAGCAAGGTGCCTGGGTCGTCCAGGACCTGGCGAGTGCCAATGGGGTTATTTTTGCAGGTAAACGGGTCAGCGCCAAAGAGCTAAAATCCGGTGATAGGTTTCAGATTGGCGGCACTGAGTTTATCTTCATGGAGGAAAGCGGTCTGGAAGACTCCAGGAAGCTCTCTGACACGCTAGAGATTTTTGCCTCTTTGATCAAATACCAGACTCCCTTTTTAGATCCTGATCGGCAGAATTCCGGATCTATGCGATTACAGGGGACCCTTCTTTCAACCCCTATATTTCGCACCTTGGCAAAAAAGGAGCTCAGAGACCTGGAAGATATTACCAACTTACATTTTTTCACCGCTGGGCAGCTCATTTTCCGGGAGGGTGACCCAGGTCGCTCTATCTACCTCATCCTTGACGGGCAGGTGAAGGTATTCACGAAGGACTACCAAGGAAAGGAGTTTCAGCTCGCGACCTTGGGCTCGAACCATTTCTTCGGAGAAATGGCATTTCTCACGGGGAAACCACGATCCAGTGCGGTGGCAACAGTACAGGAAAGCCTATTAGGGGAGATTAGCTACAAGAATATGCGCAGACTTATGATGCGCTATCCACCGGTCAAATCAGTGCTAGTAAAGTATTACAACGAGAGGGTCGAGGATTCTCGGAAAAAGCGGGCGCAGGCAAACATACAGGAGCGGAGGGAGCAGCCGCGCTTGAAAGAGAGGTTGTTGGTTAGTTTTGGAGTGTGGCCCATGGAGAATTTGCCAGTGGAGATGATCAACCATACCTATAAGGCGACCTCGTCTGACATTTCCCTCTCAGGAATGATGCTGGAGGTAATGGGACCAGCCATGGAAGCATTTCGGGCCGGTCTCCGCTTGCAGCTGGAAATAGGACTTCCAGATCGCTTTGGAATAATCGAAACGGAGGCCACTATTCGCCATGTGAGTAGAGACAAGAATACACTCAAGCTTGGGCTTGATTTTGTTGATACTACAGAGGAAGACAAAAAGAAGCTCGAAGACTTTATCTACGGGCAGACGCATAACTTGGAATGAAATTCGGACACGCTTATCGGGCTGATCGAAAAAACCTCACACTACAATCCGGTTCACGAGGCTGTCCGACACCCCACCGAAAGACTAACCCTGCAAGCACATTCCCGCCGAACCTGAAAAAATGGGCAAACTCCTCCAGGTGATTTTTCAGGCGTTTCCCCAAAAATATTCTCGTAATCCAGGCCACGGGAAGGCTACTCCACAACGCGCATGATTCGCGCCATTTATTGGCAGTGTTCCTGTAGAGGAAACGCCACATCTTCATGCAGGCCCTGGCAAGGCTGAGATGCGTGAGCAAAGGTTGCTCAGATGCTCGTTGTTTCGCAGCCTTCCCTTTTGGCCTTTGCGCTGCGTCTTTTGAGTGACCTGCCCTGTTGAATAGGGTTCCCTTGGGGAAATTCAACAGGGCTAGCGGAAGGTCCGTGCCACTTTCATGTGCACAACGAAGAAAACCGGCTCCTGAACAGAGATTAGAAGAATCATCTACTCATTTTTGGGGAAAGTCCTGGATGTTTTTTACATTGACAGGGATTTTCAGCTGAGCCTATGATGATAGGTAGGCCAATTTTCACCACCCTTGGACATAACGTGGGGGTACAGGTAGTACATATAATTTATAATTTAGCTCCGAGTGCCAAGCTGACTTGTCTCCATGGATTTTCCTTTCCTGGTCACTATCCTTTGAGACCGGATGTATGTTTTTTCCTGCTTCAGCACCTCTTCCCGCTCCATTTCCGCTGCTCGTCCACCGCGTGTCTTTATCTCTAGCGCGACTTCCTGCATGAGGCGAACTAAGGTCCCACAGTGAAAAAGAGGTTGAAGGTAATGCCGTTTGAAACGGTCTACGGCTCCTGATGGCGATAATGAAAGGTTGTCGGGGCGCAATGGCGCGAGCGTGCCGTTGTTAGGTATGAGGTTCAAGAAAAGAAAGGAGGAGATAGACAGAAACTTGCCGAAACGATGATGAATTGGATGTGAAGTTATTGAAGTAGTAGTTTTTGCTACTCGCAAAAGAGAGGGGATAGTTATGGCTGAAATAGGACATGGGGGCAAAGAGATTGTAGAGAGGATTCTAGGGCCGGCAGAGGCAGTTGCAAAGACGAAAGGGCTAAAATCGGTGCCGGTTAGAAGCCAGATTGCAAATGAGCTTATCGATATTGCCTATGGCTGGTTTACGCCTCTCGAAGGGTTCATGGGGAAGGCGGATCTGGATTCTGTATGCAAGAAAATGAGGCTGACGAACGGAGCTGTCTGGTCCATCCCCATCCTGTTCGATTTGTCCGAGGGGGAAGTATCTGACAATGGTATAAAGGAAGGAGACTCTCTCCTTCTCACCTTTGATGACAACCCAATGGCAATGTTTGAGGTGGAGGAGATCTACAACTACGACAAAGAGGAGATGTGCCAAGCCGTCTACGGCACAACGGAAGACAAACACCCCGGTTGCGCCAGAACGTATCAATACAAGGATACGTTTTTAGGCGGCAAGATTACCCTTGTAAATAGGCCGAAGATAAATCCGCCTTATGACCCCTACTTCATACCACCGCTGGAGATGAGAAAAAGATTTAAGGGAAAGGGCTGGGAGAGGATTGTGGCCCATCAGACCAGAAATGTGCCCCACACAGGACACGAGTGGCTCATGAAAGGGGCTTGGTTCCAGGCATATGCTGAATTGTCCATTGAGAAACCTCTGGTTGGCGTTCTGGTAAATGCGATTATTGGGGCAAAGAGAAAAGGTGATTACATCGACGAGGCTATCATTTTGACCCACGATGAGTTGAGGAAGGCAGGCTATTTTGGCGATCATAACCACCTTACCTCCCTTACCTTCTGGGATATGAGGTATGCAGGTCCCAGAGAGGCCATCTTCCATGCAATGCTCAGGACCAATTTGGGGCTAACCCATCACATGTACGGGAGGGACCATGCAGGAGTTGGTACCTACTACGGGGCTTACGATGCCCATCATCTTCTGGCCACTGTCCAAGATGAGTTGGCCATTACGCCTGTGTATTCCATGAATTGGCTCTATTGTCCGCATTGCGGGGAAATTACTTCCGAAGGTCTGTGCAACCACAGAGACGAGTGGCAAATGTTCAGCGGTACTCTCATTCGCAGCATTGTTCAAGATGGTGTCAAGCCGCCGCGGCTTATATTTAGACCTGAGGTATTCGATTTAGTAATGGAATGTGCTGAAAAATATGGTTTTGGTTCTCCCTTTGTAACGGATGAATATCTGGAAAAGAGAACGCCTGTTTTCAACATTCCACCCCTGAGCACATAAGAGGAGGTGAAGTTATGGCCGAGGAAAAATTTCCAATAAATATCTGGGTCAATGAAGAACGATACGAGAAACTACAAACGGCTGGACTGGCTGATATGTGCGAGGAGATGTTGGCCGGGCTCAAGGTGATCAGGGTCTATGCCAATAGCGAGCAAAGGGACAAAATACTCAAGGTTTTTCCCACAGCAAAATTCGATTCTGCCACCACCAAGAGCATCGAACTCTTGCCCCGCGAGGTGAAAGATGCGATTTTTGCTAAGGTTGTGGAAAAAAAGAACATAGAAATATTGGAAGAGTTTCTTGGACAATACTAGGGCCGGTGTCCGGAGATAGGCACGGGGGAGACCCCATATGGCCTCCCCCGCTCTCAACAAAGGAAACGATTGTGAAAGACAAGGATTTAACCTTGGTGGAAATGATACGTAATCCCAGGATGTCACTATGTGAAGCCAGCGAATTGACACGGGATGGGCACTACTATCTGTATCGGTATGACGGCTCAGAGGGTACCTTCTATCGAGCCACAGTACCCTCGGGCGCAGGAGATATGCACTTTCGTAAGTTAGGGCCAAAGGACACTATTCCCCTTGGGGGTTGGGCAATGGTTGAAGCAACGGAACTCTCCGACAGCCCTCTAACCCTGGTGACCAGATAAAATGAACCTATAGCAACGGTTCCCGCTGCATAAACCTTCCTCGATGATTTCGTTGTCATTAAAATCTGCACTACCCTAAGACTCCATCAAGTCTCTACGCTAGCCTGAAGACAGAGTCCCCTGCAGTATATGGTAGGGTGGTAATGTTTTCACACAAGTCAGGGCAGAGGATGAAGCGGAACTGTCCGCAAAAAAAATGGCGCCTCCGGGCGCCAGGAGCATGGAAAATCTTGTTGTTCAGGCTGGCCCTGATATTCCATGAATTACGTGCTCTGACCATGGATATGGCCATCCTTCCTGGCGTCCTCGCGTGTTCCTTCGACAGGCTCCCCGCGACTACGCTCGGGACAGGCAGGACAGGCTCACCCTGGGACGTACCGTGCAGGTACGGTTCGCAACCAATCATGCGGTACCGCATGATTGGTTGCCAGGCACGCCCATGTTCATGGTCTCGCGACAGCAATTCATGAAATATACGGGCTAGGTGATCCTGGTTGGGGGATCCTGTTTTTTCATGAGCTCGATATCCCGTGGATTGCAGAGCTGACTTGGGAGTTCTGCCACTCGACCGCAGGCTATGCAAACAAAGTTTATATGTTGTAACTTGGGCTTACAAATGTGTCGTGGATCCGTGGATGCCTGGCCACAATGATCGCAGACGTAGGCTTCACCTACTTCTACCGGGTTGCACAGGTGACCAAATTTTTCCGTTGACTTACCGCAGGTCGCGCACATGTGAACTTTCTCAGCCATAATTTCCTCCCCTTTCAATTCCACTGAAGTCTATCGCCATCGTATGGTTCGGTCCGCGTCTGTAAAAGAGCTACAAGCGACCACCTACGACCGAGCCTACGAAGGGTTTTTCTTCTTTCCACCACGAGATCGATCCTCGATCTCACAGCTTCCACTCATTCAGGTTGAAATGCCCAATTTGGGCAGTATCCATTTGTTCAATACTATCCATACTACTAGGATTCCCAGTAATATCCAGATGTTGTCCATAATTATTCCCAACCTCTTCTCACGTGCCTATGGAGTATAGGTCCGTGGCCACTGGTTGCCATAGGGGATTCGAAGATCTTCTAAGATAATCATTCTACTGATTTTTGCACCCACCGCAATGGATAAATAACCAGAAGTTTCCCCAAAAATTTTTACCCAAAACTGGCTTGACCAGAAATGGGTAAAAAAACACAATCCCATGGACAACTCTTTTTGCGGTTATTCTAATGCATGACCCTTTGGATTAAATATGGTTAAATAATGGTCAAACTCACAAGCAAGGAGATCTGACATGATAGAAGGTGAAGTTTTGGCAGACGTACGGGGATTTCTTAAGAGCAGGGTTATTCTCACTGCTGCCGAGCTCGATCTGTTTACCCGGCTCAACAATGGGCAGGCCACGGCAGATGATTTGGCCAGAGAACTCAGGTGCGATCAGAGGTCTTTGACCCGCCTTCTGGATTGTCTTGTGGCCCTCCAGCTTTTGTCAAAGCAAGACAGTGTTTACCAGACCTCTGAGCGTGGCTCTCTCCTCTCGGCGGAACATCCCGAGACTGAACTGCCAATGGTGCTCCATCTCAGTGGCCTCTGGGAAACCTGGAGCGGTCTTACCGACACGGTAAAATCCGGGAGGAATCCGAAAAGAAAGCCAGTGAGCGAGAGGGGTACAGATAGTCTTGAAGCCTTCATTGGCGCCATGCATGTGGTTGGCCGCAGCTTGTCAAAAGAGATAGCCGACTCCTACGATCTTTCTTCTTTCAAAAGGCTACTGGATATTGGAGGGGCAACAGGGACGTACGTCATGTCATTTTTGGAGAAAAATTCCGAAATGACCGCAGTGCTTTTCGATTTGCCAGATGTTATCCCCATGGCTAAAGAGATGCTCATGGGGGAGGGTTTACTGGAACGGGTAGAACTGGTGGCAGGGGATTTTTACCATGATGAACTACCCGAAGGGTGTGATCTTGCCCTCCTTTCAGCAATAATCCATCAAAACAGTCCCCAGGAGAACCTGGATCTTTACCGTAAGGTACACCGAGCGCTGGTGCCGGGCGGCAAGCTGCTCATCCGTGACCACGTAATGGATGCAGATCGCACTTTTCCTCCCCAAGGAACACTTTTTGCCATAAACATGCTGGTGAACACCAAAGGAGGCGACACCTATACATTCGGCGAAATAAACGATAGTTTGAAGGAAGTGGGTTTTGGGGAAGTTACGCTGGTCAGAAAGGGTGAACGGATGGACTGCCTGGTTGAGGCTAGAAAGGTGTAAGGAGGTTGCCCGGCAGTTTTGAGAAGGATTTTTATGAGAAAGGGCTGAGAATTGTGGCCGACAAAGTGTCCATTGAATTAGATGGTGATATTCTCGAGGTCCAGGCTGGGATAACGGTCAAAAAGGCTCTGCAAATAAATGGTTACAAGGTTTCGAAATATCCTGAGCCTGCATCTCTGTTCACCCCCTGTGAAACAGGCGGCTGCTGGAGCTGTGCGGTTGAAGTCAATGGCCGGCCCCAGCGTGCATGCGTCACCTCTGTAAGTGACGGACTATGTGTTAAAACGGTATTACCGGATAACTACGTTCCCCGGAGAATCGTCACCGGCTTCAGCGGGCATCACGTGGGAGGGGTGGGAACACCTTGGTGGCTCAAGAGCGGCACCGGTTATATAGAAGCAGCTTGTTTTGCTGCCGGCTGCAACTTTCGCTGTCCCCAGTGTCAGAACTGGGACATAACCTATCAAAGCCAGGGCAAACCACTATCTCCGCGGGAAGCAGCAGAGCGTATGACCGAGGCGAGGTACACATTCGGCGTCGACAGGATGGCCATATCCGGCGGCGAAAGCACCTTGAACAGGAAATGGCTGCTGGAATACGTGAGGGAACTGCATAGGTTAAACAGCGATGCCGGAGCCCGAATTCACGTTGATACAAACGGCTCCATCCTGACCAAAGATTACATAGATGAACTGGTTGAGGCTGGAATGACCGATGTG
>Ga0209536_100011560_pt1 | contig 12917 bp, 13 predicted proteins | sample DeeMarSeWOR28_12_FD_187461 | JGI IMG/M metagenome (GOLD analysis project Ga0209536, IMG submission 187461) | Marine sediment microbial communities from White Oak River estuary, North Carolina - WOR-2-8_12 (SPAdes) (version 2) | ecosystem: Environmental > Aquatic > Marine > Intertidal zone >...
TCAAACCAAAGCAGGTAAATTGCTTGGACTTACCGAAAGAAACCTTCGTTACAAACTAAAGAAATATAAGATAAAACATTAGGTGCCCAGATTCGCGTCTGAACTTTACTTGTTCTAGTCGTTGTTTGTTAAAGACTGGTATTTCAAAATTCGTCGACTACCGGGACACGATCAGCATAATATCCATTATAAAAAACCGATCACGGTGTGGTATTGTGTGGCGAATGAATCCGTGACCGGTTGATTTGCGAGGGCATTATAAATCAAATCCTAATGAGACCGCAAAAATCTGGTTTATGTAATTGTAGAAATAATCGTTGGAGTTGTTCTTAATATAATTGTAATTGAGTGAAAGGTACAAACCGGTTATAAAATTACTCAGACCAAATTCTAACGAGGCACCCAATGAAAATTCATTATCTATTCTTAGCTCATCCAGATCATTCCCCTCTTCATCTGCAACAGGTAGGTCTGTATAATTTCTGACTTCATAAAGCCCGGAAATTTTTCCGATAATATTTGGGAGGAAAAGATATGTGAGAGTCAATCCTGTCTCAATCCCATCACTTGAATAAACATCGTTGAATAGCTCTTCCTCATAATAAATATAATCGAACGAGTTAACATAGCGGTTGCCTCCGTTCAGATTTTTTCTGATGAAGGCAAATCCGCTTAGTCCTAGTTTAGGAGTAATCCCCTGCCCTAATTGTAAATATAATCTTGCTTGCAGAATATCATTAGCAAGTCCCTGACTTTGATAATCTTCAATATAATTTTTCTGATCAAGTTCTACAGCAGCTGTGAATGTTGTTCTGCTATCAAAACTATTTATTAACCTTAAAAATGCTTTGAATTGATAATTTGAAAAAATTGAAAAGTTTTTATAATCAATTCTGTTTCCGACTAAGCCAATTTGGATTTTATTACTCTCGCTTATTGAATGCATGTAATTTGCATAAGCTGAAACCTGAGCATAGTCGAAAATAAAATATTCTTCTTTATTATTTCGTACCGTATAGTTTAATCCGATGTTAAGGGGGTTATCAAACTCAGAAAAAAGATAAGTGTTTACTAAACCTGCCTTATGAATGTTGGTTGATTTATCAGAATATTCGTAGTATCGGTTGAAAAATCCCTCATAATATATTTCTAAAATGTTGCTCTCAGTTTCAAAATCGTATCCCAGCTCTCCGCTAAAAGTATTAATAAAATCAGAAGCATTCAGATAGTTATTGAAAATGTTATCATCAAAGTAGCCGCCAACATCAGCAATTAGATAAAGTTGTGCATTAATATTTGTATAAAACAAAAGCAATAGAAATAAACACAGGGAATGAAATAATTTTTTCATTTAATTGGTGTATCTAATTATTATCTGCCACCATTTTTCCCACCGGGTCCACCCTGACCACCTTGATTTGAGCCTTGCCGGGTTCTTTTTCTTAATTTTTGAAAGCTCATTCCACCCGCACGTGTGTCAGCTATCCCATCTCCATCTTTATCAATAAAAACATCTTTACCCTTATTCTTTCCTTTTGATCCGGAAATTTCATTGCCGGTATGGTTTCTATTCTGATTTTTTATCTGGTCATCTTCGCCCTGGTTCTTTTGCTGTTGCTGTTCTTGTATTTGTTTTTGTTCTCTGTCCTGATTCCGAGTGGAGTCCTGAGCGCTTACTTTTAGAGCCAGAACAAATGAGCCAAGGATTAATGTTGCAAGTACTGTTTTCATTTTATTTACCTCCATATTGATTGAGACAAAGCTTGTGCCGACAAATATCTTTTAATACTATATTATTTGTGATGTCAGTGGAATGAACACGACCAAATTGTTGAAAAACACGACCAAATGGGCGAGATTTTAATCTTAGAATAGCGACTTATTAAAACTTTAACTGGGGCTTAACTTATTTTCTTTTAAAAGGAATTGTAATTGTAAAGCAGGTACCGGGATGATCTTGCTTTGCCATCCTGGAAGGACTTTCAGCTTTAATGGTTCCACTATGTCGTTCAAGTATTCTTTTTACTACAGAGAGGCCAAGACCGGAACCTTCTAGTACTATTTTCTTTACATTACCTGCCCGATAAAAATCATTAAATATTTTCGGAAGTTCGTTATCAGGTATGCCAACACCATCATCGCAAATTTCTATAATTAAATTTTCATCATTACTATTAATTGTTACTTCAACAGTCCCACCATCTGCTCCATACTTGATTGAGTTGCCAATAAGATTTGAAACGGCAATATCCAGCAGGAACTTATCTCCCTTAATTTTATCTTTTGTGATTCTTTCGTCTGAGAGTTTAAGATTTATCAGGTGAGCATCAGCCGAAGGTGTTCTTTTTTTAATAACCCCAGAGACTATCTCATAAATGTCAATCTCCTCCTCATCGTACTGATCGTAAAGAGTTAGTTTTGAAACGTTGAGGACATCGTTTATCATCTGGATGCCTTCGTCAGTCCTGTTTTTAGCACGAACCAATTTTTCTTCAACTGTTTCATCAATGGGTCCAAGAATTTTCTGCAAGATAATATCAATATAAGATGCAACTGCAACAATTGGTGTTTTTATTTCGTGCACAATACCCATTATGTATTTTTGTTTTTCTTTTTCAGCTGCGTTTATTTTTTTTATCGATTCAACAAGATCTTTTTCTCGTTTATAAAGTTGACGCGCAATCCCATTGGAAAGATAAATACTGATAAAAATCATGAAAGTAAAAGTAGACAGATAAGCAATCACAAAATTTACATTGGTATAGAGATCAACATTAAACAACCCGCTAATATGATGATGAGGTAAAACACCAAGATGTTCAAGAATAATCATAATTATAAACATAGCTACGAATATTACAGCTAGAGTATATACCAAAGCACCAGGAAGAATTAAACTTCCAATTATCATATGAAAAATTAACAGCATATAAATCGGGGACTCTATACCTCCTGTAAAGTAAACAAGCAGTAAAAGGAACAGAAGATCAAGAAGCATTTGTATGAGTGAGAGATATAGGGGGTTGAATTTATCAACTTCCAGTTTTACATGTTTCCTCAACCAATGAAGAACAATGTTATATGTGAGGCTTACAATAGCAATCGCCGGAATCGCAATTAGTTGACTGGGACTTAGATCAATTTTTAGTATCAGAATTGAAATTAGAATAAACACAACAAGTGTGGCTACAAAACCATATCGCAGCCTGATGAACCAAAGATTCCTTTTGCGGACCGCTTCCCAGAATTCTTTTTGTTCCCTAGCCCATTCGGGTACCAAGTTTATCATTAGTTTATTTATGAATGTCATTCCGTTTTAAACATGTTACTGGCAGAATTTAAGGAAACTACAGACTATATATTTTTTACTTACGCAATATATCTACCACGCTTCACATAATTAGTGTGCAGTAATTGGTGTGATAAATGTCCGCAAGGACCATCGGTTAGGAATTCATTATATATGTCAACAACGTGACGATTTTCATGAGATTTTCTGACTGGCAAAGATTTATCTTCATCATAAATTGCTTTTGCTCTCAACTTACGGATTTCAGGTGTTGTCGGGATTGGCTGACCTCCTCCACCTATACATCCACCCGGGCAAGCCATGAATTCAATAAAGTGACATTCACTGAATTTGCCTCCAGCTTTAATATCATCCATTATTTTTTTAGCATTAGCTGTTCCGTGGGCTACTGCAATTTTTAGAGTCACACCCTTCAACCAGTCCCAGTCAGGAATCAGATGAGCAATTAATTTTGGTACCGAACCAACTTCAGTAATAGGAAGTTCTGCATACTTTATTCCCTCAAATCCTCTCACTGGGGTTATCTCTGCATTTGCAAAAACATCTTCCACTTTTTTACCGGTCACAAATTCAATGACTGTCCTTAAAGCTGCTTCCATAACACCACCGGTTGTACCAAAGATTAATCCTGCACCTGATGCATCACCAAAAGGATCATCAAAATGTGACGGGGGTATTTCAGGCAAGTATATGCCGGCTTCTTTTATCATCTGAGCAAGTTCACGAGTTGTTAATCCATAATCAACATCCTTAAATCCGGAATCGACCATTTCGGGTCTGTTGCACTCGAACTTTTTAGCAGAGCAAGGCATTACTGCAACCGAAACAATATCCTTTGGATCAATTCTTTTTTTCTTTGCATAAAATGTTTTAATCAGGGCACCGAACATTTGCTGTGGTGATTTTGCTGAACTCAGATTATCAACGTATTCAGGATAAAAATGTTCCAGGTATTTTACCCAGCCCGGTGAACAAGAAGTAAATTGGGGCAGAGCAACTTTTTCATTCTTTGCAAGTGCTTTATATAATCTTTGAATAAGTTCCGTTCCTTCTTCAAATATCGTAAGATCTGCTGTGAAGTTGGTATCAAACACAACATCAAATCCTATTCTTCGCAAAGCTGTATTCATTTCTCCGGTTAACGAATGACCGGGACCCATTCCAAACTCTTCACAAATTGCTGCACGCGGAGAGGGGGCTGTTTGTATTACTACATGCTTACTCGGATTATCAATTGCTTCCCATATTTCATCCCTTGGATCATTTGCACGAAGCGCACCTGTCGGGCATCGATTGATACACTGACCACAGTTTATACAAATAACTTCTGCGAGTGGTTTTTCCCAGAATGTTCCGATATGTGTGAACTGACCTCTGTCCAATGCCTCAAGGGTGCCAACTTCCTGTAAATCGATGCATGTTCGTACACATCTTTTGCAAAGCACACACTTATTCATATCACGAACTACCGAAAAAGAAGAGTGGTCAACTTCATACTTTGGCAACTCAATATGGCCAAACTCGTATTCATCCACTCCGTATTCTTTTGCAAGTTTCTGAAGCTCACAATTATTATTTCTGAAGCAGGAATAACACTCACCATGATGTTCACTCAGTAACAAGTTAAGAATATCTTTCCTAGCTCTTCTAACTGCACTTGAAGAAGTTTTAATTTTAATTGGTGTCGAAATCGGGAAAGCACACGATGCTTGAAGAGTTCTCATCCCCTCCACTTCCACAACGCAAATACGGCATACACCAGCAACACACAGGTCTTCGTGATTACATAATGTTGGTATATGTATCTGATTCTGCTTGCATGCTTCAAGGATTGTTGTACCAAGTGGAACAGAAATATTTTCCTCATTAATCTCTATTGAAACTGTCCCGCCAATGTATTCGGGATTTTCTGGCTTTTCAATTACAAGCGATTTCTGACTTACCGGCGCTCTTAACGTTTCTTTACTTTCCATTTCTTCCTCCCCTACCACCATTGAAAATTTCATCCTTAAAATTTTCAAGAATTGAAATAAAAGGATTCGGACTTGACTGACCTAACCCACATTTTGATGCAAGCTGCATTGTCCTACCCAAATCTTTTAACCTATTTATATATGCAAATGTGTATTCACCTTTTTCAATCATTCCCACTCCTTCCAGAAGCTTCACGTTTCCAATTCTGCAAGGTGTGCATTGCCCGCAAGATTCATCAACAAAGAACTCCATAAAGTTTTTTAAAACCTGAAGCATATCTCTGCTTTCATCAAAAACCATTACTGAACCTCCGGTCGGAACATCTTCATAAGCAACTGTTCTATCAAATTCAGATTTCGGAATACAGTGACCGGAAGCCCCTCCAATCTGAACAGCTTTCGTGTTCTTTGCTCCGACAACTTCGAGTAGCTCTGAAATTTTTATACCCCAGAAAAGTTCGTACACGCCAGGTTTATCACAATCACCTGAAACAGAAAATAATTTTGAGCCTGTCGATTTATCGGTCCCAAATTTTGCAAACCACGCGCCGCCCTTCATAATTATATGACTGACCGCAGCAAGAGTTTCTACATTATTGACTGATGTTGGTCTTTTCAGGAAACCTGTGTTGATTGGATAAGGTGGTCTGTTTCTAGGCTCGCCGCGATGACCTTCAAGAGATTCTATCAAGGCTGTTTCTTCGCCGCAGACATAAGCTCCCGAACCAAGGAAAATTTCAATGTCAAAATTGAAATCTTTTTTCCCAAGAATGTTTTCTCCAAGCAAATTATCTTTTCTCATAACATCAAGATAGTCTTCAAGAGGTTTTAACAAGTATTCGTACTCACCTCTCAAATAAACAATTCCTTTTTGTGCGCCAATTGTGTAACCGCCAACAACCATCCCGTCAAAAACTAGCTCGGGTAATTCCATGAGTAAGACTCTATCTTTAAATGTTCCCGGTTCTCCTTCATCTGCATTACAGACAAGAAACTTTTCATCTGATTTTGCTGCTGCTGTCAGCATCCATTTAGTTGAAGTCGGGAATCCCGCACCACCTCTTCCCCTTAATTTTGAATCTTTTAATTCAAAGAGAATATCTTCGCGTGACATTGACAATGCTTTCTTTATTGCGTCTCCTCTTTTGTATTCTGAGAAGATAACGGGACCGGATCTTTTCTTTTTTAACGTTTCCATTCTCATTTCACCTTTCCCAAAAGTTCAACTGCTTTTTCGGGTGTGACCTGAAGGAAAACCTGATCGTTGATCGCCATTGCCGGACCCATATCACATAAGCCGAGACAGTTTGCATACTCAACAGTGAACTTATTGTCTTTTGTTGTTCCGCCAATTTTAATTCCAAGCTCTTGTTCAACAGCTTTCACTAGTGCGCTCTTTCCTTTCATATCGCAGGAAATTGTCTGGCAGATGCGAACAAGATTTCTTCCTTTCGGGTTGGAATTAAGAAATGCATAAAAAGAAATAACACTGTAAACTTCAACAGGATGAATATTTAAAAGTCGTGCAACTTCCTGCTGGGCAAATTCAGAAATGTGTCTGTGCTTCTTCTGAATTTCGTGAAGTATCATCAATAAAGATGAGCGGTCATTTCCGTATTTGTCTATATAGCTCTCTATTTCTTCGGAGAGAGCATTTTTTTCTGCTACAAACATTGCTCACTCCTTATAATGTAATTCTAAAATTTTTTCAACTTTGTCAATTAATGTATCGGGAGAAATCGGTTTTTCAATAAACTCATCCACCGGGACCATTTCTCCTGCTGCAAACTCGAGACCCAGTGCTTTTGACACCGAGGTATACATTATTATAGGTATCTCGAATTTTTCTTTCCTGAATTTTTGTGCAAGAAAAAATCCATCATCAGGTTCATTCATCATAACATCGAGAATGATCAAATCAGGATTTTTTTCTTTAACAATTTTGTATCCGTCATCCGGATTATCTGCGGTGATCACTTCATAGCCTTTTGCGGAAAGCACAAGACTGCTTGCATCAAGTATATCATGATCATCATCTATTACTGCAATTAGTGACATTTAATTACCCCATTATAGAATATAATGTTCGTTTATTGCTAACCGCTGATACGCATGTTAAGTGCCACTGCGTAAAAAAATTCACAGTTGCTTTAAATGACTTAAAGTGGTCTTAAAGACTTTATTGTTTTCTTTTTTCTTATTTGTTGGAAGGTTTATTTCTCAAAAAAGAAAAGAATTTTGGAAAAAAATATTTTGCATTTGTGAAGTGTTAATGAATGTGTAATTAGTGATTTCTACAGAGAAAAAAATCAATTGTTAAAAATAAAGTCGTTGTTTTTCTAGTCAACTTTAAGTCTTAAACGAGATAAATTTCGGCATGGCTAAGCAATGGCATTAACTTGCCAATTAACAACAAATATCGTAATATCAACCGGGGAGAATTAAACATTTTTATTACAAAACTATAGTAGGAGGCTATATGCTCAAATTATTTGCTGCATTTTTGTTCTGTCCTGTACTTCTCTTTTTTTCATCAGCTTCATTTGCTCAGGATGGAAGCGACGTTCAGGTTGTTCACATCCAAAAAAATACAATGAAAGGTATGTTGGGAGATGATGCAGACGCTTTCAATGAAATGCTGAAAAGGCAAGCTAAAGTAATTAACAGCGATTCACGTGTTCTCAGTTCTGAAGTCCTCAGACATTTCTGGGGAGCTGACAGCAGGGACCTGGTAATTGTTATCAAATTCAAAACTGAAATGGACTTGTTTGCCTTTTATAATGATTTCAACTCTCTTTTAGAAAAAGCTTACTCCAAGGAACAGCTGGATGCAGATAATGCATTGTGGGAAAAATATGTTGGTCAGCATTCAGACGAGGTTTACAGTGTAGTCCCGGGCACAAGCAAATAACTAAAAAAAATAAAATATTCTAAGTGTCGGTTTGAAATCTTCCGGCACTTTTTAATTTTAAACTGAATCTTCCAATACCTAACTTTGATTATTATTGAGTTAAAAACTTATGAAGAAATTTTTTTTCAGTTTTATACTTACCTCACAAATACTTTTTTTTATTTCCTGTTTGAAACAACCGGAACCTCTTAGTGCAGAAAATGGAATGGTTGTATCTACAAGCTCATATGCTTCCAAAGTTGGAGCTGATATTTTAAATAAGGGCGGAAATGCTGTCGATGCTGCTGTTGCAGTAGGATTTGCTCTTGCTGTAACGTATCCAACGGCTGGAAATCTCGGCGGTGGCGGATTTATATTAATTCATCTCGCCACTGGGGAAAATGTTGCCATAGACTACCGTGAAAAAGCCCCTCTTGCTGCTCATAAAGATATGTATCTAAACGAGAGCGATGAGTTTGTTCCTGAATTAAGTTTGCAAGGTGCCACTTCTTCCGGTGTGCCAGGAAGTGTTGCTGGTTTGATTTATACGCTTGAAAAATATGGAACAATGTCCCCCGAAGAAGTGATCCAACCCGCAATAGATCTTGCAAAGAATGGATGGAAGCTTGAAAGAAGAGATTCGATTTATTTCTCGGAGAATCTTGAATTGTTTTTAAAATATCCTTCTTCAAAAAAAATCTTTACTAAAAATGGTGCACCATATACAACCGGAGATGTATTCATCCAGAGTGATCTGGCATGGACATTAGAGCAAATAAAAGAAAAGGGCACGGATGGTTTTTACAAAGGAAAAGTTGCTGAACTCCTAGTCGAACAGGTAAAATCTCTCGGTGGATATATTACTCTTGAAGACCTCGGGAAATACACCGTGGTTGAACGTAAACCGATCATCGGAACTTACCGTGGATATAAAATTGTTTCAATGCCTCCACCAAGCTCTGGAGGAATTGCTCTTGTTGAAATGTTAAATATTCTTGAAAACTATAATCTCTCAAATAAAAATTGGGAAAGTGCTCAGTACATTCATCACATTGTTGAAGCAATGAAGTATGCTTATGCTGACAGAACCTATCATTTGGGCGATGCTGATTTTTATCCTGTTCCTGAAGAACAGCTAATATCAAAAGAATATGCTAAAACAATTTTTAATCGCATTGAACGAGATAAAAACCTAGCGGTACCTTCCTCTGAAATAAAAAGTTTAGAGGTTGAACAAGCTTATGAAAGCACTGAAACAACGCACTATTCCGTTTACGATTCTTTCGGAAATGCGGTTAGTGTAACAACAACAATTAACTCGGCTTTTGGATCCGGAATTGTAGTTGAAGGTGCTGGTTTTCTTTTGAACAATGAGATGGATGATTTCAGCGGAAAGTCAGGAGTAATGAATCAGTTTGGTTTGCTTGGTACAGAAGCTAACTCTATCCAACCCGAGAAAAGAATGCTCAGCTCAATGACACCAACTATTATTTTAGAAGATGGTGAGCCATTTATAATCATCGGCTCACCCGGTGGATCAACTATTATAACAATTGTTCTGCAAGTAATTTTAAACTGTATTGATTTTGACATGAATATTCGCGAAGCCATTGAAGCTCCGAGAATACATCACCAGTGGATGCCTGATTCAATCTTTTATGAACCGAAAGGTTTAACCCCAGAGTTAAAAAACGAACTGACCCAAATGGGCTATCACTTCTGGGATCTGGATGCAGAAATACGATGGCTAGGAATAGCGGAAGGAATTATGATTGATAATGCAAACGGCATCATATACGGTGCATCAGATCCGCGTGGAGGGGGACTTGCAATTGGTTATTAAAAAATTCGCTTGTTAAGTTTGCAATAAAATAATATTAATAAAAATATTTCTGTAAATGGCTTTCAGCAAAACAAAACCATATAATGATCTACCTTTGCTTCTTCCTGATAAAAAATCCTGGGAAAGCATTAATGTTTACAAAAAACTTGCTGAAGCACGAGCCTCACTTGCTGAGTTGAAGGGTCGGCTTCCAATTATTCCCAATCCTTTAATGCTAATAAATACACTTGTCTTGCAGGAAGCAAAAGACAGCTCAACGATTGAAAATATTTTTACTACAAACGATGCTCTTTTTAAAGCCTTTTCATCTCCTTCTGCAGGACCCGATTCAGCAACGAAGGAGGTCCTTCGCTACCGCCAGGCATTGTGGAATGCTTTTACTAAAATGAGAAAACCTTCGGATTTTTCAGAGAAAATGGCTGTGGATATTTTTAAAACTATCACGGGAAAGAAGGAAAGTTTCAGAAAAGTACAGGTTTATATTGGAAGCACAGCTCACGTTGTTTACACTCCTCCGCAGCCAGGAAATATTCTAACAAAAAAAATGAAGAACTGGTTTGATGTTGCTCTAAGTAGTAACAGTGTTGACCCTCTAATAAAAATGGCAATGCTTCATTACCAGTTTGAAGCAATACATCCATTCACAGATGGAAACGGAAGAACAGGAAGGATACTGAACGTACTTTATATGTGCAAAGAAAAATTGATTGATCTTCCTGTGATATATATTTCGAAATACATACTTGAATATAAAAACGACTATTACAAATTTCTGAAGGAAGTTACGGAAAACAGAAACTGGGAAAACTGGACTCTCTACATGCTTGAAGCTGTTAATAAGACGGCGGTTCTCACACTCAAAAAAGTAAATGCTATCTACGATAGCTACCTTGAAGCAATCGAAAATGTAAAAGCAAAAGCACCTGATATTTACTCCCGCGAGCTAATCGAAGTTATTTACAACCAGCCGTACTGTAAGATTTCTATTTTGGAAGAAAAGAAAATCGCATCACGCAACACTGCAAGTAAATATCTCAGAAGGCTTGAAGAGCTGCGAATTCTGAAATCTGAGGTCGTCGGCAGGGAAACTCTCTACAGAAATTTACCGCTCTATAGGATTCTTTCCGGAAGATAAAGCACTTGCTCGATTTCCTGATGATTTTGTGCATTGGTCAGACAATATGCACAACGATTATGCACGTTAAAGCCAATATGCACAAAATTTTCAAAATTCTGTGCGGGTAAAGCTTTATTTGCACAACTGCTGTCACATATCAGAAGTAACGTTAGAACACGGTTTTTTATACAATTACCATTACTAGTGAATATATGAATCCGTTTAATCCGTCCACAAAAATCCGGTTTGTCCTTCCTAACGACCTGCCTGCCAGTAGGCAAGGAGTGAGGAATCTAAAAGATTTCTCCTCGCAAACTACTCGAAATGACAACTCTCTAGTCAAATTAAAGATCTATGACATCCTCGGAAATGAAGTTGCAATTTTAGTTGATGAAGAAAAACCTTCGGGCACATATGAAGTACACTTTGATGCAGCGAGGCTGCCAAGTGGATTGTATTTCTATACACTGACTGCTGGAAGTTTTATAGAAATGAAAAAGATGATATTATTAAAATAGTTACTGACGGATGTCACGGTCATTCCGTGACATCCATACTTTTAATTCTATTTATTATCCATTTCTGGATTCTTCATATTATCGTGTCCCATTGATTTATCCTGCTGCATCATTATCATCATATCTTCATTGGATGTAAATCCCCAGTGTTCGGACATCTTATCTCCTTTAAAACGAATAAAATCTACCTGGTTCATCGTCATTTTATGATTAGCCGGCATTCCCATATAAGGTTCTGAAGTGGTACCGGTAAATGTTAAGTAGGCAAAAAGATAATCACCGGAAACAGCTATGTTGTGAACCTTTGTTTTCATATCAGGGAAAATCTTATGATAACTGGAAAAGATTTCTTTAACAGCATCGATACCAGTTTTTTTCGACATCATTGGACTGGGATCATGTTCGACAAAGTCCGATGTTAAGTAATTATCCAGCACATTGAGTTTGCCGCTCGTTAAAGCATTGAGCACTTCATTATAAGTCATTTTATATTTTGTGTCCATTGACATCTGATCCATATCCTGACCAAAAACGAGAACGGATATTGAAAAGAACAATAGAAGAGCAAAAAAATACCTTAGCATTATAAGCCTCCAAAAAATGATTGTTGATTTTATTTAAGCAGATATTATTACAATCTGCTTGCGGGTTGAAAATAGAAATAATTTGCTTCAAAACAACTGTAGATTAGAGGCAACATTTTAGCATGATATTCTGCGGTCTTTCCAGTCCACTGTTTTGGAGTTACTACCTTCAGATATTCGCTAAAAATCCATCTTTCAAGAATTAATTAGTATATCGCAAGTATTATAACTAGGTTTGTTCCCTCCGGAAATAGACCGGAATTTTATTTACTATTTTTTTAGAGGTTCTAAGTGAGCACTAAGTTATTTGTGGGTTCTCTCCCCTGGTCGGTTAACGACGAAGAGTTGAAAGAAAAATTTGAAAAACATGGTACCGTAGTTTCTGCAAAAGTTATTACAGACCGCGACACCAGAAGATCCAGAGGATTCGGATTCGTTGAGATGGAGAGTTCCTCAGATGCAAACAATGCTATTAAAGCATTGAATAATTCGGAATTAGATGGTAGAAATATCGTAGTTAATGAAGCTAAGTCACGCAATTAATTAAATACTCGATTCTAAGTTCTGTAAAGGCGTCCTTGCGACGCCTTTTTATTTTTAAAATACTTTGTCATTGTGGACTACGGGCTCAAATCTAAGAAAGTGAACCAAGGCAATTTTTATCTTACTTTTTGCCATTTAC
>Ga0209536_100011561_pt1 | contig 12915 bp, 13 predicted proteins | sample DeeMarSeWOR28_12_FD_187461 | JGI IMG/M metagenome (GOLD analysis project Ga0209536, IMG submission 187461) | Marine sediment microbial communities from White Oak River estuary, North Carolina - WOR-2-8_12 (SPAdes) (version 2) | ecosystem: Environmental > Aquatic > Marine > Intertidal zone >...
CGAGTTTTAAGCCGCAGACATACTCAAGTATTTCGAGGATTTAAAACGAGGTTCCAACAAAGATATTGGGCCAAAAGACATTTTTGAGATACCTTCTAGCAAGCTACTTGCTATTGCGGCAATGAAATGGTGATCGTGCACCCGGGCCCATCATTGTTGGCAGCCGTCACATTTCCTCCCATCAGCGCAATAAACTTTTTCACGAGCGCAAGTCCGATGCCTGTGCCCCGGGTCGTTCGGGTAAGGGAATTGTCCACACGATAAAATTCGTCGAAAACCTTTTTCAGGGCATAGCGGGGAATTCCCGGCCCGTTATCACACACCATTATTTTCACCCAGCGGTCATCCTGATCAACCCGGACCGAGATCTGCTTGCGCGTTGCTGTTTTTCCAAATTTCATACTGTTTTCAATCAGGTTGATTAACACTTGAATCATGGCTTCCCGGTCATATTTAAAAGGTCGGATCTTGCCGAATTCAATCTCCAGGTGGTAGCCTTCGTTGTCCAGTTTTGCCTGCATCACCCGCTGAACTTCCCGGATCACTTCTTCAAATGTACCTGTTTGCAGGTCGACGAAGCGCTGTTTTTTTTCGAATTTAGCCAGTTCGAGCACATTGTTAACAAGACGAGAAAGACGGGCACCCTCTGCATCCAAGATCTGAAAATATTCCTGTTCCCGTTCCTCGTTGCGGGCAATGCCCTGCTCCAGCATTTCAATATACATCCGTATGTTCGTCAACGGCGTTTTTAATTCGTGAGTGACCGATGAAACAAACTGGGAGCGGCGCTCTGAAAGATCCACAAGCGCTGCGGCACTTTGATAAATGGCGAAGAGCCCCATCAAGACAACGCTAACAAGGATGATGATCATCACATTCAGGGTCCGGCGACCGGCTGACTGCGGGATCTGATCGCAGCTCAGCATTGCTTCCAAAAAAGAGAACGGCGCAGGAAAATTTCGGTTAAATACAAAGCTTGCCCCATTGGCGGCGGCACCGGCTTGAACGACCCCGGCAATGCGCCCCTGGTCCAAAACCTGCAGGCGCAGATTTGTATAGCGCGCCATGGGTTGAGCGGCAAAATATTTCACGGCCAGATGGTCAAGAAAGGCTTTGGTCTGCAAAATGAATCCCTGCCGGTAAATCTGATTGTTGATCATAATCCGGCGAAAAATGAAAATTTGATCCTCGTCAAGAAATACCGACTGCAGCGGGGCCACTTCCACCCGAAAGCCACCCGCCTCTTTAACACCTGAAACCGTAAAAGACGACGATCGATCCGCAGCGGCCTCCATCGGTTGCTCATGGTCGATCCGGGTTTGCTCTGCCAGCGGTTCTGCAGCCGACCCCTTTCCCGCCGCTGAACGACGGATAGACGTGGAGCGCCCTGCCTGCTCGGCCCCGGAACTGGGCAAAGATTCCTCCTGCACCTGTTTGGATATATTCAAGGCCTGGCCAACGGTAATCGTTTCGACTCTTTTTTCTTTTTGACCCAGATAAGCTCTGGGCTTTTGGGTGCGCGACAGATCCAGATATTTATCTGCGAGTCCCGGAGTCTTTGGAATCTCTTTCTTGGCAATAACCTTGGCGGGTGAGGGCTGTATCCCATCGGTGGTTCGGATCCGTTTCTGATTAAATACCGTGTTTGCATCCTCGAGCTGGCTCACCAGCTGGCTTCGGTTTTTCGGTACTTCCTTTGTGCTTTCCACCATTGGCGTCTGAAAAGATCCGTCAGGATTATTTTGAAAATAGCCGAGGATAAACTCCTCCTGCGGGGCAAACGATAGGGGCGAACGGCTGTCCTTATGATCGCCCGGCAGATGCCCGGTCGGTGACCAATAATAGTTGTATTCGTCTATTGCCCGGCCTTCCTCTCTTTGGACAAGGATGGCCAGCGCCTGCTCCATCTCGTCAAACAGCGCTTCGGTAAAAAAGCGCAGCGTGGCCACTTCCTCCTGCTCCAGTCCCCGATAGGTCTTGAGCACGAAAAATATCAGTGGCACCGACAGCGCCATCGAAAAGATAATAATGAGAAGTTTGAGCCGATTCATGTTATCCCGGTTCCAATCTATATCCTTCGCCCCTAATGGTCGCTATAAAAGGGCAATCTTCAATGAGCATGGCCATTTTTTTTCTAAATTTCAGCATGTGGATGTCAACGGTGCGGGTTTCTATGTCCGCATCGGCATATTGCCACACCTCTATCAGAAGCTCCTTTTTGGAGACAATGCGATCCTGGTGCCGGTAAAGATACATAAAAATCTCGATTTCCCGGCGGGTAAGCTCCACAGATCGGTCTTTGTATTCTGCTTTCAGATTTTTACCGTCAAAGAAAATATTGCGGAAATGAACCTCCTGATCGCCCAAGCTCTTTCCGGTTCGCCGCAAAACCGCTTCTACCCTGACCATGAATTCTCGCAGCGAAAACGGTTTGCTGATATAATCATCGGCCCCGGCCTGGAAGCCTGCCACGATATCATCTTCCGAGCCTTTGGCTGTAACCATAATAATGCCCTGCCCGGGTTTTTTATCCCGGATATCCTTGCAGATCGAAAATCCATCGAGAGTCGGAAGCATCACATCCAGCAGGATGAGGTCAAATTTATCTTCCAGAGCGATCCGGAGCCCTTGTGCGCCGTCTTGCGCGCCTTTTGCTTCATAACCGTTGAATACCAGCACATCGAGCAGCCCCCGCAGCAATGCGACATCATCTTCGACCACCAGAATCCGGGCTTTGGGTTGTTTCATTCAGGGGTTCCCCCAATTTTCTAAACTAAGATGCATAATCCTCATCCATTATCTGTATAAATGCAACTCTACCGGCAGACAAGCAGGCAACGGGCCAATACAGCATTCAGGGTATAACAGATGATCACAAATTCAAAGTAAAACTTATGTAAAATCTTCAAACCCATTCTTTTGCACTTCTTTGAATTGCCATTACGTCGGCTTGCAGTAAAATGAAAATAAAGTCGAAGCGTCATCCATTGCAATCCGATACCAGAAAGGAGTACGCCATGAAAAATGACCGTCTGAAACCATTTATCTTTATCATTTTCCTAATTGCCCTCACTGCAGCCGCAATGGCCTATTCGTCAGCAAGAGTGGAACCGCCCGTCCCGGCCACGATGGGCGCTGGCCATCATCCCTTTTCACAGCCCGGAATCGTTGATATTTCCGGGCATCTGGTTCAACGAAAAATCTTACAGGGCTCCGAGGGCATCGTGAATCTTTCTTTGACCATCCATGCCGGTCGTTTGCCTGAAGCAGCATCAGACGAGAGCCGCAGCGTCGATATGGTGATCGTATTGGATTGCAGCGGATCGATGAAGGGCCGCAAGATCCAGGACGCCAAAAGCGCCATTTCAAATCTTTTAACCAGCCTAACCGCAAACGACCGTATTGCCCTGATTGCATATTCAGAAGGTGTTCAGAAAATATCCGGGCTGATGTCCGTCTCTGAAAAAAACCGCGTCAATCTGGAGTCTGCCATTTTCAGGATAACCGCCGGCGGCGGGACCAATCTTGGCGCAGGACTGAAAGCGGGCATAGACACGCTTTTAACTGCCACTCACACTGGCAGTGCCGGCAAGGTCATCCTTATTTCCGACGGATTGGCCAATAAAGGAATCACGCATCCCCGGCAATTGGGCAATCTGGCTGCGATCGCCGCTGAAAAAGATTTTTCGGTCAGCACCGTGGGCGTCGGATTGGAATTCAACGAATACCTGATGACCACGATCGCCGATCGGGGCAGCGGCAATTACTATTATCTGGAAAACCCCGCGGCCTTTGCCGAGACATTCCAAAAAGAATTTTACTATGCGAAAACCAGTGTCGCCACAGGCATTTGCGTTCAATTACCATTAGAAGACGGAATCGATCTGGTCGCTGCAGCCGGTTATCCGATAAAGATTCAGAACAACCATGCAATTTTTCATCCCGGCGACTTGCGCTCGGGTCAGACCCGCAAACTCTTTCTTTCCTTGCGCGTTCCGTCGGCAAAGGAGAGAAGGTATGAGATCGGCAACATCACACTGAGTTATATACACAAGGGCCGATCCTACCAGACGGCCATAGAAGAAACCTTCGAAATCGCCTGCGTGCGCAATAACGTTGAAGTCTATTCTTCGATCGATAAAACCGCCTGGTCTCAAAAAGTCATTCAGGAAGATTTCAACCGGCTCAAACAGGAGGTGGCCGGCGACGTGAAAACGGGGGAAAAGTCGCGCGCTCTGGCCCGAATCAAAAAATACTATATGGAGAAGAAAAGCATGAATGCAAATGTCTGCTCGCCGGAGGTCTCTGAAAACCTGAACAGGGATCTCAAAGAACTCCGAGAGGTTGTCGAAGATACCTTCCAGGGGGAGCCGACAGAGGTTTCCCGCAAACAGAAATCCAATTCCAAGCTCCTTCAGTTCAATGGCTACAGCGGGAGGCGGCAGCAATAAATTATCCTGGAATCCTTATCCGCCTCAGGCAGACCCTTCTGCAATTACTTTAGCCAAAAATTCTATCTGGAGGAGCAGAGGATGGGAAAAATGAAACGCCTGATCAGATTGTTCAAAGCAGGCATCCATGGCGTTTTGGATCGGTTGGAAGACAAGGATCTTTTACTCCGGCAGTATCTCAGAGATATGCAGGCGGCCCTGGGCCAAAAGGAAATGGATCTAAAAAAAATGCGGGTATTCCGGCAACGGGCAATCGACAGGTGCGCAACGTATCAGCTGGAAAGCCAAAAATTGGAGCAGGATCTCATCGTTGCGATCGGCAAGGGGAAAGAGGATATCGCCCGGATGCTTATCGCAAAGCACAGGCCTGCGGTGATGCTCAAAGAAGAGATAGGCCACCGCATTTCATATCTCGAGGCGGAAATCTCCGCCTTCCGGGAAAGTATAGAGCACCAGAAACTTCAGTACGAAGCGCTCAAGCACAGAATCGCTGAATATTTTTATCACAAGAAGCGAAAAGAACTGCGGCTTTCATCTGCCTCCTTTAGCCTCCTTGAAGATTCAGAGAGTGCACGTACCGCGGAAATAGATCTGGAACTTTTCAGACGCAATCATTTATTATAGGGAGGTGCGGTATCATGACAACCACATCAGTGGCCGTGCGAACAACGATTTTTTGGGGATTCATTTGCGGAATTTTGTTTTATCCGCTCAATAAGTTGATCGGTTATTTTTTTCCTTCGCACTGGGCCTTGGGCATGACCCTGTGGGCCTGTGTTGCAGCCTACGGATTTTTCTTGATACGCTGGCATGGCAAACATCCGCTAACCCTTTTATTTCCTGTGTTAATTCTTCTTTACGCGGTCTTTGCAATCAATTCGGCGGATGTCTTTTTACCGTTGGCGTGCGCTGTCTTAAGCTGGATTCGAAGCGGCATCTGTTTTAACGGGCCAATAGGCAAAAAGCTGCTTGTCGAAATTTTTCTGTGCTTGGGATTGTGTTTTGTGCTCATCTTGCTTGCACCCAACTCCGCATTGAACTGGGCATTGGCCGTCTGGTTGACCTTTTTGGTCCAGGCACTGTATTTTGCTATTTTCGACATCCGCCGCGACCCTGAAGACAATGCGGGTTTGGATCGCTTCGAACAGGCCAGGATGAGGGCTGATAGAATCCTGTCATCGCAGATTTACTAGCTGGACATCGGGAAAAAAACGATTATTATATGGAATAGAAAAAATTCACTAATTCCAAACGATTACGGTTCACCACCGTTTCGCGATAACGCCCGGTTGGCAATATTCCGGAAGTTATTGCAGTACCCATTAATCCTCCCGGAGCGGCTAAATGGGCCATAAGAAAAAATCAAAACAATCACCAAAAGTTGAAATCGAAAGTGCAAGGCTTGAAATTGTTTTAAAATGCGACGTTGCCGGCACGGTCGAAGCGGTCAGATCTGGTCTGGAGGCCATAAGTGTTCCCGGCGTTGAAATTCAAATCATTCAGGCCGGAATCGGCAATATCACCAAATCGGATGTATTGATGGCGCTGACGGCAAGCCGCTTTATCTTGGGATTTAACGTCGATACCATGCCCAAGCTTACCCAGATGATAAAGGAAAAGGGCGTTGAGGTTCGACTCTATGATACCATTTACAATTTGACCGCGAGTTTGGAAAAAATCGCCGGCAGTCTGGCCGTCAAAGCACCGACGGAAAAAATTACCGGAAGGGCAAAGGTTATCGCCACCTTCAAAAGCAGCCGCAAAGGAGCCATTATCGGGTGCGAAATTTTGGCGGGCAGCCTCGAAATCGGCAATAATTTTCGGGTCATCACCGCTATGGGACCGGCATATTCCGGAAAAATAACTTCCCTCCAAATAGAAGGAAAGAATGTACAGGCGGGCAAAGCAGGCCAGCAGGTTGGTCTGCAGATTCCGGACTGGAAAAAGGCCAAGGTCGAAGATCTCGTGGAGTGCTACGAAATTATTCAGCCGGATGGAGGCCGGACCTGGAGACCGCACGGGGGTGTCTTTCGATCAACTTCCTGATTCAAGGGTAAGGAATTTTCAGGAGGATTCAATGCAAGTCAACTTTGTCTACATGACCGCCGGAAATACGGAAGAGGCAAAAAAAATCGGAAAAGAACTGGTTTCGGCCGGGCTGGCCGCCTGCGTGAACATCCTGGACAACATGAATTCAATATATATATGGGATGGTCAATTGCAGGAAGACAGCGAGGTCGTCATGATTGCAAAGACGACTGAAAATCGGGTTCCGCAACTGGTTGAAAAAGTCAAATCCCTGCACAGCTATGATTGCCCCTGCATTGTAAGCTTGCCGGTGTTATCCGGCAACCCGGCATTTCTGGATTGGATCGTGGAGAAAGTCGAATCCTGACTAATTTTCAGTCTGAACCCCAAAGCTCACCCGCAGAAACCGCGGCCGATAAAGTCTAGCATCTGCGGCCATTTGATAAAAGTCCATTGAGTTCGCAATATAAGTGACAATCAGCTCATCGGATGTCATCGAAATGTCCGGATGCCCTTTGGCGGCATAGCAAATAATACCTTCATACCAATTTGCTTCCGGGCATTGATAAAATATAACGGGTTCATCCCATGGACCGTAAGGCTCCGGGGCCAGCCGCAGCACGATATTTTCTGAAAAGCCGTTCTCCGAGTAAACCACCACGAATTTATCCAGGCCGCTTTGAAAAGATACCGTGTACTCATTGGCAATCTGTCCTATCAGCCGGGATGCATTCGCGAAATCAGGCACCCAGCGACTGCCGTCAAAAAAGCGCCAGCGGTCAAAATCGCCCAGCCGGCTTTCAGGCACCCGGGCCAGTATCATGTGCTTTTGCGGAAATCCACTGATTATCTCTTCGGTGATACCGTAAATATAGATATATCCGTCATCTTCTAGCAAAGCCGAGCCAAAAAGCGTATCCCCGCTGACAGAAAATCTGCTCCAGGGTATCTTATGCTGCTCGATATGCCACTGCGCCGGTGGATCATGGGGATTGCTTACATGGGCCAGCCAGTTGCCGATAACGTCAAAGCCGAGGTCCGATTCTCCACCGGTTCGTATGATTTGCACCAAAAAGAGAAACAGCCCTTCTGAGGTCCGGATTCCATGATAGATCCAAAACCAGCCCCGGCCATCCGCGGGCTGGATAAATGCTGCAGGTTTGCCATCGGGCGTTTTGCCGTAATAAAATTCAACGAGGGCCTCGGCAGGATTTTTGTGGCGCTGGATCCCAATTGAATTATTAACGATGGTGGCATTTTCATGCCGCCCGCCAACAATCGGGCCGATCCAGGTATCTCCGAACAACCAGAGAATTTGGTCGTCTGAAAGTGCCAGCGAGTATGCGCCATCAGCCCCGGTCCAGCCATCTTCTTTCTGAAACAGCGCCTCCCACCGCGGCAATATCTCCACGGAAACTTCCGGCTGCGGCATGCAGGCTGCCACCAGAAGCGGAGCCAGCAACCACAATATCCTGAAAACATATTTTTTGGCGGACATTGGCTTCATTGTTCCATACAGACGGCGCAAAGGCGTGCGGTTGAGAAGCGCATGACTTTAATATAGACTGCGCGCTATTGATCCAACTTCGTACTGCCGGTGTATTTGATCACACCGCGCGGTGTTTTGTCGAGCGAAAAACCGATGGGCTTGGTAAACAGGGGGTCCTCATAAATTTGGCGCAAAAATGAATCCCGAAATTCAGGATGGGCAATACTGGCAATCGCCAGTGCTTTTTCACCGGAGGTCAGTTCGCGCAGGTCGGCAAGGCCCCATTCGGTGACAATCACCACAGCATCAAAAGCACTGGCCGTCAAACCAATGCCCGGCGGATGCATTTTGACAATCTTGGATTCGCCCCTGCCGGTCCGACTCTTCATTGCGATGATCGGTGTGCCGTAGTGCCGGTCATTGAGTGCCCGGATAAAATCCGGTTGTCCGCCGACACCGCTGTAATACCGCCGGGGATCAATGAAATCGGCCCAGACATTGCCAAACAGGTCGACACCGATGGCGGTGTTGACCGAGACAAAAGGATTGTTTTTGCGAATTGTTTCGGCAGAGTTCGTATAAGACGACGGACGCATCTGAACGCCGGTTCGCATATGGACAAACTCATACAATTCCCTTGAACCCATGATCAGGCTGGTGGTACTGTAACCCAGGTTCGCTTTTTTCTTGCGATTGGTGACAATACCTTGTTTTTCCAAAAACATCAGCCCGTCACCGTAAAGCTCAGTTTGCACCCCCAGATCCTTGAAATTGGCATCTTTTATGGTTCCCACCACGGCATCCGGGATTTTGCCGATGCCGACCTGTAAAGTTATTCCATTTTCGATGAAATGATCGGTGATCAGTTCACCGATTCGTTTTTCTTCCGGCGCAAGATTATCAAAATCAGGAGCTTCAAAATCGTAAACCGGCTTGACGTTTTCTGTGATGAGATAGTCGATCGATTGGGCATCCACCACACTCTGGCCCTGGGTAAAAGGCATACTATCGTCCAGTTCAGCAATAACGACCTCGGCATGATCGATGGCCGTGTGCAGCGCCTCGACCGACAGCCCCAGGCTATATTCGCCGGTAAATTCGTTCTGGCGGACTTTGAAAAAGACAACATCCGGTTCATATTGCCTGCCTTTGCCGATCAGACTGTCCAAATTGGCGAGTGTGCACGGCAAATAATAGGCCCGTCCTTCATTGGCCGCCAGTCTGACGTCACCCCCGGAAAAAATAGAATACGTCATGATGCGGTCCTGCAGGCCTGCTTCGACATAGGGAACCGGGCCCTGCAATAGCAAATGGACCATCTTGATAAAGGGCAGCTTCGAATCAGGTGCACTTACGGCGGCAGTAAGCGCTTCAAGCGAGGCGGTCGGCGTGGCTGCATTGGATCCTACATAACAGGTAATTTCATCTTTGTGCTGGAAGACGTCAGCAATTATATCGGCGATTTTATCAAAACTGCTGTTTACCGGCCTAGAAATCATCTCTCCCCCTTTTCAACTGGTGTAATGATGCATAGCATTTGATATACGATCAACATTTAAATTTTGCAAGCTAGGACAAGGACGATACGAAATGCTGTTGCAGAAAACCGGCCGCCATGCTTAGAAAACACATCAAGGAGGGTGTATCCATGAAAAATCTATGGCCTGCTCTGGGCATCGTGATCATATCAGTTGTGATCACGGCCACCGGCGCTCATGCACTCAGTATCCGCTGTGGTGTAAGGTTGATTTCAGAGGGGGATATCAAGCCCAAAGTATTGGCAGAATGCGGTGAACCGGATCATGTCGAAATTTGGGAAGAAGAACGGATCTACAGGCACTATTACAAAACCAGGGAAGACTCGCGTTATCATGACAGCTGGCTGGAGCCGCGATACATCAAAGACACTGTGGTTGTCGAAGAATGGACTTACAATCATGGCCGCTATCGCTTTATGGATCACATACGATTTGAAAACGGAAAGGTGCGCATGATCAAAAGCGGAGACTATGGTTATTAAAACGTAAGCAGTAACTCGATTTTCTGCCGGCACCCGGCAATATCCGGTTTTTGGTGATATATGCCGGCCCCGGGCGCCTACAGCGGCCTCAAGCGCGGCTTTTTGTTGACGTTTTTTTAGAAAGATAATACCATTAGAGGATCCAGCGCCTGAAGATATGCGGCCGGACAAAAACAGCCCGTGATTTAAAGCAATATATTGATTTCATTATATAAAATAATTTGACATGAGCCGATTGCGCAAGAAAAATGCTGCCGGGTTCACCTTGATTGAAATGGCGGTGGTCCTGATCCTGATCAGTGTCATCGCCGCCTATGTGATCGGGCGTTCCATAACAACCGAGCAAATCGAACTGGCCGGCAACGTGGACAAGATCCGCAACCATATCCGCTACGCGCAATCGATGGCCATGAAGCGCAGCGACACGATCTGGGGCATCAGCTGCGATGGAAACAACTATTGGCTTTTTCGAACGGGTGTTGCGAATAGAGAGAGAATACCGGGAGAAGCAAATAACCAAATATCCCTGTCCGATCTGGGCATTTCCATGGATGGATTTACCCTGGTGTTCGATCGATACGGCATCCCCTACACGGATATCGCCAGGGCGAATCCGGTCTCGGCAGCCAATCCCCTGTCCATTATTATTTCAGCCGGCCCGCAAAACCGGTCGCTGGCCATAACTCCGCAGACAGGACTCGTCCGATGAGGTGTGTGAAACGCAAAACATGCTGCCCAAGGGGATTTACCCTGGTGGAAATTATTGTCACTCTGGTGGCCGCGGGCATTCTGGGTGCAATTTTTATCCATTTCATGGGTACCGCCCTGGACAGCAGCTGGAATTCGGTCGAGATTGTGCGCGGGGAGGGTACCGGCGAGGGAGTGATGGAGCAAATCATTGCCGACTATGTTGAACGAATGAACACCGATCCCGATAACACCCTCAGCCAGATGGTTGCCAATTGGGATGGCCAGTCTTTTGCCGGCGGCGAGGTCAGGGTCACAACCCAGTACATTGAGTTTGATGCCGGCGGCAATGAGGTGGATCCGCCGCCCGCCTCCAGCAGCACGCTGAAAGTGACCGTCGAGGTGGCCGGCAACAATATAATCGCGATTCTCACATCCATCAGCGATGCCGGGGATCTGTTAACCGTTTATTGAACAAGGTTTGCCATGAAGGCGTCCAAGGGTTTCATACTGGTTGAACTGATTGTGTCTCTCATTCTGGTCGGTGTGATCGGCGTTTTTACGGTTCTTTTCCTGTATACGGGCCTTAACGGATACCTGCGGGCTCAGGAAACCGCCGAGGGCGCCCTCAAGGCTCAGGTCGCTCTGGATCGCATCAGCCTGGAATTAAGGGACATCGCCACGATAACCGATCTCACGGATAACACGTCCATCGATTACACCAGCGACAACGACGAGCTTCCGGGGGCCCGCAGATTGATTTATTCACCGCCGGCGGGCAACCGCCTGGGAACGATTTCCATCAGTGTGGACGGCGTTGAAAATGTACTGGTGGACGATCTGACCGCTTTTTCGCTGACAGGGACATATGCGGATTTGAACGATACGGCAGACGGCAATAACGAGGTCGCCTGGATCGACCTGAGTTTTGCCGTAAGCGAGATCAAACCCTTCAGTCTGCAGATCTATCCGCGAAATATGATTCCCGAGCCCTTGTGATCGGATGACCGTTTGAGCCGATAATTTTGAAACATTGCCAATTTTAGCGACAGGACAGAGCCAGGGGCGGAAATTATCAAAAATGCGCTTGCACCACAGAGGAAATATACTGCTTTACATTGTCGTCCTGATGCTCATTTTCGGGGTGCTCGGGGTCATCATGATATCCTTGTTCACGACCTCCACCGCCAGCTCGGTGACCCGCAATGATTCCAGAAGGGCCCTGTATATGGCAGAATCCGGTACGCGGTATGCCTTCAGTGCCCTGAGAAACAACGATTTCGACGAGGATTATATCGTCAACACCCTGACGGCGAATACCTTCAACATATCCGACAATAGCGGGGTTGCCGGCAGCTTCGATATCAACCTGTTCGGCCCCTGGTTTGAAGCAAACCAGCTCGTGGCAAGCGGCACGAGCGTACAGTTGTCCGCCCCTGTCGGACCCATTCCGCAGACCTTTGATATCCCGCTGAGCAACATCTCGGCCGTTAATTTCGAATTTATGGATGAAAGCCCCGCTGGAAACAGCGTTGCAGCCGTATCGGGCTTAACCGTCCCGCCCGCCCCGACATGGGTGCTGACGCTCAGCCTCAGCAGCCCGTTTACGGCCAATGTGGATGAGCGTGTGTGCATGGCGGTTCAACCGACGGAAAATCAGACGATCTCGGCCGGAGGCAATCTGCGCGTATCGCTTCAGGCAAGAGATATTTTTCCGAAGTATAACGGGGCCGTCAGCATCAGACGCAACGACTATTACTACACCGAACGCTTTGACGATGAGGCCAATGGCCGGGTCGAGTTGAGGGGGTTGATCGTCCCCGCGGAATCGGCTGATCCGCTTAATATCAGCGCTGTAAACGATTATGTCATTTTATCTCCCCGCAACTACCTGGTTCTGCCGACCGGCGCCTCGCAATCCGTAACCCACAGCGTCGGCTACGACGCCGCCATGAATATTTATGACGCCAGCCTGCCCCGCCCAGGCGCACTCCCGCCGGATATCGATGCCGACGAACTCACCAGCAATCTTAGCGAAATAGAAACGACATCGCCCTTTTTCCAGACGGACACGGACGCGGACACGGTCACCATCGGCGGCGGCAGCGGCAGCGGCAGTGTCCAGTTCGGCAGTGCCTGGTACGATGCCGACAAATCCATCGGCGGCACCAGCAACTACTGCCAGCAGGGCGCCTGCTCTTTCAGGCGGGGAATCCGGGCGTTTTTTTTGGTTGATTTTA
>Ga0209536_100011562_pt1 | contig 12915 bp, 11 predicted proteins | sample DeeMarSeWOR28_12_FD_187461 | JGI IMG/M metagenome (GOLD analysis project Ga0209536, IMG submission 187461) | Marine sediment microbial communities from White Oak River estuary, North Carolina - WOR-2-8_12 (SPAdes) (version 2) | ecosystem: Environmental > Aquatic > Marine > Intertidal zone >...
CTCAAAGACAACAAGGTCACAAAAATCGGTTCGCCCAATGAATGAATCGGTAAGGAATTTTGCTGTTATCGGCATAGCAGGATATATTGCTGTAAGGCATGTGAGGGCCATCAAAGAGACCCATAACAATCTGGTTGCAGCTCTGGATCCCTTTGATAGCGTGGGTTTTCTGGATAGTTATTTTCCCGAGGCTGATTTTTTCACTGAATTCGAACGCTTTGATCGCCACATTGCCAAGCTGAACAGGCAGGGCACCCATGTGCACTATGTCAGTATCTGCTCACCCAATTACCTGCATGATTCGCATATCCGTTTCGCCCTGCGAAACGGAGCAGATGCCATTTGCGAGAAACCTCTGGTTTTGAACCCCTGGAATATCGACGCACTGAAAGATTACGAACAGGAGACCGGAAGGAAAGTCTGGAATATTCTGCAGCTCAGGCACCACCAGGCCATCATGGATCTGAAGGAGCAGGTTAGCAAGGATCCCCCCGATAGCATATACGATATTGACCTGAGCTACATCACCAGCCGCGGGAACTGGTATCATTATTCCTGGAAAGGTAAAGAAGAAAAAAGCGGAGGAGTCCCCACCAATATCGGGGTGCATTTCTTTGACATGCTTACCTGGATCTTCGGAGATGTAAAGGAGAACCGTGTTAATCTTCTACAGGCGGATAAAGCGGCGGGATATCTGGAACTGGAAAAGGCCCGGATCCGCTGGTTCCTGAGTATCGATTTTGAAGATATCCCGAAGACAATTAAGTCATCCGGAAAAAGAACCTACCGTTCAATAACAGTAAACGGAAAGGAAATTGAATTCAGTGGCGGCTTTACCGACCTGCATACCATTTCCTACGGAAAAATCCTGGAAGGCGCCGGTTACGGCCTGGAGGCTGCGCGGACCTCCATAGGTATTGTATATAATATACGAAATTCTGTACCTGTTGGCTTAACAGGTGAATACCATCCAATGATTAAAAGCATTCAAAAATGATCTATAACGATTTGTTAAGCGGCAAAAAGAAGATGGCCGTCATAGGTTTGGGCTACGTGGGACTTCCAATTGCACTGGAATTTGCTAAAAAGATCTCTGTGATCGGTTTTGATATCAAGCCCGACCGGGTGGAGATGATGAAGAAAAAGATCGATCCCAGTAAGGAACTTTCCAGCAAGGATTTTGAGAATTGCGACATCAAGTTCACTTCCCGGATGGAGGACCTCCGCGAAGCATCCTTCTATGTGGTGGCCGTGCCCACTCCCATTGATGAACATAAGAATCCGGACCTCCGCCCCGTACTTTCTGCTACGAGCACCGTGGGAAAAGTGATATCGGAAGGTGATTATGTGGTATACGAATCCACGGTCTATCCGGGCTGTACCGAGGAAGATTGTATTCCCCTGCTCAGTGAGGTGTCGGGTCTCAAATACAAGGACCAGTTCAAAGTGGGCTTTTCCCCGGAGCGGATCAACCCGGGCGACCGGGAACATACCCTTACCAAGATCATTAAAGTTACTTCGGGTTGTGATGCAGAGTCGGCCGAGGAAATAGCCAGGATCTATGAACTGATCATAGATGCAGGGGTCCACCGGGCCAGTTCCATTAAAGTGGCGGAGGCTGCCAAGATCATTGAAAACACCCAGCGCGATATCAATATCGCTTTTATGAATGAACTTTCCATGATCTTTAATAAGATGGGGATCAACACCTTTGAGGTGCTTGAAGCTGCAGGGACCAAATGGAATTTCCTTAATTTCTTTCCTGGCCTGGTGGGGGGGCACTGTATTGGGGTGGACCCCTATTACCTCACCTATAAATCTGCCAGGTTCGGACATCATGCCCAGATCATAAATTCAGGTCGGGGCATCAATGACGGGATGGGCGCCTATGTGGCCCGGCAGGTCACCCTGAAACTTTCATCCACCTTTCCTAACCTGAAAGAATGCCGCGTCCTGGTTATGGGAGCCACCTTCAAGGAGAATGTTAGTGATATCAGGAACTCCAAAGTCGCCGATGTGGTCTCAGAGCTGAAGGAATTTGGTGTGCAGGTCGACGTGGTTGATCCGCATGCATCGCCCCGGGAGATCAAGGAGGAATACGGCTTTGAACTTGCACCTGGCATCCAGGGACCTTATCACGGGATTGTGGTTGCGGTCAATCACAAAGACTATTTGGAACTTGATGAAGCTTATTTCGCTTCCATTACCCATGAAAAAGCCGTGTTTGCTGATCTGAAAGGAATATACCGGGGCAAGATAAACCGCCTCAATTACTGGAGCTTATAACTTTTGCCAATGCCTAAGATCCTGGTTACCGGAGGAACGGGATATATCGGATCCCACACTGCAGTGGAGCTCCTGGAGGATGGCATGCAGGTAGTGATCGTCGACAACCTGTGCAATTCTGAACGGGAGGTCCTGGATGGCATTGCATCCATCACAGGAACAATGCCCCATTTCGAAGAGGTGGATCTGAGAGACCGGGAGGCTACTTTCAAGGTCTTTGAAAAGCATCCCGATATAAGTGCTATTATCCATTTCGCTGCTTTTAAAGCCGTGGGTGAAAGTGTGGAGAAACCTCTTGAGTATTATGAAAACAATCTCCTTTCTCTGATTCATCTGCTGGAGGCCATGAAACGTTACCCGGTGGATTATATGGTATTTTCCTCCTCCTGTACCGTATACGGAGAGCCCGATGAGCTTCCTGTAACTGAACATGCACCCATTAAGAAAGCCGGTTCACCCTACGGGAATACCAAACAGATCAGTGAGGAAATCCTTCAGGATACCATGCATGCCCTTCATGGAAAGGGGGTTATTTCACTCCGTTATTTCAATCCCATAGGGGCGCATCCTTCCGCCCTTATCGGGGAGCTTCCCATTGGAATTCCCAACAACCTGGTGCCCTTTATTACCCAGACCGCTGCCGGGATAAGGGAATATCTGAATGTATTCGGGGACGATTATAACACCCCTGACGGGTCGGCCATCCGTGATTACATCAATGTGGTGGATTTGTCGAAAGCCCATGTATGTGCCATCCGGCGCCTGCTGGACCGGAAGCAAAAATCAGCATTTGAAGTATTCAACCTGGGAACGGGAAGCGGATTGTCTGTATTTGAGATCATAAACGCCTTTGAAAAGAGTACCGGACAGAAGCTGAAATACAAGGTGGTGGGCAGAAGGGAAGGAGATATTGAAAAGGTATGGGCCGATACTTCCTATGCAAACAGAGAGCTGGGCTGGAAAGCCGAAAAGGGGATTGAAGAGAGCCTGCACTCGGCATGGAAGTGGGAATTGCACATCAGATCAAAAAACAAGCAAGCATGAAAACAATACTGATTACCGGTGGTGCGGGTTTTATCGGATCTCACGTGGTCAGGCGGATGGTCATCAAACATCCGGGCACCAGGATTATAAATCTGGATAATCTCACCTATGCAGGCAACCTGGAAAACCTGAAAGATGTTGAACAGGCTGCCAATTACCAGTTTTCTCGCGGAGATATTACCGATGCCGCTTTTCTTGAGGATCTGTTCGGCAAAGAACAAATTGACGGGGTGATTCACCTGGCAGCAGAATCACATGTTGACCGCTCCATTGCCGATCCCATGGCTTTTATCCATACCAATATTGTTGGAACCGTGAACCTGCTCAATGCCTGCCGGCACTCGTGGAAGAACATGGAGAACAAGGTATTTTACCACATCTCCACCGACGAGGTATACGGAAGCCTTGGCAAGGAAGGCCTTTTCACCGAAGAAACAGCCTATGATCCCCGCAGTCCGTATTCTGCCTCCAAGGCCAGTTCGGATCACCTGGTCAGGGCCTACTACCACACCTATGGACTTCCGGTTGTCCTGTCCAACTGTTCCAATAACTATGGGCCCAACCAGTTCCCGGAAAAACTGATTCCTCTTGCCATTCATAACATCCTCCGGATGAAACCCATACCCATATACGGAAAGGGTGAAAATGTGAGGGACTGGCTTTATGTGGAAGATCATGCCTCGGCCATTGAGCTTATCTTTCAAAAGGGTATTCGCGGGCAGACTTACAATATCGGGGGACTGAACGAATGGAAGAACATAGACCTGATCACCTTGCTCTGCCGGATCATGGATGAAAAGCTTGAACGGGCGCCGGGCAGTTCTGAAAAGCTCATAAGCTTTGTGAAGGACAGGGCAGGCCATGATCTGAGATATGCCATTGACAGTAGCAAGATTGAGACAGAACTGAACTGGAAACCGTCAGTGACCTTTGAAGAGGGATTATCCAGGACAGTGGACTGGTATCTGCAAAACCAGAGCTGGATGGAAAATGTAACTTCCGGGGCCTACCAATCATACTACAGGGACCAGTACGAAGAAAGGTGACACCTGGATCCGTACCCCACTCTATTCCACGGTGACTGATTTGGCCAGGTTCCTGGGCTGATCCACATTACATCCGCGCATCAGGGCAATATGGTATGCGATCAGTTGCAGGGGCACCACGGCTGTGAGGGCCACGAGTGACTCATCGGATTCCGGGATCTCAATCACGTGATCGGCCATTTCCCTAATGATGGTATCTCCTTCGGTTACAATGGCTATCACCACCCCGTTCCGTGCTTTTACTTCCTGGATATTGCTTACGATCTTGTCGTATGATCCATCCCTGGTGGCAATAAAGACCACAGGCATATTCTCATCAATCAGGGCAATGGGGCCGTGCTTCATTTCTGCAGCCGGATATCCTTCCGCATGGATGTAGGAAATCTCCTTAAGCTTTAGAGCACCTTCAAGGGCCACCGGGAATGAGACTCCGCGTCCCAGGTAAAGCGCATTGCTTGCATCCTTGTATATCTCAGCGATCCGCTTAAACTCCTCGTTCTGTTCCAGTATTTTTTCGATCTTAGCGGGCACATCGCTGAGCTCCTTCAGAAGCTTTTTGAAACGGTCCTCGGATAACGATCCCTTTTCCTTCCCTATCATCATGGCCATCATGCTCAGTACTGTCACCTGAGCTGTAAAGGCTTTTGTGGAAGCAACACCGATCTCAACCCCGGCATGGGTATAGACCCCGGCATGGGTTTCTCTGGAAATGCTTGAACCTGCAACATTACAGATCCCCAGCACCAGGGCCCCTGCCTCCCGGGCCAGCTGGATGGCCGCCAGGGTATCCGCGGTCTCACCGCTCTGGCTGATTGCCAGGACCACATCATCAGGTCCGATCATGGGATTGCGGTAACGGAATTCCGAAGCATATTCCACTTCAACGGGTATGCGGGCCAGATCCTCGATCAGGTACTCCCCTACCAATCCGGCATGCCAGGAGGTTCCGCAGGCAATGACCACGATCCGCTTGGCATGAACCAGCTTATCCTTTACCTCGTGCAGGCCTCCCAGCCTTATCTCATTGGTATCGGTTTTGATCCTACCCCTGAAGGTATCCATTATGGAGCGGGGCTGTTCAAATATCTCCTTAAGCATATAATGTTCATAGCCCTGCTTCTCTATCTCGGAGATCCCCATCTCCAGTGTCTTAATGTTGACCTTGGTGGTTTCACTAACCAGGTTCTTCAGCACCAGTTCCTCCCTGCGGATCAGTGCTATATCATCGTTGTTCAGGTAAATGACCCTGTCGGTATATTCCACAATGGGCATGGCATCGGAGGCAATGAAATACTCATTGCTGCCCAGTCCGATCACCAGCGGGCTGCTGCGACGGGCAGCGATGATGAGATCGGGGTCCTCACTGGAGATCACCAGGAGTCCGTATGCACCATCCACCTTCTGCAGGGCCAGGCTGACTGCCACTTCCACCTCTACTTTCTCTGTGGTATATATATATTCGATCAGGTTGGCAAGTACTTCCGTATCTGTCTCGCTGTAGAACTTCATACCCCGGTCCATCAGCGTCTTTTTCAATACCGAATAATTTTCAATGATGCCGTTATGAATAATGGTAAACAGACCCTTCTCTGAATGATGCGGATGTGCATTTATATCGTTGGGCTCTCCATGGGTTGCCCACCTGGTATGGCCCATCCCGATGGTGGCCTTGGTCTCCTTTCCACGCACATAATCTTCAAGGTCAGTTACCTTTCCCCTCTTCTTGTAGATGGTGGTATTGCCGTTTAACAGGGCCACTCCCGCCGAATCATATCCGCGATACTCCAATCTTTTTAGTCCTTTGATAAGAACCGGATATGCATCCCTGGTTCCAATATAACCAACAATTCCACACATGGGAAAAATGAATTAAACCATTAATAATTAAAGCTATGGCAACTACAGCTTCAGATAAACAATTTCTAACCTTATACGTCGATTGTTGGTGGGAAGGTTACTCCAAAGCTTGGAATATTTGGGATTTATTGAGCCATCATCAAGCTGAAGAACAAAATCATTCTCGGATTTTTCTCCATCCAGCAGGTGTTGAAAATGAAGGCCCATATTGAAACGGTAGGTATAGATAGTATCGCTGAACAAGCCTTCAGAATCCGCTTTCTTATACCCGCCGAACCTGCTGGCCTCATACGCGGGATCGTTGGAGAACAATAAGAAATAGTCAAATATGGGCTCATAACTACCATTTTCCATGACGGTCGCTATCATGAGCCTTTCGGGAAGTTCATCATCGGGAATCCCGCTTATTTCCTTCTGAACCGCATCAAATACCAGGGTGGCACTATTGATAATGATGGGATTTTCATCTATCCATTCCTGCAGACTGGCAAAGGAGAATCGGGTATTCACACCAGCCATCCCCTGTGTATAGACAAAGGGAGAGCCAGCCTGTTCATCGTCGATAATACCCTCAAGGTAAGTTCCTGTATAATCATGTTCAAACAGATTGATTTTCTGTGAGGAGAACTGATCAATGGGAAAATTGGCATAGGCAAAATCACGTTCGATGGTGGAGTCCACTTCGGTGGAATCATTGGCATATCTCATGGTCAGCCTGGTCTTTGGATTGGCCAGCTGGATCCTGGCCATGGTGCCGCTTTGCGAAAGGGGTTCAACTGTAATATAGAGCCCGTTAAAGTAGTCCTTGAAGGTGGAGTCGTTATAAAAGATATTTGTATCAGATTCAGCAAGCAGGAACTTATCAATAAAATCCTGATTCTCGATCAACAGCTGGTAGGTGCTTCCTGCTACGGGGGTGATGACCTTTTGTGCCAGGGGGACCGGATTATATTTCGCCTCTGCATCATAGTCGGAATAATACCTATGACTGGTATCCAGGTATATCCGTTCAGTAAATTCATAAACCGTCAGATTAAGGTCCTGTTCTTTGTCCCCCAGAAAATCGCTGATGTATAGAGAGAAGAACAAAGAATCGATCTCCAGGTTTGCTGCCGGCCGGTATGAGCCACTTGCATTAAATTGCGTGACTACCGAGGCAGTCGATCTTCCGATTATGGTATCCTCCATGGCACCCAGTAACATTAACCTGTTTCCGTCATATGTGACTTCCGAAGTTATCACCGGCTTGCCGGTCATGGTATAGGCATCAATCTCAAATATGGTATCGTGAAAGACGATCACGTTGTCCCCGGGAGGCAGGATATCAGTTCCCAGTTCGTTGTCATTATATTCGCAGGATACGAAAACTACAATCAAACCAATAATGATTGCCTTTACCCGCAATTCCTTCTTCTTCATCTAAAAAACAGTCTTAGTCGTTGATGATCCTGTCGTAGAAAACGGAAAACTCCTCCACATATTTCTCTTCGCTTGCATAATTCAAATAAGGTTTCCCGGATTTCTTCAATACTTCCACAACTTTAGCAGGCAGGTTCGCACTCCCCTGGATCAGACCATCCGAGTAGGTGGCGGCCAGGCTGGCCAGACTTTCGTACCCCGGATCCTTAACCATGGACAGGTGCTCCTCAGAAACGCCATCCACCAGCACCTTCTTTGCAAAAGATGCATCCAGGGAATCGTTAAAACCATTATCGTAAAAGGAGAAGACCACTTTTGAATCGGCAAACAGCGGATCCTCCCTGTAGGCTTTCTTAATGTAGAGGGGTACCAGGGAGGTGAACCATCCGTGACAGTGTACCAGGTCCGGTGACCAGCGTAATTTCCGAACGGTTTCCAGCACGCCCCGGGCGAAAAAAATCATTCGTTCATCATTGTCTTTGAAATGCTCCCCCCTGGAATCAACCACCGTATGCTTTCTCTGGAAATACTCTTCATTATCAATGAAATAGACCTGCATTCTGGCGGCCTGGATGGAGGCTACCTTAATGATCAGCGGATGGTCCGTGTCGTCAATGATCAGGTTCATCCCGGATAATCTGATGACCTCATGAAGCTGGTTTCTCCGCTCATTTATATTGCCATATTTGGGCATGAAGGTCCGGATTTCCTTACCTGTTTCCTGTATGGCCTGGGGAAGATTTCTGCTGATTACGGAAAGTTCGGATTCAGGCAAATAAGGTGTAATTTCCTGAGAAACAAATAATACCTTTTTACTTTCCATTGTTCAAGCATCATTAAATAAATCACGCAAATTTACTAAAAATTATTGACACCCTTTTACCTATCTTTGTGTACTTGCCGATTGCATGATAGTATACAGAACCAAAACCGATCTTTCCGGGCAACTCCTCTCCTTAAAAAACGAGGGTAAAACAATAGGCCTTGTCCCTACCATGGGAGCACTTCACGACGGACACGCTTCCCTGGTTGAAAAAGCCACGGCAGAGAACGATATTGTGGTGGCAAGTATTTTTGTGAATCCCACGCAGTTCAATGATCCTTCCGATCTTGACAAGTACCCCCGGACGCTGGACAGGGACCTGGAACTGCTTCGCCGGCTGAAAGCTGATTTTGCATTTGTCCCCTCGGTAAAAGAAATGTACCCCAGGCCGGATGAACGGACCTTTGACCTGGGCGGACTTGACAGGGTGATGGAAGGCTTACACCGCAAGGGGCATTTCAACGGTGTTGCCCAGATCGTCAGCAAACTCTTCCTGTTAATTCGTCCGCACCGGGCATATTTCGGTCAGAAAGACTTTCAGCAACTTGTAATAATCCGCAGGCTGGTTGATATCCTGAAGCTCGATATTTGCATTGTTCCCTGCCCCATTATCCGGGAGTCTGACGGCCTGGCCCTGAGTTCAAGAAATGTCAGGCTTAGCAAAGAAGAGCGAAAACTCGCACCCTTTATTTATGAAACCCTGTTGCAGGCAAGGTCGAAGATGGCGGACCTGACACCTGCCCAGGTCAAGGAATGGGTGACGTTTCAGTTCGAAGGTCAGCCCGCCTTTCAACTGGAATACATTGAAATTGTTGAAGATAAATGGCTTAAACCTGTTGATGACTGGGGCGAAGAGGTGAACAAAGTGGCCTGTATTGCTGTTCATTTAGGGGATGTGAGGCTCATAGATAATCTGAATTTTGATTAACTTTGCAGCGTAATCCGGCTTACATGCGTATTGAAGTAGTCAAATCGAAAATACACAGGGTCACGGTCACCGAGGCTGATCTTAACTACGTTGGGAGTATTACCATCGATGAGGACTTGATGGATGCTGCTAATCTCATTGAAAATGAGAAAGTTCAGATTGTCAATATCAACAACGGGGAACGGCTGGAAACCTATGTGATAACCGGCCAGCGAGGAACAGGTCAAATCTGCCTGAACGGTCCCGCTGCCAGAAGAGTCGCTGTGGGAGACATCATTATTATTATTTCCTATGCATCCATGGATTTTGAAGAGGCAAAATCCTTTAAGCCGGTCCTGATCTTCCCTGATACCGCCTCCAATAAGATAAATTGATCCCTCCTTTGAAAAAGTCCTTTGGCCAAATCCTGAAGATAGCTGCTTTCCTGGCACTTGGGATCCTGTTGCTGTATTTTGCCTTCAGGGGGGTGGCATTTGAAGAACTGGCCCGTATGTTCAGGCAGGTCAACTTCTGGTGGATCGGACTCTCTCTGCTTTTTGCATGCATATCCTTCTTCAGCCGTGCACGCAGATGGATGCTGCTTATAGAACCGCTTGGTTTCAAGCCTACGTTCAAAAACACCTATCATTCCCTGATGGTGGGCTACCTTTCCAATTATGCCCTGCCCCGGCTAGGTGAGGTTACCCGGTGCGTTACCCTTGGCAAGAGGGAGAAGATCCCGGTTGATTCTCTATTCGGGACCGTGATTGTGGAACGTGTCATCGACCTGTTTATGTTGTTGCTGATTATGATGGTCCTTTTGTTCAGCTGGATGGAGAAGTTCGGGGCTTTTTTCAGCGATCAGGTATACAGTCCATTGCAGGAAAAGTTCACAGCTCTGTTCGGAGGGGCCTGGGTATTCTGGCTGATCATTGTTGCAGCCCTGATTCTGCTGGTGGGACTTGTTTATCTCTTCCGAAATAGCCTGGCCCGATTCTCCCTGGTCCGCAAGATCCAGGAGATCTTTACCGGTGTATTGAACGGACTGAAAACCATCTACCGCATGAAGCGCAAATGGGAGTTTATTTTCCACTCCGTGCTGATCTGGTTCCTGTATATCCTGATGACCTGGGTTGTTGTCTTTGCTCTGGAGGAGCTATCCGGACTGACCTTTGTGGATGGCATGTTCTTACTTGTGATCGGGGGTCTGGGCATGTCTGCGCCTGTCACTGCAGGCTTCGGAGCCTACCACTGGATTACATCAAGGGGGCTGATGTTCGTATACGATTTCTCCCTGGAAACAGGAAGTGCCTATGCCATACTGGCCCATGAATCAAATTCCCTACTAACCATATCGCTGGGCGTCCTTTCTTATATTCTGCTGATGCTTTCCCGCAAAAAAGGCACAGCTTCAAAATCCGAACTCACAAATGCTTAGTTACGAACAGATCCAACAGAAAAACATAAGCCTGAAGGAGGCGGAAGACCTATTCAATCCCCGGTTCAGAAAAGAAAAGCGGATCGTATTTACCAATGGCTGTTTCGACCTGCTTCACAGAGGTCATGTGTACTATCTTTCCCGGGCCAGAGAACTGGGCGATGTGCTGGTGGTGGGACTTAACAGCGATGCCTCTGTTAAACAGCTCAAGGGTCCCGGCAGGCCGGTCAATGCACAGGAAGCCAGGGCAGAGGTCCTTGGTGCCCTGGCATTCGTGGACCACATTATCGTCTTTGATGAGCAGACCCCCCTGAATCTCATAACCCGTTTAAAACCTGATGTTCTGGTAAAGGGAGGCGACTACAGGGTGGAGGATATTGTGGGTTACCGGGAAATGCGATCCTGGGGAGGGCAGGTAGAGACGATCCCTCTGCTGGAAGGGTATTCAAGCAGTTCCATGATTGACGGAAACAAAAGCTGATGGCCAAAATCAAATCGGTATACGTATGCCAGAACTGTGGCGCCGAATCGGCTAAATGGATGGGCCGGTGCAATGCCTGCGGAGAATGGAATACCTATGTGGAACAGAAGATCCATAAAGGTCCGGTACGGTCAGGTGGATCAGAAAGCAGGGAGCATTCAAGACCACAGAAACTGGATGAGGTGACCGCAGCGCCACTTAACCGCATTGATCTGAAAAACGGCGAGCTCAACCGGGTTCTGGGAGGGGGCATTGTTCCGGGTTCCGTGGTATTGATAGGCGGGGAACCCGGGATCGGTAAATCGACCCTGGCGCTGCAGGTGGCCCTTCAGATGGATAAACAGAACCTCTACGTTTCCGGGGAAGAGAGTCCGCATCAGATCAAATTACGCGCCGACCGTCTGGGCGTAGCCACGGGAAAATGCCAGGTGCTCGCTGAAACGAATCTGGAAGCTATCATGACCCAGCTAAAATCCAACAGGCCGGATCTTCTGATCATCGATTCCATCCAAACCCTCTATTCGGATGCCATTGAGTCGGCTCCGGGGACGATCTCCCAGGTCAGGGAGTGTGCGGCGCAACTGCTACGCTTCTCCAAAGAAAGTCACGTTCCCGTATTGCTCATTGGCCATATTACCAAAGACGGAAGCATTGCAGGCCCCAAAGTGCTGGAGCACATTGTAGATACCGTTCTTCAGTTTGAGGGAGACACACACCACCTTTACAGGATCCTGCGTTCCATAAAAAACCGTTTCGGATCCACCTCTGAGATCGGGGTTTTTGAAATGACGGGGAAGGGCTTGCGGGAAATCCTTAATCCCTCCGAACTGCTGATCAACCAGCAGCCTCCCGATCTGAGCGGGTCGGCCATTGCAGCTAATGTGGAGGGCATCCGGCCCATACTGATCGAGGTCCAGGCACTGGTGAGCTCGGCAGTCTACGGTACCCCGCAACGAACCTCCACCGGATTTGATACACGCCGGCTGAGCATGTTGCTGGCCGTTCTTGAAAAGAGGGCCAGCTTCAAACTGGCCAGTAAGGACGTATATATAAATATCGCAGGGGGACTCAGGGTAGATGATCCGGCCATTGACCTTGCCGTAGTGGCAGCCATCCTGTCATCCACGGTGGACATTCCGGTGGACCCAAACACCTGTTTTGCAGGAGAGGTGGGCCTTTCCGGGGAGATTCGTCCAGTTAATCGCATCGAACAACGTCTGGCCGAAGCGGATAAACTGGGCATGAAAAAAATACTGATGCCGGCATTTAACCGGAAAGCCATTGACCCTAACAGGTTCAAACTGGAGATCCTTGAGGTAAACAGGGTTCAGGAACTGCCAAAATATCTCTTCGCTTAGACGGAATTAGAAGTCATCGTATTCGCTGCTGCCGGTGGTTTCCTGAATATCGGGACAATCCAGATCCACGAAGAAGTCCAGCGGCCGCTCAAATTCATCCTCCATGGAAATTCCCAGGGTAGTGTCGGCATAAACTCTTTGAAAAAATTCCCCGTAAATGGGAAGGGCCATATTTGTTCCTGATCCCATGGTCAAATTGTCAAAATGGATGGAACGGTCTTCGCCACCGACCCATGCTGCAGCCGTAAGCTTAGGG
>Ga0209536_100011563_pt1 | contig 12915 bp, 12 predicted proteins | sample DeeMarSeWOR28_12_FD_187461 | JGI IMG/M metagenome (GOLD analysis project Ga0209536, IMG submission 187461) | Marine sediment microbial communities from White Oak River estuary, North Carolina - WOR-2-8_12 (SPAdes) (version 2) | ecosystem: Environmental > Aquatic > Marine > Intertidal zone >...
TACTGTGACCGATGAGCCCAATCTGTGTATTATCCACAAAATCTAGTGATGCGATATAGTCCAATGCGGCTGTTCCGCTACCTGTTCCTGGGTCAGAATTTCCATGACCATTGGCATCAATTGTCAGAACAACGAACCCACGTCGCGCAAGTTCGATGCCAAAGGCCATCACCCACTCCTTATTCTGTTGCGATCCATGAATCACTACTACTCCTGGTAGCGGGTCTATGTCAGTCGCATAGTTAGGTTTCTGAAGTGTACTGTGAATCATCGACCCATCTACTGCCTGAAAATCGACCTCAGTAACTGCGATGGAGCCAAATCCGTTTTGTACACTTGTTGCTAACAATGTCCCTGAGAACATGATGATGATGCCAAGGACAAGTACTAGGTATCTCCGTCTGATGTACAACTGTAAATCCGCCTTTGAGTGTGTAAACATTGTTGTGCAAAACTCCGTCTTTTATTTCAACCGAATATCAAGCCACAATCCATATCTCACAGCGAGTGAAGGAAACAAACACCTATGCCAGACTGGGATCAAATATTCACAGAAAGAGGTCGGGTGTTCACAGAACCCCACTCACACATCGATCGAGTCGTGAACCTAATCCAAGACAAGGACGGGTCAAGAGTTCTTGATCTTGGGTGTGGAACAGGTCGACATGTGGTCTATCTTTCAAGACTCGGTTTTGGTGTGTATGGGTTTGATGTTTCTCAACAAGCACTCTCAATGACGAAGGAGTGGCTAGATCAAGAGAATCTCAAAGCAGACCTCCGCGAACATCGGATGGAACACCCGTTTCCGTATGATGACAACTTCTTTGACGCAGTGATATCAACTCAAGTAATCCACCACAATATGATGAAAGATATCAGAAAGACAATCAAGGAAATCGAACGAGTCCTAAGACCAAATGGATTGCTCTTTGTCACTTTCCCAGTATTTTATCCAGGGCCTGTTGACGAGGATGACGACTGGGAACTGGTGGAGGTGGAGGACGGAACGTACATTCCGAATAAGGGGTGGGAGAGCGGGATGCCACACCATTATTTCACAATGGATGAGATTGAAGTTGAGTTTGGGTCGTTTGATATCCATGACATATTCCTTGATGAAACTAGGCACCGTTGTGTCATTGCAGAACTAAGACCCAGCTAAATCTGATCATCCAGCCCAAATGTTGGAAAAATGAGTTCCTTGACCTTTGCAATGGTATCGTCTACTGCACGTCGAATCTTTGGATACTGATCACTTGGCATTCGGAAGGGTCTGCTTGTCCATCCCCCTCTCTTCACCTGAAACCCATGCTTGTGACACAACTCAATCCACTCTGCAGGAATCGTCGGCGGAAGAGCAATATCTGCAATGTCTGCCAGCAGTATGGTCCAGATTTTTGCAGCAGCAACTGGGTTGTATCCTCCGGCTCCAGTCACAACCAGTTTCCTAGTCCCCAGATGAACAAGCTGACGAACTGTCTTTGACATGCGTTGATAGGTGTCATAAGTCAGCATCAGGTCAGTGAGGGGATCGTTCATGTAACCGTCTGCACCCACTTCCCAAAACACGAAATCTGGTTTGTAAACCAACCAGATTGGTACAACCACGTCCTCAAAAGCACGCCACCATTCAACATCATCTGTTAGTGGTGGGAGTGGTATGTTGACAGAGTATCCCTTACCCTCTCCAATTCCTACTTCTTCCACTCTACCTGTTCCAGGGAAGAATCCCATACTGAGCTCATGAAGTGATACAGTCAGGACCTTTGGGTCGTGATAGAATGCCTGTTGCACACCATCGCCATGATGTGCATCAGTATCGAGATAGAGGACTTTCTTTTCTGGGTATTTCTGCTGATACTTTTTCAGCGCAACAACAATGTCATTGTAGTAGCAGAACCCAGCTGCTTGGCTCTCGAACGCGTGATGTAGACCACCAAAGAAAGAAACAGCGTCCTCAAACTTACCTTCTGCTACACCCATCACCGCATCTATTGTCCCACCGACAATATGACTAGCGTACTGGTCAACTCCAGGGAAGATAGGACACTCATCAGTGTCCAGTCCAAAGCGAGCAGAGAAGGCGGTACCCATGTTTCCAAAGAGTTCCAGTGTTTCAATATATGATGGGTCATGAAATAGAAGGAGCTCTTCACGTGTGGCTCGACGCATTGGTTGAATTGATATCCGTGGACTATCAATCAATCCGGACATCACTGGTAGATTCCAAATGACCTCTAGTCGTGCCCGATTCCAATATGGATTAGGTTGTGCCCTCATTCTATCTAACTCATCGATACCATCTAGGCTAAGGATTGCCTCTGGATCGAAAAGGGCAGTCAATTCTGACAAAGGACAACCTCCAATTACTGAATCGGACTTGGACGTCTGGTTCTATTCCTCTCTTATGTTTGCTGGCGATGAACCCATTTGGTTCCTTCGAAAGCCTCATTATTCCCAATTCCTCATGTAGACTTACAATGTCGAAATTCGATTTGCTCAAAGAAACTTTTCTCGGGAATTTAGGTGAGCAGCTCCCTATCTCTCTGTGGAAGCACCACCCTGAAACAGATAGAACCCCAGAGGGTCTTGCCAAAGCCGAGATTGATTTCCACAAACTCCTTGACCATGATCTGTTGAAGATATCCTTCTTTGGACATTTTCCATGCATTGACTTTGGATGCACTGCAGTCTATGATGGTGCAACAACTGGCTCTACAACACTGACCAGTGCTGCAATAAACGATGCGAGTGACTGGGAAACTCTCGAACCGATTGATGTGAATGCTGGTGAGCTTGGTAATCAGCTTCGTGCAGTTGAACTGATTCAGAAATACGCACATGGTGTTGTACCCACAATGGCTACGGTCTTTGACCCATCTATGGTTGCTGACAAGATTTCTGACAAGAACTTCAACAAATATGCTGAAGAGAATCCTGAGATATTGAAGGGCGCTCTAGACATAATAACTGACGTTATGATTGATTTTGCTAGTGCGACCATTGATGCAGGAGCAGATGGAGTCTTCTTAGCCTCACAACACTCCACAGAGTCCTCAGTCACCGATTCACAATACAAGGAGTTTGTCTATCCATATGATTTCAAGTTAATTTCTCGACTCAGAGGTAAGGCGAAATTCATTATCTTGCACCTTCATGCACGGGAGGAAAATGAAGAAATACGATTTGAGAAGATTGCTAAGACTCCTGGTGTTGACGGTATAAACTGGGAAGATCAGAGTTCTGCAGTATCACTGAAGGATGGCAAAAAGAAGTTCAGGGGAGCGGTTCTTGGTGGTATTGACCATAATGGGGTGTTTAGAACAGAAAGTCCAGAGGAAGCCCAGAAACAAGTACTTGAGGCGATAAGGGAGGCAGGTCCAGACCGTTTAATCATTGCCCCTGGATGTGTTATAACCATTGATACGCCTCATGAGAACATACTAGCTGTTAGAGATGCAATACGAGAAATCAATCCGTATGACTATGAGTAGGAGGACAACAGATGACGAGGAATGCTGAGGTGGCTCGGGTTCTCAAAGAGATTGGCCTACTTCTTGAGATAGAAGGCAAGGACCGTTTCAAACCTCGTGCATACTTTCGTGGAATGAGATCTATAACCTCCCTTGGAGAGGATGTCGAGTCTATAGCTAAGCGAGATTCTCTTACCGAAATCCAAGGTATTGGGAAGGGTCTCTCAGAAGTTATCAAAAGCTATCTCGAAACTGGTGAAGTCGAACTTCTCACGGAACTTAGAACACGTGTTCCAGTAAAAGCCTTAGAGCTCGACTCGATTCCTGGAGTAGGCCCCAAAACCATCAAATTGGTGTATGAAAAACTGGGTGTGACAGACCTTGAATCCTTGGAGAAAGCAGCCAATGAAGGAAAGCTTTCTGGGTTACCAGGTCTTGGTGAGAAGACCCAGACACAAATCATTGAGGGAATTCAGGTTGTACGCGCAGGACTTGAAAGAACACTTCTTGCCGATGCTCTTTATGCGGCTGAGAGAATTGAGGGCGAACTTCGCAAGTTAAAGGTCGTGAAGCAGCTCATAACAGTTGGTTCCACACGTCGTCGAAGAGAAACTATTGGTGATTTAGATCTCCTAGTGGAAGCAACAGATCCTGAAGTTGTAATGGAGGCATTCGTCAACTCGGATGGAGTGGCAATGGTCACAGCTCATGGGCCCACAAAATCGTCAGTACGATTAGAGTCTGGACTTCAAGTTGACCTCAGAGTTCTACCGAGTGAGAGTTTTGGAGCTGGACTCCAGTATTTCACTGGGAGTGTGGATCACAATGTCAGGCTACGGTCAATCGCTAAAGAGATGGGGTTGCTTCTGAATGAGTATGGTCTGTTCAAAGCCAAGAAGAAAGTAGCTGGTGAGGATGAGGAGGGTATCTATCAAGCACTTGGACTCCAATGGGTGCCTCCTGAGCTGAGAGAGGACAGTGGGGAGATAGAGGCGGCTCAGCATGGGGAGCTCCCACAACTAGTCACAATGAATGACATTCGTGGAGACCTGCATAGTCATACAGACCAGTCCGATGGCAAGAACACAATTGAGGAGATGTTGGATGCGGCTCAAGCACTTGGATACAAATACTACTGCGTATCTGATCACACACAGAGTCTGACCATTGCAAATGGTATGGATGAAACCCGTCTTTTGAAGAGAATTGAAGAGATTGATGAGCTCAATGCCTCTGGTCGCTGGAAGATGAAGATACTGAAGGGCGCAGAGGTAGATATTCTGGCTGAGGGAGGCCTCGATATTGAGGATGATGTTCTTTCACAGCTGGATGTTGTCACAGTATCGATTCACAGTAGGATGAAGGACAAGAAAGAAACTATGACAGAGCGAGTCTGTCATGCTTTGGAGAATAAGCATGTACACATACTGGGACATCCAACCGGTCGCTTGATCGGGAAGCGGTCCGAGTTCGAGATTGATTTGGAGAGAGTGTTTGAAACAGCAAAGAACCACAACGTAATCATGGAGCTGAATGCTCATCCCGAAAGACTCGATCTCAATGCTGGCAATCTACGTGCTGCAACTAAGGCTGGTCTGAAGATTGCTATCAATACTGATGCACATAGAATTTCAGAACTTGAAAATATGAGATTCGGAGTCTATCAAGCCCGCCGAGGATGGTTAACTCCAGAAGATGTCATCAATACCTATCCCCTAAAGAAGATGATGAAAACTATCAAGAAATAGAGTAGTCCAATTCGACCTCTAGAGCCATTATATGATAGTCACAATATGTGACTTCAATCTGTGACCCTCACAAGTGGCTTCGCTATATATACTAAATCTGAGTACTAATTCTTGTGAAATATCATGGCTCTAACAACTAACTCACGCAACACATCTGTGTTGAAGAACGAGAGGGCTAAGGTCTCGACCTATGCTCTAGCTCACGCAATGCTCTATCGGAGGTAATCCAATGGCATTCGCTAAGGTTGACAAGAAGTTCTTGAAGAACTCTCCAAGAAAGAGAGTTTCAACAGACGCAATAGCCCGTGCTTACTTCGGGAGGTAGACTCGGTTGACCCAGTCTAATACACCCATAAGCACAACCTCAAACCATGAGGTTCAGAATAACAATACCAAAGACGGTAGCGCACTCTCTCTGGCTGAAGTACTCGCGTTGGAAGCGACGTGAGTACTACTTTCTTTTTCTACAACTTGTATACACTACTTCTTAGAGTACAAACAAGAAGTGGTGCCGAGGATGGGATTCGAACCCACGAACTCCTACAAGAACGGATTTCTCATCAGAGTCTGGCGACATAATGATTGATCTTGAGTCCGTCGCCGTTGACCACTTGGCTACCTCGGCACAATCTCCAGAAAGATTTCATCTCAATATAGCCGTTTTGGCAGAAAGTTAGGATAAGCTGATTTGTACCATCTTAGCTAGATTCAAGATGAGGTCTGATTTTATCATAGAAGTCTGAGATTATCTTGGACCGATCATCCTCTGTTTCAAGAATGAACAATCGAATCTGTTGTCCAGCTTTAATCTCCTTCACGAGTCCCATGTCAACAAGAGGTTGCATCACACGGTGGATTGTAGAATGCGCAAGTCCAGTTTCTTTAGCCAATCTACTAAGATTGAAGAACTCTTTCGGACGGTCTAGGAAGTGCTGGACGACGCGGGTCTGAGCACGCGATGCAAATATCTTCTCGAGTAGTCTCTTCAACTCATTTTCGCCTCTTATCAGATTCATCCTTTCGTAGTATGTATAACCTGGGTTCCAATTTTTTCTTTGTTGAACGCTTTCTTCAGATTCTCGGGATTGTTCCCATTGAAAATTACGGTTGGTATCTTGGATCGTTCAACAATGCCAATCGCTACTGGATCAAAGAGGTTGTACTGTCCTGCTTTTGTACCTTCAGAAGACAGAATCGATCTCAGTTGAGTGATATCGACAGTGTCTAATTTCTTTGCACCCTTCTCCTCTGGATTTCGGTCAAAGACACCATCAACATTGGTTGCATTGAACAGCATATCTGCACGAATCAGTTCTGCAGATGCGGCAGCCACTGCATTAGTTGACTGACCAGGCACCATACCCCCCAATAGTACGACCTTGCCAAGTTTGATTGCAACTTCCAACTCATCATAGTCATCAATTATCTTGGGATATGCATGGTCACCAAGAGCCGCACATAACAACTCAGCGTTATTCCTTGCCAGTTTTATTCCAAGCCAATCACACTGAGCCTCGTTTGCGCCAAGCTCTCGAGCTGCAGAGATGAAGATTCGAGCTGGTTTTCCTCCACCCACTACAACAACCAATGAATGGCCATCACTGACTAGGGACTTGATTGATTTGGCGTACTCTCTCAACCGGTCAATACGGACTTGGCCCTTGTCGTCATAGAGGAGTGATCCTCCAATCTTGAGTACGGCTCTCATCGAATGTCCCCTGAAATACATACTAACACGTTCTTCTACTGAGGAGTATTAATAACGCTTTCTTGAATAGACCAGTCTGACGAATTTTCGACCGGTCGAAAATGGCTCTAAACACCCATTAACGTACAAAATAATCCATTTCCGCTCAATCGAGTACTTCATTCATAGTAAATATCTTCGTCAGTCAGTTCGAAATCGAGTACCATGCATCTGAAAATTGTCACTGTTATCATACGCTAAGTAATGTATGTCTTTTCGTTTGGCGTGGTCAGTTTCGTTTGTCCATAACTCTTAAAGGACAATTACTTACTTCGAGCCTGAGCGGCAAGTGCCGACCCTTGCTGACATCAAGGAGACTGATCCTTTTGTCGAAGATAGAACCGAAGATTAAGTCTAAACGCTGGAAGCCTGAGGCCGAGGCTGAGCTACTGAAAAGCTGGGTGAATGAGGACACCTATGAGTTCAACATGGACTCTGGAAAGACAATCTATACCGTTGACACTCCACCACCTTACCTATCTGGACCAATGGGTGTTCATCAGTTCATTCACTACACCCAGATTGACACAATTGCCAGATATAGGCGAATGCAAGGTCTTGAGGTTAACTTTCCTCTTGGTATTGACCGAAATGGTCTTCCAGTAGAGGTTCGGGTTGAGAAAGATCTCGGAATTAGTATGCATGAAACTCCCCGTGAGGAGTTTCTCAGATTTTGCAAGGAACGTCTTGATGATGATGAAAAGATAACTATTGATGGCTTCAAGCGATTGGGTATTGCCTTTAACACCTATGAGGATGAAGGCAGCTATCGGACAGACAGTCCGAGATACAGAGCAGTGACACAATCCACATTCATAGACATTTGGAACAGAGGTTTGGTCTATAGTGACTACCGTCCCAATAACTGGTGTTTTGACTGTGGAACAACAATTGCAGATGCTGAAGTTGAGTATACTGAACGACCGACACAACTCCACTATCTCTACTTCAATGTGGAAGGTCTAGAACCTCTCGAGATTGCCACTACAAGACCTGAGTTGCTCTGTGCATGTGGTGCCGTGTTTGTTCATCCGAATGATGAGAGATTCAAATCATATCAGGGGAAGACTGCAACAGTCCCACTCTTTGACATGGAAGTCCCCATCATAGCAAGTCCTACAGCACAGATGGAGTTTGGAACTGGCGCGTTGATGGTGTGCAGCTATGGTGATCAAGGTGACGTGATGGCATTCCGTGACCATGCACTCACTCCAATTGCAGCTGTTTCAACTGATGGCACTATGACAAAAGCCGCTGGCGAATATGCAGGTATGAAGATTGCAGAGGCACGAAAGAAGATAGTGGCTGATCTCAAGAATAAGGGGCTAATCTTCAAGCAGGAGGACTCTACACAGAGAGTACCTCAATGTTGGCGTAGTCGTACTCCTATCGAGTTCATAGCAATGGATGAATACTATGTTAAACAGGTAGATTTCATTGAAGAACTTCATAAGATTGCAGCTGATACGCCGTTCTATCCCAATTTCCACAGACAGGTCCTCATAGATTGGCTGAACCGTGTCACTGTGGACTGGCCTGTGAGCAGACGACGATACTACGGCACTGAAATCCCAATCTGGTACTGTGACTCTTGCGAGGAACCTGTGGTCCCAGAGCTAACTGATGAACCAGTATATTATCAACCTTGGAAAGATGATCCACCTTTCACCAAGTGTCCAAAGTGTGGCGCGGAGGATGGGTTCAAGGGAGAGGAGCGGACATTTGATACTTGGATGGATTCCTCTATCAGTGGAATGCAAGCCGTGGGATACATGTATGATGACAAGCTCTTCACAAAGGGGTTCAGTAATGTCATGCGCCCTCAGGGTAAGGACATTGTGAGAACTTGGCTCTACTATTCCCTACTCCGCACCTTCCAACTAACTGGCAAACCTGCCTTCAGTGAAGTCTGGGTTTCAGGACATGTGGTGGATGATAAGGGTGAAACAATGAGTAAGTCGAAAGGCAACTCTCCCCCTCCGATGCCATTTGTGGAGAAATATGGCGCTGATGCGATGCGTATCTATGGTGCACTAGAAGCCGGACTTGGTAGTGATGTCAGATTCTCTGAGGACCGTCTTGCTGGTGTATCGAAGTTTATGACAAAACTCTACAACATTGCTCGGTTTATCTCAATGTTCCCAATTCCAGAACCCATTCCGTTCAAGAAGTTGACACCCGTTGATCAATGGATTCTTGCTGAAGCAAACGAACTCATTGAGCGCATAGTACCTGAGTGCAACTTGCTTGATTTTCACAAACCTGCCATCGAGATACGAGGATTCACATGGAACTTCTTTGCAGATCATGTGCTAGAGATGATAAAGGGACGCTCGTTTAACACAGAAGGTGCATTCTCTGAAGGGGAACAGAAGTCTGCTTGGTTCACTCTGCATGAGGTATTGAAGATTATCTCGAAATCCTTGGCTCCAATGACTCCCTTCATCACTGACAGGATATATCGGGATCTCTATGATGACAGTGGGATTCATAGACAAAGCTACCCCTCACCTGTCAAGACATGGAAGTCCAAACTCACAGAACATACTGAACTGCTGATGCAGACCAACTCAGGATTTTGGAAGTTCAAACGTGAAAACGGACTCTCTCTGAGACAAGGTCTCACCAGTGCATATATCTCTGAGAAACTAAAACCGTGGGCTAAGGACCTTCAGGCAATGCATGGTGTTGAAAAGATTGAATTTGGCAAACCCAAGGATGATACATTCGTGGAAGTAGCCCTCCCTGAGTCTGAGGATGTAATCTACATTCTTCCACCTAAAGAAGAATAAGACTGATTGGACGACTATTGTCGTTCCAATCTCTCATTTCTCAACAAAAACCTCGTTCTCATGTTCAGTGGGGCATTTCATTGAGTTTGAAACAAGACAGTATTTTCCAGCGAGCTCAAGTGCCCTCTCAGTTTTTGGTATCAAGTCCGCAGACTCAACTCCCACCTTTGTCTTGAGAAGTAGTTTTGTGAATTGGAATCCCTTGTCAACCCTTTCAAGTGTTCCATGACCCTCACATGAGAATGACTTGAATTCGATACGCATCTTCTTGTTGAAGGTCACAAATGTGGTCATTAAACACGATGTTGCAGCTGCAACGAAAAGATCCTCTGGAGAGATTATCCCCTCTGGTCCATCAAATTCTGGAGGGGTAGAAATCTCAACTTTAGGCTTTCCCTCAACGTTTAGTTCTCCAACTCGACCATGCTTCCAATCGACAGTAACCTTGTATTCATGAACATCGTCAGACATCTCTATCACTAATTCTCACAGGTTAGTGTACTACGAAAAAGGGTTTGGTTATGTCACTCAACAACAACAGTTGTTTCATGTGAAACTTCACTTTTCATAGAGTTCGCAATGAAACAGTACCTTGCAGCCAAATCAAGCGCTCGTTCAATCCTCTTCCGAATGTCCTCCGAGCCTATTCCGACCTTTGCTTTCATATCGATTTTTGTGACTTCAAAACTTCTCCCCACTTTCTCAAGAGTGCCTACTGAATCACACTCGAATGATTTGAAATCGATGCGCATTTTTCTTGCGAATTCCACAAAACCGTTCATATAACACAATGTAGCAGACGCAACGAATAGGTCCTCAGGAGAGTGAAACATCACCTCATCAGGACCTCCTGAAGGCACACCAGTTTTGATGACAGTCTTTCCTTCCACAGTGAGATTGCCACTCTTTCCTCCACTCCAAACGAGCCGAACAGGGTAGTATTTTGGTTCTGCTTCATCACTCACGTAGTTCACCTATTCTGGTCTTTTCAAACACCACTATATCTTCTGCGCTTTGAACACAGCAAAGAAAGGTATCCGACGCTCACGGTCAAAAAACTGGTCCTCATTAACAGGCTGTGGTTCTGCAAACTCAACTAGACGGAATCCGGCAACTGCAAGTGAATTAAAGTACGTTGAAAGAGTTCTGTGGAAAAAGCTGATTGGCTCAGGGAAGTTTTCACCCTCTTTGGTCTTCCAATAATGTTCATACTCTTGTTCTTCAAAGTACCTGTCTACTTTGAAGAAGATGCCCTCACGTCGATTCGTCTCTGGGTTCTTCTCACCCAGCTGCCATGATCCAGGTCCATAGAAATTGAATGCTGGGTGCACGATTGAAAATACTAGGAACCCGCCTACTTTTAACACTCTATAGAACTCCTTTATGGCATCATCTAGACATGGAACATTCAGCAGTACGAGATTAGATAGCACCAAGTCAAACTCAGCATTGGGGACTGTTTCAATATAACAAACATTGTCAACCCGATAGTCAATCATGACGCCCTCATCATCCGTTTGTTGTTCTGAGGCATCGATGAGTCGTTGTGACAAATCAATGGCAGTCACAATTGCTCCTTTCTTGGCATAGTATCTTGCCAAGTACCCCTCTCCACAACCTGCATCAAGCAGCTTCTTGTCTTTGACATTCCCTAGCAGCCTCTCGACGCATGGGTTGAGTATTCTTCTATGGTGTGGGGTCCCTTTACCACCAATGAGACCTGAGAAAGCCTCAGCATTACTCTCCCATTGCTCACGTATCTTCTTGTCCATGATCCTGAAGGGACATCCAGCTCTTCTCAAGCTTTCGGATTTGCTAGATTTTGTCCCATACCTTTCGAATCCGTTTTCCGGTTTCTTCAATCAAGGACTCCATATCTTCTTGAGATGCAAGGCCAGTTTCAACACCGACCTTCATGATAGAGGTATGAGCGACTTTGACCTTTCCATCTTCCTCATAGATTGTGAAACTGCATGGAAAGATTGTGCCCATGTCCTTTGAAATCTCTAGAGCTCTCTTTGCTAGATGTGGATTGCAGACTAGTACTGCAGTGTACTTAGGATAATCTTCAATCCCCAACTTTTCTTTGAGGACATCATGAATCCCTTTTGTGAGCTGGAGACCGAAACCCTCACTCACACAGGCATCTTCAACTCTCTTGACTGCTTCATCGAATCCATAGGGGACCTCTTTTCGCAAAACATCGACCATACATGATATCGTGTACACTCCAATAAAATGGGTTTGGATAGGGCTTGATTTCCAATCAAGATAAGAGCAGGCTAACTAACTTGTTATTTGGTGCTTACCATTGACAGTTGAAGAACCTATTTCTGAAGATGAAAAGATGGATAGAAATCCAGCACTCGTATTCGGTGCAGCTTCATTCTTGAATGACACAGGTTCAGACATGATTGCACCAATCTGGCCAACATTTCTTACAACACAACTAGGACTTTCTCAGGGTCAGGTTCAGATAGTAGACGGTCTCGCGTTGACAATCACGTCTCTCTCGAAGTTAGGTGCTGGGTACGCCTCAGATCGTACGGGTAGGAGAAAGGCCTTCATCACATTGGGATACAGCATGTCAATGGTTGCACGTATTGGTTTTATCCTTGCAACTTACGCATACCAATTCTTTCAGATAGTCCTTTGGAAATCAATGGATCGTCTAGGCAAAATCCGAGGACCACCTCGAGATGCCATTGTTGCGGGACATGTTACTGAGAAGGAAAGAGGACGTGCATTTGGCACGCTGAGAGCACTTGACACAGCTGGAGCAGTCTTTGGTACCATTCTTGCTTTTCTCCTGTTTCAACTCATTGGATATATCGGAATCATCCTGCTGGCTGCTATTCCCACTGCAGGCTCTGTGATCGTAGTCTCCTCTACTCCAGGAGATGGCGCAGGTTCCTGAATCTCTTGTGACGCTGCTGATGGTGCAGTCTCTTGGGTATGCGGAGGTAAAACAGGTGCTTTTGTACTGCAGCCAAGCAGCATCGTTAGTATTAGAACTACCGCAACCAAAACATCCCGTTTGCTGTAACGGCTGTACCAGACATTCTTGTTAAACTCCCTGATTCTGTAATTCTCCGGCGTTAATGCCCTTAAAATGGTAAAGATGGGCAAAACAGGCCTGTAGAAATACGTTCCGA
>Ga0209536_100011565_pt1 | contig 12914 bp, 34 predicted proteins | sample DeeMarSeWOR28_12_FD_187461 | JGI IMG/M metagenome (GOLD analysis project Ga0209536, IMG submission 187461) | Marine sediment microbial communities from White Oak River estuary, North Carolina - WOR-2-8_12 (SPAdes) (version 2) | ecosystem: Environmental > Aquatic > Marine > Intertidal zone >...
ACTGGATTAATTACTGCAACAACATTTGATGGATCCTTTGATGGTGATGGATCTCAAATTACATCAATTAATGCTGATAATATATCTTCAGGAACTTTAGATAATAGTATACTTCCATCTAATATAAGTGTATCTGGATCTATATCAGCAAGTTCTTTAAATGTAGATACATTAGCAACCAATAGTTTAAGTATTGATCAAATAGGAGTTACTACAGTAACTGCAACAAATTTAAATGGTTCAAATATAACTGGACAACAAGTAAACGTTGGTCTTGCTTTAAGTATCACAGAAGCAAATATCCATATTGGTTATGGTGCCGATTCAGCAAATCCAATTGGATTCACTTCAATGACAGTATTTTACCATAATGATATAGGCGAACTAACCTTCTTTGTTGATGATCCTGTGTCTGGAATTGTATCTACTTCATTAACTTTAAGTTAATGTATAATTATATTTCTTCCAAACCTGACAAACCTATCCTACTCACGATATGACTTCTTGTCAAGGCCTTGACAACTCTTTTTTGATATGATATTGTAAGTTTCTTAAGTAATTTCTACTGATGAATAAACCCTTCTTGAAGTGGGCAGGAAATAAATTTAGGGTTCTTCCTCATCTGCTACCACATATCGGAACCCCTAAAAGGTATTGTGAACCTTTTGGGGGAAGTTTTTCAGTTGCCTTTAATGTAACAGCAAAAGAATATATTCTTAATGATGTCAATAAAGATTTGATTGCAATTTATCAAAATCTTCTAAAGGAAGAGAATAGTTTTATTCAATATTGTGAAGAACTTTTTATTGCAGAAAATAATACAAAAGAATCTTTTCTAGGGCATAGAAAATACTTTAATCAAACAACTAATCTTTTAGAAAGAGCAAGATTATTTGTTTATTTAAATCGCCATTGTTTTAATGGTCTTTCCCGTTACAATAGTAAGGGTGAGTTTAATGTTCCTTTTGGAAAGTATGCCAAACCTATGTGTCCATCTGAAGAGATGTTGAATTTTAGGAATTGGTTTTTATCTAAACAATTAGTAAGATTTACATCTATTTCTTTTGAAGATTCTTCACTGTATGAAAATCTAGAAGAAGGTGATGTTGTTTATATGGACCCTCCATATATTCCATTGTCTGATACTGCAAACTTTACTAATTATTCTACGGATGGATTTTCTCATCAGGAGCAAATTAAAGTAGCAGAAATTGCTGAAGAACTTTCAAAAAGCGGTGTTAAAGTAATTATAAGTAATCACGATGTTCCTGTAGCAAGAGAACTTTATAAGAACGCTACAATTTATTCTATTCAAGTGAGTAGAACAATTGCTGCAAAAGGTGGAAGTCGCAAAAAAGCAAGTGAAATTATTGCAGTTTATGAATAAGGTAGTAGAAAGACACAGATATAATAAAGACCAAATAATCCAAACTAGAAGACTCATATTCACTCCATATTCTTACAGTGAAAAGAATATGAGTCTAGTTGTAGGATTAATTCGTAGGAATCTTACTCCAGACCTTTTAAAGGGTAGAAAGAAGTTAATGTATCCTGAAGATACTAAAACTAATCATTGTTATGGACATTGCTATCATTCAACTCAAGCACTTTATTATTTGATGGACACTGATAAATTAGTTCCTATGAGTGCTGAAGATTATCGTGGAGAAAAACATTGGTGGTTGCAAGATGGTGAGAAGATTTATGATGTAACTGCAGAGCAGTATTATTGTGTTGGTAAATTGCCACCTCACGAAGGTGGAAAGAAAAGTTCTTGGTATGGTTGGAAAGGAAGACCTCAACAGATTTCACTAGATTTGATGGTTAGGGTTCTAGGTGAGCGACTGATTGAGGATGTTGTGACAGTTCCTTAAGTGGCACAGGGGCCTTGACAGGTAATTAAAAATCGAGTATATTGATTTCATTGGTTGAGAGATGCCCTCGGCAGATTACTCTCTCCAATACTTTAAACTAATGCTACTTGGAGCAATTTTATGACACTAATTAACAAGGTCACCGCTGATTTTGATCTCAGCAACTATCTTGACCGTTGGACGCAAGAACAATGTAACTCCCGCCAAAAGTATGGAACTTTTGTAAAATTTTCATACTTCGATGTTTCGACCAAAAAGATTTATGATGATGATCTAAACAACGCGGCGGTTCGTTCGGAACAAAACAGTGATGATGCTACAGATGACATCGCTTATAGCTACGACGAACACGGATGGGATTACTCCCCGTTCCCCCCAATCATCTCTACTACCGGAAAAATCAAAGATGGTCGCACTCGTATCCGCGCTGCAATTCTTGCTGGTTGGAAGCGAATTCCCGTTGCAATTTTTAGTTATCAGGCAGATGTTCCTGAAGAACTCTCAGATGTAATTGATGGATTGGTTGCAAACGATCACCTTGTTGCTCGTCGTGCAACTATGAACGACATTATCACCGCAGGAGTATATCTTGTTGGGAAGGGTTATGTAAACCAAGACCAGGCTTCTATTGATGACTGGCTTTATAATGTTGTTGACATCGAGCGTTTTTACAGCAATATTGCTGGTACAATCACCAAAATCGGTAAAGCAATTCTTGCTCAATCCACTCCTACTGGCGATCCTATCATTGTAAATAAGGATCGTTCAGAATGGATTGACTATCTGGAAGATTGTAAAGAAGTGAAGGCACTTGATGTTGCTCTCCCAGATGAAGTTACTCCCTTCAATGAAAATCAACTGGTTCTTTATTCGACTGGTAAGACTAACGCCCGTCGTTGCTGGGTAGACCAAATCCTTTCCAACACTACTCACGGTCATCACACTTACATCGTTCTTTATAGCACTGAAAAAACCGCAGAAAAACTGCGTCAAGAAATGAAGAACTTTGCCAATGACCTAGAAATGTTTTATACTCAGACTGTGAAACTTATCAACAGTCAGTTGGTAGGAATCCAAATCTCTCTACCTGAGAATCGTCCTTTCACAATTGTGGGTGCTATCCCTCAATTTGCTGATGATGAGACTCATAAAGAACTTCGTTCGCTGAACCGACTCATCCCACTGAACCAGTTCTGATACTGTCACAAGCCCCCTTGCGGTTCCCCCGTAAGGGGGTTATTATGTATTCATACGAAATGAGGTCTGTGATTCAACTCCGTCCCCACCAACAAAAAGCACTGGATGCCCTCGCCAAGTATAGCAAGGGTATCTGTGTGTTTCCCACTGGCGGTGGTAAAACCAATGTGGGTATCTTCGATGCTATTCGCGTTTTTCAGTCTAAGACTCCCCAGACTGTCGTAGTTGTTGCCCCTCGCATTCTTCTTGCTGAGCAACTCTCTGCTGAGTATCTTGAGTTCATCACCAATGCTGCTGTGATGCACGTTCATAGTGGCGAAACTCATCACTACTCCAGCACCAAGCCAGACACCATTCACAACTGGTTTCAGAACACTGCTGGACACAAACTCATCTTCACCACCTACAACTCCCTACAGCGTCTTGTAGACGCCGATGTGGTGGTCGATACCATCTACTTCGATGAGGCACATAACAGCATTCAGCGTCACTTCTTCCCTGCTGTAGAGCACTTCAGTCAGGAAGCATCCCGCTGCTATTTCTTCACCGCTACTCCTAAGTATTCGGTGACTATCGGCAAACCTGGAATGAACGACACTGATGTGTATGGTCAAATCATTGCTAAGGTTCCTGCTCCCGAACTGGTTCAGGGTGGTTACATCATTCCCCCTAAGGTGATTGCGAAGCAACTGCAGATGGTGCAGAAAGGCGATGATATTGCTCAGCGTGACCGCGACAATCTTCTGGAAGTTCTGGAAGAGAATCCCGTCAATAAGATTCTGATTTGTGCGAAGGCAACCAAGCACATTATCGGTCTTCTGTCCGAAACTGATTTTGCTGAGGTTGTTGCTGAGCAGGGTTACTCTGTGATGCACATCACTGCGAAGCACGGTGGTTTCATCGACGGTGAGAAGGTCAACCGTGAGGTGTTCTTCGACACTCTGAACGCTTGGGGTCGTGACCCTGAGAAGAAGTTCATTGTTCTGCACCACAGCATTCTTGCTGAGGGCATCAACATCTCCGCCCTTGAGGCAGTTGTGTTTATGCGTGATATGGACATTGTGGGTATCGGTCAGACTGTTGGCCGTACTCTGCGTCTGCATCCCGATGATGCTGCTGGTATTCGCAACGGCAGTATTGCCCCTGGTCAACTGGAGCAATACACCAAATCTTTCGGTCTGGTGATTGTTCCTGTGTTTTCCAAGGCAACTGCCTCTGCTGCGAAGAAAGTCCAGAATGTTGTGGACATTATCTTTGAGCAGGGTGATGTGGCGGTGAGCACCATCCGCCGCTGAGGCGGGGTGCGTCTCAATGAGAACCCAGATGGCCACTAGACCAAAAACGGGATTTTCTGCGAATTCTACGCAGAAGGTCCTGTTGCCCATCACCGACAACAAAAACGCGGCAGAATCGGTTTTTATCACTTTGACCGATGCAATTATCAAGATTGGTATTTTCTTGATAGTCCTGTGTTGAGACGGTCTAAAAACTGTCACACACCACTTGACACCTTCACCCTTTACTCCTAAACTACTACAGTAAACGCAAAAAAGATTATGGTTTCTCCCACCTGGACTGTTACTATCGGTATTAGTGGCGCAATTTATGAAGTTCAGATTCCTGGAACTTCCTATAGGCAAGTAGAGCAGATTGCTAAGCAACAATATCCTGGTTGCAAAGTTTGGAGTTGCGAACCAAACCGTCTATGAGTATTCCAAATTCAACAATCTTGAACCCAGTTTCTTATGAACCTGGGTTCATTTCTAAATGTGGAGAATGGGCCGTTGTTCCCTATGGAACTCGCTTTATGCTAATCCACAAAGGTCAACAAGTTCAAATCGCAAACACTATTCAAAGTGCTAAGAGTCACATAGAAAAGCATCTAAAAGCACAAAAAAAGAATAAAAGTTCTGCTACTCTTGAAGAACACCTATGAATAACTTTACTCAAACCTGCCACAAACCATACGACAGACATACCTACACAGTAAAATTAAAAAACGGTGGTTCCATAGATTTTGGTGATTTTGAGTCTGCCAGAGAATATTGGTGGTCTCTTAGAGAAGTTCCAAATTACCTTGATTTTATTGTCGTCAACGATATTAAAAGTTCTAAGAAATCTGGTGGAAGAGGGTTTGCATAATAAATAGCAAAAAGGAGAATCTAAATGAATACCTTTCAATCAACATTACTCATCATATTTGGTGTTATTGCCTATATGATGATTGTGGATAAGAATGTTGGAGAATATCTAACCCTTATCTTCAAAATAATGAAGGTCAATGTTGAAAGGTACATTTGGATGATTCGATTTCACCCACGCAATCCAATCACAAATTTGATTAAGAAGTGGGAATATGAGAAACTTGCAAAGGAACTTGAGAAAGAATTCGGAGAATCTTGAAAAAGTATAAAGCAACTGCTTGGAGAATTATTGCTAAGGCTCTTGGTGAAAAATCTGGAAAGACTGACAGTGAGGCGGATAAAATTGCTTTTATCCGTCTTTTGATTATGATACAATTAATTACAACTAACGGGTTCATTATTGCAAATGCAATAAGGCATTGGAATGATATTGACTATGGAACTACTCAAACAAAAGTGGAATGTTCAAAAACTGAATAGAACTCTTATCGCAAGATTGATAGGGGAGTTGGAAGGCGTATCATATTTACTTGACTGCTTAGACGAAGAGGATTATAATACGGTTAGAGACCTACTCTCTAAATACTACGATTATTATTTTTCTTTGCCTAAAAATGAATGAACTACGCACCATATTCGCCTGAATGGCATCGCAAAAGGTATCTTAAAGAAGCATTAGATTCTTATCTTGACGATTATGTCGATAATGAAGTAATTCTAAATGATATTTTGGATATTCTTTATGAAAGGTCTGAATGCTCTTATAATGATTTCAGTCGTACATTGGACCTTGAAAGTCGTATACACGCAAATAAATAGTACCATATCTGGAGACACAAATGCTTTCCACACAATATCGTATAAGAATGCAAAGAATTTGTGAAGCAATTGAGTTGGGGGAACCTGTTGGACTTCACGAAATGATATGGGCAGAGAAACTTGCAAAAGCAAATGGACATGCTCGTACTATGCTGAGTCAGGCAAGGAGAAAGGCACAAAATCCAGATATGGACCAAGATAGTTTGGATGGATTCCTAAATGCCCTTGATTTAGGTGACCCAGACCCAAGCAATCATCGCACAGGATTTAGTAGTGCTGATGAGATTGCTGATTGGTTTACAAGAGATGATACTGATACTGACGAATGGAGGAGACGTGACTAAGAAAATTACAGCAGTTCTTTATACTGACGGAAATCAAGAGTGTGAACGAATTCGTATGCTCTTGAAGAGTCTTGGTGGTGAGTACCTTGAATATGTTTTGGGTGCTGATTTCAGTGATAGACAGTTCCGTATGGAATTTGGTAAAGATGCTGAATATCCTCAGGTTACTATTAACCATAAGCATATTGGAAGTTTGAAGGAAACACTTCATTATTTCAAAGAAACTGGAGTTATTAGTTGAATGGATTGGATTGAATTTGCTTCACATGAACTTTACTTATTTGTAAGTTTTATGTGTGGACTTTTGCTTGGTTATCTTGTTGGTAGAAGAGATGATTCTGAAATGTAAAATGATGACCGAAAAAGACAAAATTTTTTATAATGTATGGTGCTGTGCTTATCAACGAGCACACGAATACAAAAACACTCCAAGAGGAAATAGGGAGTGGGAAACAGTAAAAATGTGCCTCAAACACGCAAAGTGGTGGAAGTATGAAGAGGACCGCAGGACAGTTCTTAATCCGTCACACGCTGTAGTTGCCACTGACGATAGTTTGTGCTATCATAGCCTTGTATCTGGATTCTGATGATGTACAAAGCAACCGTAAAACTTCAGTTCGACTCTGAGTGGGAATCTACTCATTATTGTAGTGGTTATGAGGATGGTTTACTTCCAGAAGAACATATTGTAATGGAAGTTCCTGCCCATGACCTAAACACAAAGCAACTCTTCAATCTATTTGAAAAGTTTCTTTTGTCTATGGGACATACAGAAAAGAGTATTTGTGAGGGTGCTCTTTACCTCTCCGTTAATGAAGCAAGGTCAAATGAACTTGTGAAAGAACTCTGTAGGGAATTTGACCTCACAATGAATGAGGATATGGGAGACCTTGGTGAATGGAAGAATCGTGCTAAACAGTATGAGGAACTTTATTGGATTCTTAGTAAGAAAGTAAAAGTACAAGAAGCAATCATCTCCCGTCTCCAAAATCCAGACAACCCTCAATACACTGAAGAAGAAATGGATGCGATGTGTATGGAACAAGAACCTCAAAAAGAGGGTCCAAAGTGGTGGGAGAAACAGGTTGGTGGTAATGGACAAGAACTCTAAGTATCTTTTATTATCTTTTCTTGGACTTGTGCTTATAGATTTGATGGCAATTGCCTTCTTCTTCTATAAAGCACAGGTCAATTTTCCTTTGGTGTTTAAACATATTTTTGAATAAATACCTAAAAAAAATGAAATCATACAATCAGTTCAAAAAAGACTTAGAAAATTTAGATGAAATTTTTGGGTTATTTGATGCACAAAGTCGCCGTGAGCGTAGAGGTAGAAAACAATTAGAAAGGGAAAGACTTGATAGGATAACAGGCAAAAAAAGAGACCCTGAAAAAGAAGAGCGTGAAAGAAACCTTGAATATATGAAAAAAAGGGATGAAAGAGAAAAAGATGAAAAGAAAGATGGATATTCTGTAGAAACAGAACCTCCAATGATGGATGTGCATTATCTTGACAAAAGAAATGAATTAAGGAAAACAAAGTCAAGATATCCTCATTCCAAGAAAGTTAGATTTCCTGGAGAGCGTGAAAAAGAAGAAGAGTGACACCTTGAGAACTGGCACACCACCCTTGACGGGTGGTCTTTTTTTGTGTATGATACTTAGGTAATCAAAACACAAGATGAATTCTTTAGACCAGCACCAAATCAAAAAAGTATTTGATATGATTGAATATGAAAAAAGATGTGCTGACCTTCATCACGAACGGGTGTATGGTCGTGGTATTCGTGCCTGGGAACCCAAATGTAAATCTTGGGGATGGATTAAAAATGGTAAATTTACTCCCGATAACTGATAAATCTTATGTCTAGACCTAAAAAATCAGATTCATCAAAACCAGCAAAACCTAAGACAACCAGGGCTAAAGCAAAGACAACTAAATCAACACCTAAACCTAAGGCAACTACTGAACCAAAACCAAAACCTCTAAAGGTAAAGGAAGATTTTCCGCATATTGGATTTCCATATCGTCTTGAGTATATGGAAGACAAAGATAAAAAAATTTGCTTCTTCCAGTGTGAAAATCATATGGACAAGCATATTACAAGACATAAACTTAACAGAAAAACCTGTAAAATCTCAGTAAAGGAGGACTAATTATGGCAACTCGGACTTATACTCAGAAAGATGGTGCTGTCTGGGAATGGGAAGAAACTGTAGAATCTACTAAAGCACTTGAAACCTATTACAAACTCGTAAATCAGAATGCAAAGGGAACTAATTGATGACTGCTTCTATGTCCAAAAGCAACGCTGGGGAACTTGGGTTTCCGAAGATTCAATGGGTAAGCAACTCGTCACTTCATTCACTGAAGACGAATGTATCAAAGCGACCCGTTTTTATCTTAAGGGACGGCAGGAAGGTTTCTCAGAGCCTGAGGTGATTCACGATGGAACAGTTGGAGGAAAACTCTAAGTTTCCTACACTTGACCCAACAACTCCTTGGTATGAATTTCTATCATATCAAGAGTGTTGTTGGAGTCTTGGTAGACCTGTGAGGATTAACAGTTTTATTCGTTATAATGCTTATTTAAAAGAGATTGGAGTTATCAAATGAGTGACCCTTATTGGTTTCAAAAAAAGTGGGGACTTAAGAGTGACCCACCGATTGAAACTTTGCTTAAAAGGATTGAAGAACTTGAGGAAAGGGTGCTTAAGTTAGAAGATGAAAACATTTCTACTACAAATGAACTGTATCGTCTGGAAAACTCACTAGATGCTCGTATAGATATACTTGCAGATATCTGCAAGTATCCAAATAATTAATTATAGACATATGGCAATAGGAACTTTCTCTCACGAATGGAAGATATTATCTGTAGATGTATATCCCACAATAAGTCTTCCCGAAAATGAAAATCCCGAAAATATTAATATATATTCTGATTATATTTGTGGAATTGACGCAAAATTGACTACAAGAAATTTACATTCTGACCATGTTGGAATTGATACCCACAATATTCAAGCACAGTCTTCTTGGAAATGGATGCATAATCCAGATGAATATGCTAATCCTGTTGGGTTTGTAACTTATTCTAATCTAACGGAAGAACAAATAATCGAATTTCTTGACGCTCATCGTTCTTTAAAATCAATTGAAGAGGGAACGGAAATTGAATTTGCAATAAAATTTGATAATGCCAAACCAAAAACAATATATGATCCATTTAATCATGGATTTTATGGTGAGGTTTTTCCAAGTGCCTAATAAATTAAAGAATTATTCTAAGGTAAAATAAAATGTATGATGACCTTGACAGTTTTGAAAAAGCACTTTCACACTTTGGAACAAGAGTCGATGTTATTTGTGCCCTTGAAATGGGTGGAAAAATTGACGCAGAAATTGCATATCAAAACATTAAAATCGAACTCAAAGAACTCAAAAAAATCAGAAAGCAATGTAAAAAGGAAGTGTAGTAGGTGTGGAGAAGAAAAAACACTAGACAAAGACCACTATCAGGTGGTAAAATATTTTAAACACGGATTTAGTTATTATTGTAATGAATGTAACAAACCAAAACCAAGGGAGTGATTCCTTAAAAATTATACAAAATCCCGATGGTTCTTATACTGCCGAATGGGATAAAAATGACCCAGATTGGTCTTGGTTAAACAACTTGACTTCTAAGGAAATTCAGATTATTATTCAACAAGCTTGTAAGGAGTATGAAAAAGACTATGGAACTTGATTATCATAAAGTATGGAATGCTATGAATGAACTTGAACAACAGTTCAGCAAATTTTCTGTTGTGAGAGATGTTCTTGAAGTTGCTAGGGATAAATCTGTTGATTCAGATGTAGAAAACACAATTGATGCTTCTATTGAACTCTTTGACATTTATACTGCTCAATGGGATGAGCAGTATAAAAATGCCTGGGATACAGTTGTTGTCCCCCTACACATCAGAGAATATTCATCTTCAGAGTCAAGAGAAGAATCCCGTAAAGATTTGGATGTGCTCGATGATGTAATTAACCAAGCAGAAAAGTTCTATCATACGGCAAGTCATAAACTTCTAACCTATCAGGAAGCTGTGGATGCTGGATATAGTATGACCGATGATGGTTTTTGGGTTCCACCAGAAAAAGAAGAGGACCTTTATGTATGTGAGGATGGAAAATGAGAACTATTCAAACCTGTGGTAGTATGAGTGATGATGAGTATTCCCTCACTATTGCCTTTGAAAAACACGCCATTACCTTAGATGGACTTTCTAAGGAAGATATGTTAGAATTACAAAGTTGTATTAATTGTATGTTATTTGAGGAGGAACCTGATGGCATTGGGACAACAAGTTGAAGAAAGTCTAAAAGAAGCAGAAGCAAATCTAAGGAATGCCTTAGCATTTGCTGCAAGGGGGGAAAGGTCTGTTGTTGTGTCTTGTATTGCTGACTTGATTCATAAAATTGATACAGTAATCAGTACTGATGATTTGCTGGATAAACTTGAGAGTCGAAAGAATGGCGATTCTGGCACCTGGGGAGACTTTTTCATCTCTGGTGATGAGTAATTATTAAGAACCATTGCTGAACCCTAAAGACAATATTAAAAACGGAGCATTATGCTCTATATAATGTTAGGATTTGCTGACATACGCAAATGACTATGAGTCTCACCGAAGAAGAACGCGAAGAAATGCAGGCACTTAAGTCTGCAATAAATGAATACCCAGCTTCAGTCATTCCAGAAAAACAAGAGAGATTTACAGAGTTATTTGTGCGTTCTTTACAAGAACTGCACTCAAAAAGTGACTTAAATTCTAAATAATATATCATATGGATACAAAAATGGATAGCATCGACCAACACATCCAAAAAGATATGAGTATCTTGGAGGACCCAACCATTTCTCCACAAGCACGTCGCCACGTTGAGGAAGAACTTGAGTCTCTTGAAAAATACAAAGAAAATCATCCTGAAGATTTGCACGACCCAACTCCACTTGAACTTTATTGTGACTCTAATCCCGATGCTTTAGAGTGTAGAATTTATGAAGATTGACTAAATACATAAAAAACAAAGAACTATGTCAAGATTCACAGATTTATTTCAAGAACCAAAAGCAGTTCCAGCACCAGTAGTTGAAACAAAAGTAGAACCAGTTGTAGTTGAAGAAGTTAAAGAACCAAAAGTAACTTCAATTCTTGATAGAATCAAAAAGAAAAAAGACAACTGACTAATGTGACACCTTAAGAACTGGCACACCACCCTTGACGGGTGGTGTTTTTTTGTGTATGATAATTAGGTAATCAATGAGGAGTGGCAGATGGCATGAATTACGACCTTAATCCTGATGAAGAAAAGTGTAAAAAAATGTTTGAGTTTGTCAAAGGAACAGATTGTGTTGACTTAAACCATCTGGTGTGGGCTTTGGGCAAACTTGAAGAACGAATTTTCCATCTTGAAAAAGTAATTCTGTCAATGCAAGAAGATGACTAAAAGGCACATCGCATTTTTTGCTTTTGGTATCGCGTTTATTGTCGGTTGGAACATTGCTCTAATCCAACGGGATAAGAAACTGTTCGACCGATACATCCCTAAAGAACATTATTGTGCTCAGCAGGCACAATGGCACCCTGATTGTAATGTGGAGTGAATCAATGATTATCCAAGCATCCAAAGTTGAAGTGTCCCGCAAAGAGTGGGATTGCTATTCATTCACACCAGATGCTATTATTGCTGATGTGAACATTGGTATTACTGAGATTCTGATGACTACTCATCATCCAGTGACTGCCCAGAAGAGGATTATGGATTTTCTTGAATCATATACTTTTTATGGATTCAGGGATAGTGAGTGTGAATTTGCAGCAACTGATGCTATCAACGCATACTACAAATCGAACATCAACCGTTGGGCATATTTGCGTAAATGATTTCTGACTCGGTTCTTCAACTTGCAATCAAGACTGCCAAGTCTTCCCCATCCAAAAAGAAAATAGGTGCTATTCTTCTTCGTAAGAATAAGGTCATTGTAACAGCAACTAATCTTGAAAAGAAAACGCATCCTATTCAGGCATTTCTTGCGGAAAAGGTAGGTCTTGATGAAAAGATTTATCTTCACGCAGAAGTTAATGCCCTTATCAAATCTAAGGAGAAGGCAGATACGATTGTAGTTGCTAGAATCGGTGGTCACGGGCACGATGAGTTGCGAATGAGCAAACCTTGCCCAATCTGCCAAATGGCACTTGAAATGAACAATGTGAATAGAGTAATCTATTCCACAAACGAAGGTTTTCTACAACAATGGAGGTAAAATGATTTCGACACTTATTGCTGGACTTACTTGTGGAATCTCTACTTTCTACGGAATGGGTGATGGATTCCACGGGCAAATCACCGCAAACGGTGAAAGAATGGATGCATATCGTTGGACGGCTGCACATCCATACCTTCCTATGGGAACTAAACTACGAGTGACTAATCAAAGAAATGGTAAGCAAGTTATTGTCCGCATCAATGATAGGGGTCC
>Ga0209536_100011566_pt1 | contig 12914 bp, 4 predicted proteins | sample DeeMarSeWOR28_12_FD_187461 | JGI IMG/M metagenome (GOLD analysis project Ga0209536, IMG submission 187461) | Marine sediment microbial communities from White Oak River estuary, North Carolina - WOR-2-8_12 (SPAdes) (version 2) | ecosystem: Environmental > Aquatic > Marine > Intertidal zone >...
AGTCCTCCCGAATATGAATACTTATATCCTAAGCGGGTGGGTGCCGAATCGCCTTAATATCTTCCTGGACGTTTGTGTCCGAGAAGGCATGTATACTTTCGAAGGTCCCAGGTTCAGCATCAATGGCCTTGAAAGTTACGGAGGCTACATGTCATCGAGTGATATTCTGACCATAACCGATCACGGGAGGTTTGAAACAATACATTACACGCTTGACGGTTCAGATCCGATTCGTTCGGACATTCCGCCGCAAGACGGTCAGGATGAAGATGAGATTACTATTCTCGTTACCGAAACCACTCCGAAACGAGTACTTGTTCCGGTCCGCCCGGTCAGCACAGACTGGAACAGCAGCACGACATTCGATGACTCGGGTTGGCTATACACTGCCGGTAGCCCGGGCGGCGTTGGCTTTGAAAGGACTTCCGGTTACGAGTCTCTCATCAGTCTTGACCTCGAAGAAAGCATGTACTCCCGGAATGCGACCTGCTACATCCGGATTCCGTTTACATTCAGCGGCGAGATCAAGAGCATTGGCTCGGCAGTTTTGAACGTTCGGTATGATGACGGTTTTGCCGCCTATCTCAACGGTGCTGAGATTGCCAGACGCAACGCCGGCCAAACGCTTACATGGAATTCCAGTGCAAACGCAAACCATCCCGATTCCGAAGCAGTCCAGTTCGAGAGTATTGATATTTCAACTTCACTCGGCAATTTGAAGCAGGGCAGGAATCTGTTAGCCATTCATGGTTTGAATGCCTCGGTTACAGGTTCAGACTTCCTTATATCTGTTGAACTTATTGCCGGCCGAGGTGATCCCGGCGGCACTCCATTACCGGGCGCGACTACATCCAAATCGATCACGCTGCCTTACAGCACCCTCGTTAAGGCCCGTATCCATAACGGTGACACATGGAGCGCAATGAGCGAAGCCGTCTTTGCGGTTGGGCCTGTTGCAGAAAATTTACGAATTACGGAGATAATGTATAATCCTGATGATTCGAGCGAAGAATTCATCGAGCTAAAGAACATCGGAACAGAGACTATCAATCTGAATCTGGTAAGCTTTACAAACGGCATCGATTTTACTTTCCCGAGTTTTGAGCTTACAGCCGGACAGCATGTTATACTCGCCCAGGATGAAAATGCCTTTGAAGCACGTTATGGCACAGCAATAAAAATCGCCGGTGAATATTCCGGGAAACTTGATAACGCAGGCGAGAGGATTGCCCTGGCTGATGCAGCCGGTAGAACGATTCTTGATTTCCGCTATAAGGATGGATGGCATACTATTACAGATGGCGACGATTTTTCCTTAACGATAATAAATCCAAAAAATCCTGAACTGAGCAGTTGGGACGAAAAAGACTCATGGCGTCCGAGTGCATACGCCGGTGGCTCACCCGCTCAGGATGACAGCGACATCCTACCTAATCCCGGTGCCGTGGTGATTAACGAAGTCCTGGCCCATTCTCATGCTGAAGCATCGGATTGGATTGAACTACATAACACAACTGGGACCGCTATTGACATTGGCGGCTGGTACCTTAGTGACAGCGAGAATAATCTAAAGAAATATAAAATTGCCAATGGAACGACAATCGGCCCGAACCGGTACTTTGTTTTCTACGAAAATTTACATTTCGGTAATGTGAATGATCCCGGCTGTGTCGAACCTTTTGCTCTAAGCGAAAACGGCGAACAGCTTCACCTGAGTTCCGCACACAACAATACCTTGACGGGTTACCGAACTGAAGAGGATTTCGGAGCTTCGCAGACCGGCGTATCGTTCGGACGCTACTACAAGTTCAGTACGGGCAATTACAACTTCGTGGCGATGGAGCAAATCACACCCGGCTCGGAGAATTCCTATCCCAAGGTCGGCCCAATTGTAATCAGCGAGATAATGTACAATCCACCATGGCTTTCCGGCGGTTCATATATCAACGATGAATACGAGTACGTTGAACTACATAACATAAGCACTGAGTCCGTAACGCTGTACGACTTTGAGACGGGCCAAGCATGGATGTTTACCGACGGCATCGAGTTTACTTTCCCAACAGATTCACCAATGACTATTCCTGCCGGTGGATATCTCTTGGTAGTCAAAAATCCTGAGGTGTTTTCACTGCGTTATCCGGCTGTCCCCTCAGAGAAGATTCTCAGCCCTTACGATGGAAAATTAAGCAACGCAGGGGAAAGATTAGAGCTTGGTATGCCCGGTGACATAGATAATGCCGGTCAGCGCCACTACATTCGGATCGACAGGATAAATTACAGCGATGGCTCACATCCCGAAAATAATCCCGGCGGAATTGATCTATGGCCCTTTGCAGCGGACGGTTTCGGCTACTCGCTCACACGGAAAGTACTCTCCGAATACGGCAACGATATAGCCAACTGGGGCGTTTCGGCTCCCTCACCCGGCGAAGCAAACTAATGCCGTAAGATGTTCCTACTTATTGGCCAGGAGAAGGCATAGCTGCAATCCAGTTATCCGGATCGTTTCCATAATCAGAAGCGATTTTGCGACTCAGTGATGCGCTCTGGCCGTCAGGATCCACCGGCCAGAGGTCTATCTCGCCGGGGCAGTTTTCAGGATGCGAGCCATCGCTGTAATTAACTCGATCAATGCGTATATATTGACGCTCTCCAACCAGGTCAACGTCGCCGGGCATGCTTAATTGAATTCTCTCGCCGGCGTTGCTCAGATTCCCATCATATGGGCCGAAAACGAGATCGGCAGGAAAGTTCGGGTAGCGCCATGAAAAAGCTTCCGGCTTTTTCGCCAGCAATAAAAATCCACCTGCTGGAATTGTCACCGGCGCATCTGTTGGGAAGGCGAACTCGATGCCGTCGGTAAATTTCCATGCTTCGCCTGTCTCATAATCGTACAAAGTTACAGGCTCTGCGCTGATATTCTGCAGTTCGACGTATTCGTACAGGTCGTTCGGATACAGGCTGCCAACGGGCCAGTCGGGATTGTACATAATCTCGCTGATTACTATCGGGCCGGCTTTAGGGTAAGAATTCGCGGAGCCGGGCGTGTTTTGCTCCATCGCCACGAAGTTGTAATTGTCCGTGCTGGTCTTGTAATAACGCCCGAACGAAATGCCGGTCTGTGAAGCACCAAAGTCCTCTGAGGTTCGATAACCTGTCAAGATGCCGTTTTCCGCTGAACTGAGGTATAAATGTTCGCCATTCTCGCTCAAAGCAAAAGCAATATGAGAACCGACATCGTTTAGGTTGTCGAAGTGAAGATCTTCGTAAAGCACAAGGTAATCATACGGCCCAATCGTTGTTACAGCGGCAATTTCGTATTTGAAAAGGGCATCTTTACTGTCGCTGAGGAACCAGCCGCCAATATCTATCACTGAGCCGGTCGTGTTGTACAATTCAATCCAATCCGAAGCTTCAGCGTGAGAATGAGCAAGAACTTCGTTAATCACCACAGCACCGGGATTGGGAAGGATGGTGCTGTCATCCTGTCCCGGCGAGCCATCGAGATACGTACTTGCCCGCCAGGCTTCCTCGACGTCCCAAGTGCTTAGATCAAAATGGGTCGGATCGATGATAGTCAGCGAAAAACCTTCGCCATCGGTAAGAGAACGCCATCCGTCGTCATAACGAAAATCCAAAATCACCCGTCCGATTGCATCGGCCAGTGTGATTCTCTCGCCGACATTATCAAGCCGACCCGAGTATTGACCGGCAATATTAATGTTTGAGCCGTATTGAGTCTCAAAGGCATTGCGGTCCTGGACAACGACGATATATTCACTGGGTGTAAGCTCGATGCTTGGAAAAGTAAAATCGATGCCGTTCGTAAAGCTTATCATATTCAAATTAATTATCTCTGTCCCGATGTTCTTCAACTCGATGAATTCTCCGTTCGAAGTTCGCGGATTATACATTACTTCGCTGATTCGTAAATTTTGCGTGATTTTACCGATGGAAAAAACCGCTTCGTTAATCGCGCTCCAGGCGCCACCGTTCAATATTCGCGCTTTTACTTTTGTGGTCGTGTTTATAGCAACCGGTGTCGTATATTGAATCACACCCGGCAGGTCCACGTCATCGGAAGCTGTCGAGCTTGCTCTCAATTCGGCTGACATAAGAAAATCCGTGTCTGTGCTGGAAATATTCAGGCCCTGGATGGCCAGCATATTGCTGCCGGGTTGGAGCAGATTAAGCGAAGCGGAAATATCTATGCTCTCAAACTGGATGGCTTCTGAATCAGGGTGTTCGACACTTGCAGTTGAATTCCAGGTAAAGGTACGGCCGACGTTACGCCGAGCTACCTCGGTACCGTTGAGATAGGCAATAAAACCATCGTCGTAACGAATGTTCAAAGTCAGAATGTCGAATTCATTTAAATTATCACTCATACTAAACGGAATTCGAATAAAGCACGAGGCGTTTCTGCCGTACATCAGAGAATCAACATCGTGCCCGATGAATTGATTATATCCTGAGCCTCTGTCATATCCGACGCCCCCAGGGGTGCCTGCGTATTTCCTCCAACTGCTATCATTGAAACCCGATTGATTGTTCCAGTTGTTGGGGATCGAACGGATGGGGACAAATACACGCTTTTCGGCGTTTTCCGCAACGAGCAATCCTTTAATCCCAATTGACGGCAATAACTCGGCCGGATCAGTGCCGTCCAGCGTATAGTAAATCTGACCTTGTGAGGCTGCCATTATCAATTCTATCGGATCGTCAAACTGGCCGTCTTGTGGACTGATACTTGGCGGGGCGGCAGCAAATTCAAAGCCTATTTGACTGTCCATCCAGCTTAGACGTTGCTCAAGCCAGTCACTCATCCAGTTTATTTCCTCATAATATGTCTCGGCAATAAACCAGTTAGGCCAGTCGTAGCGGCCCAAAATACGCCAGCGTTCGAAGTTCCGGATTTGTGCCTCATCCAGCAAAGCCGCAGTATCTTCAATGTCTTGAAGTAGTTGGCTGGAGGATAAGAGGTCTTCTCGAAACTCAAACCATCGGTCCGCGTAGCGAAGGCGAAAAGCCGGATCTTCGAACAAACGACGCCACCAGGGATAATCACCATCGCCAAGCTGGGAGTAGTACCACCCGGATGGAATCCATCCCTGAAGATAGTTGGCATTACCGAGTGAGAGGTTATAATCCCAGACGGGCCCCATATTGATCTTGCCACCCCGGTCCTTGAACATGTATGTGCTGAGGCGAAAACCATCGATGTTTTTGGTGATCTCGACTATAAAATGATGGTCGACAAAAGAATCGACATCGATATATTTGGCATATCCATTCACTGGATCCATAAAGTTCGATCCGTATAGAACTGATTCGAACTCGTTAAGATAATTGTTGAGCCATTCCTCCTGCTCAGGTGTTATATCTTCTGTTCTGGGCTCAATAACACGAATTTCCAAACCTCTGCCTGTATGGAATACTGTCTCTCCTGCATCAGGTTTGTCTTTCTTGAAGATGTATCCTCCGCTAATCTGCGGCTCTGTGTCGTCGGATGGCTCAAGTGCTGTGATATCAACGCGATCATCGCCACGTTTGATTTTCTCCATGAAGACATAAACACCTACGTAATCGTTCATTGAAATTCCGCCGCCGTCTGAGTTAAGGAACATCTCGATGAATCTCGTGCGAACTGTATATCGACCGATATCGTTGCTCCATTTGTACGACAGGAAGTTTCGCATCAGTGACTTGTCCGAGAAGGGGCCCTGCAAAATCCAGTCAGATTCAGCGGGAAAGCCGAGGATAGACACATCTTTATCCTGATCATCTTCGTCCCATGTTTCGAAATGGTATTGCTTTTTGGCAAAGCCCGCTGAACTTTTGCCGCGAATGTTGATTCCCGCTCTGCCTACAAAGTCAGGTGGATCGGTCAATCTGGCCCGACCATCGGTTGCGGTGTCAATAAAGCTGGCATATGACAAAGTCTGTGATGATTGGTTAATGCCCTCGCCCATAGTATCAACGACGGCAATAGGCAAATTAGAGCTAAAATCGCTGATACTAAGATCGAGGAACATATACACCTGCGTTGTAGTATCGGAAGGCTTCCAGCCTGTTTTTATTGCGACCGCCTTCAGGTATGTAGTTCGGTAGACCTGAATTGGGCTGGTATAGACCGTTCCTTTACGAAATCGTGAGCCGAGTTCGTATGGCTCGGAGCCGTCAAGCGAATAGTAAATAATAGCACCTTCGGTTTCAGTAGCCAGCGTCAAAGTAAAAGGCTCATTGCATAGACCGCTATCCCTGCTGAATTGTACCTCGGCAACGAATCCCTCATAGATACCGATATTCTCTGCTGCCGGAGACGGCGAGCCAAAGTAACGCCAGTTGTCTGAGCCGTCGGGGTAGCGGCCGTAGGAAATGTCGCCGGTTTGCTCGCCGAATACTACGCTGTCTATCATTGTAGTCCCATCGCTTTCGAACAGAGCGATTTCTTCTCCATCGGCATCAAGCTTGAAATTGGCGTGCAGCCCTGGGTCAGAAGTATCGCCATCTGCCCATATCAAAAGATGGCCGCTCGGCGCGATGGCTGTCATGGCCGGATCGTTATCCGGAATCTGCCACTTGGTAGGATCGGCCAGATCGTCTGTCAGGTACAAACCGCCAATATCGACGGCATCTTCGCCGTAGTTATAGATTTCGATCCAGTCATCGTACTGCTGCTGTGGATCCTGGATATTATTGTTGTTCGAGGCCATGAACTCATTGATTACCAACAGAAACTGAGGTGGAAATCTTTGTCCGACCCAAGGTTCAACATCCGCATTTGCCGCAGTAATTAAACAGAATGATAGTATCGTACTCAGTAATGAAATCCGCATAGAAATATGTATCCTCAAACTCCTTCCCACCTCATTTGTATTGTCCCAGTCACTTGCTTGCAGTCCAATCTTCCGTTATTCAGAGAGAAATATTTATGGATTAGAGCTATATTTATCTTAGCATAGATAACATAGCGGAGTCAAGGATTTTCCGAATAGCCTTAAACGCTCTTGAAACAGGTTTCATCAAAGAAAAACTTAATTCATGTATTTAACGTCAAGCAGCGATCACCTTTCGTGACATTATCATGGTGTTTCTGTAAAAATCCCAGCGTGATTCAATGTAGTCTGAGAAGGGGTGTTTATACCTGCAGGCGCAGTAGCGGTGACTAAGAAATTTAATGGATTATTGCTGTTAATCACCCAGGAAAAATCATTTGTTCCAGATTCACCACCGGTGAAATAAGTGCCGTTTAGGTCTCCGGATTCGAAACCAAGCTCGGTTAAAGTTGGAACAGGCGTGAAATTATTATTTTTTTCGCCGACATGAGTACGCAACGCCCTGGCGATAATACCCATAATTGCTCTACCCTCCGACCACCTTGCTGAATCGATACGACCTTGCATTATCGGAACAACCACTGCAGCAAGGATACCGACGATAATGATTACAATCATCAACTCGATCAGTGTAAAACCTTTATTGCTTCCCATATTTAATCCTCAAATGTATTATCTCAATATATGCCCGCACAGGAACATTTATCGACCATAATCAACTACGACTCAATTAGGCTTTTCGACAGGCGTGCAACTTCCTGATTTCGCATATTAAGCATATCTGCCTATTCGACACAAAAGCCACAGACGATACAATCCGAACAAGAATGATCCATGGGATTTGACTGAAAAATACGCCAATTGCGTTCAGTAGCTATCAGTATTTGCCGAATTGTGTTGCTAATTCGACCAAGCGTTCAAGCCTCTCGGTATTGACATGAGGAGCAACACTACAGGCCGAAGAGAGTATGTACCCGCTGCCGGGCTTACCGATTTTGATCCTTTCCTTCACAGCCCGTTCAAATGTTTTCTCATCCGCATTCAGCATCTCATTGACGGCATCCAGGTTGCCTTTGAAGAAGAACCTCTCGCCATATTTTGACTTTGCATCTTCCAAATATACGGTTCCCAGCGGTGGGGGGTCTAATGTGTCAATGCCGTCAACAGCAGTTTTGCTCATTAGGCCCAGCCGGTCTCCGATTGAGCCACAGGTATGAACGTACGATTTAGAACCGTGCTTGTGAATCGTTCGAAAGACATGGTCTTCATATGGAATAACAAATTCTTCATACATCCGCCTGCTGATGAAACCGGCACCGGCAAAAGCCGAGCTAACAAGAATTGCATCGGGTACGCAGTCGGCATAAAGTACGACTTGAGCAAGCACGTTTCGCGTCAAGACATCGAGTATATCATGACACGTCTGCGGGGCATCTACCAAAGCCAGCATCGCCTGCTCATAGCCGAATAATTCCATCAGATGAGTGAACGGTGAGAATACTTCTATGTGGATTGAGATATCCGGAGCAAGCTGCTGGACTGTTTTAAGCGTGTTTGTAAACCAAGATGGGTACACGGCTGGATCAGAAAGTTCTGCTTGTGGATCAATATCCCAAAGCTCGGGAGCATGCCAGGTGTTCCAGACATAACCTGTTAACCTGTACGTTGCCGGATCGTTAACGTCAACAGATTGATAATCCGCTCTTGTCAATGGGATCTGCTCGTGGAGGCACGTTTGTGGATTATCATCGGGAGGAAAAATCGTTTCTAATCCCGAGTTCCAGCAAAGATGCTCGCGGTTGTCAATTTGCTTGTATGACTTCAGTGCTTTTTTCCAGTCGGGAGGCCTGCTGGGTAGGTTCACAAGGATACCATCGAATCCATATTCCTGCTGTAATTCGACCAGAGCTTTAGCGAAAGTCTCGCTGTCGAACCATATTTCCGATGGCTTATACCCGCAATTTAAGAAATAGTGCCCCAGTGCAAGTTGACACATGACCGGCACCCGATCAGGGATCTGATGATTCATCGCCGCAGCAATCCGTTGTTTCGAATTCATTCTTTCGCTCAAACCTCTATTGGGGAACAAAAGCCAGTGAAGTCTGCAAGGCAAAGCCGCACGTACAGCCAGAGCTACTTTCGGGGATTAGCACAAGCCCACCGGCAGGAATAATGTTAATCCAGCAACCGGGTCGTGTCACTGCGGTTAGTCGCTGGGGGCCACCGTCCGGACCCAGATCGTACATCCAGGGATTGCCACCTCGCCAGAACAGACATTGTGCTGATGCAACTACACCTCCACAACCATGTCCGCGACGGTCAAATTCCCACCCTTTAATTCTGTCGCCGGTTTTCAAATTATAGGCGTATGGCCAGGCATAAACTGTTTCCTCTATGATTGTCGGGTGACGATTGTATTCGCCGTGCGCGCCGTCAGTTGCCAGATCGGTGCCGTGGTCCGCTTTCCATCGGACCTCACATGATCTTGCGTCATATGCGCAGTAGTAATAATGAACTTGATTTGCCAGGAGCTTAGAGCCGCTCAGCAGCAGTATTCCTCCGGCATAATTAAGATATACAGGCTCTTCGAAATTAGTCATATCGATTTTTTCTTTGAATATGAGTTGGCCAGTTTTTTTGTCAAGAGCAACTAAATATTGGTTGCCGCCATCAAACAACGTTTTGGCAGGCATACGCCCAAGTTTATCAGCTAAGGCTTTCGGACTATCAGTCTCGATAAAGTATATCCGTCCATCACCAACAGTTATTGTCGTGTTGACGATAAGCCCAGCGCGGTATTTCCAAATCAACTGGCCATTTTGCTTGTCTTTTGCGAAAAGATAATCGCTGGTCACCAGCTTCATGTCCCTGTACCAAAGTGAATCGTCAGTCTCATAGCTGGTCTCTGTGTAGGAAGCACCTTTCTTTCGACCACTGCCAAAAAGAAGGTTGCCGGAATAAGCGATATAGCCCCATTCTCGCGGTTCGTTCTCGATTAGCTGAGGCATTTCATAGGTCATACTGCGCCGGCCGGTGCGAACATTAAAGCCATAGCACTTGTCTTCCGCAACTAAATAAAGGCAATTCTCATCCACGGCCATGCTACCAGCATCCAAAAAAGCACCGAGCCGGCGGGAATTGGGGACTTCGACCTGCCATTCGATTGTCCCGTTATAAGCATCGATAGCATAAATAACACAATCACCTGGAGCGAAGAGGCGTCCGTCCTTGAACAGAGGCGGCACATTGCGATGGTGACGGTCGATCATCCGTCGTGGGCCGGGTCGACCGAACCACTGCAGCGTCATTTTGCCCTTAACGATTTTATCGTCGCTGCAGGCAGTATTGCCTGGATCTGCGTAGGCATGAGTCCATTCGCCAGCACCATCCAGGGCCGGGCGTCTGGTCCATACCAGGGCCATGTTACCCGTCTTATGTAATTTCCAATCGACCAGATACGGTTGCCCCCATTTCTTCAAGTCCTGCTGCCTGAGATTATGGCTGAGCCCGAATAAAGCAACAGTCCCGCCATATGGTCTTAGCACCCTGAAGACATCGTCTGCCGAGTTGGGGAGTCTGCCGCCCGTGCGAACTGTTTCATCGGAAACGACGAGATTCGCGAAGTACTTAGTATAAGGCAGTTTTGTCGAATCCTTGTGATGAACGACTACTCTACCGTAGAGTCCGGCTTTGTCGATGGCACTGCGCGCGGCGGCTACATTACGTGGATCTTCATCAACGCCGATAATTTTCAAATCGCTCCTTCGAGCCAGCTCATACGCCAACTGTCCCCGGCCACAGCCCAGCACGAGGCAATATCCTTTCGTGATTCCGGTCTTTCCGACGATAAGCTGTGCAGCTTCGATGTAATCATTCATCAAATGGTCGAATGGATAAGGATGGGGTATAGCTTCAACTGACACAATTTTAGTGCTGTCGTTTAGGTCGTTTCTGAAACAGTATATCAAGCCCTTGTTCGTACTGACATAAAGACCACCATTGACAACACTCAGGCCGTATGCTTTACCTTCGACTGGAGCATCCCAAATGACCTTTCCCATCGTAGCCTCGATCGCAGCGATTTTATTGTCCCCACCGGCGAATAGTACATCGCCGGCCATAATCATTGAATATGGGTATTCACATCGAATCGTCCAGCGATAGCAATCTTTCATTTTACCCGACAAATTATCGATCTGCGTAGTGAGAGTACCGATTTCTTCCTGTAACTGTTTTGTTTCTGTTGTGTTATTAGCTGCTTTCTTAAGTTGTTCGTTGATCTTGTCACGCTGCTGAGTAAGGCGAATTCGTTCTTTGGAGAGCTTGAGATATAATTCGCGCTCAAAGGCAGACAGTTGGTTTTCCGACTGCATATACGCCGTCGGCCCTTTAACCAGCATCCTCAAGCCGCCAAACATTGCGACTTTGTTTTTTGTCTCTACATCAGACGCATTTAACTCCTGTGATTGCCGGCCCGGCCCAGTGACAAGAATGTTTTCCGTCAGCAGTGCGAAGGTTCCCCCGGCACTGGGTAATTCTCCCAGGAAAGAGCCGTCAATTCTCGCGAAAATAACCGGATTGGTCCGCCCCGTTGGGACATAAAGCCGTTCATCAGAAGCGAGCAGATAACCCTGTGGAGATATGTTTACGCTTCTGTTCCATTTTACGGATCCATCTTCAGCCTTCAATGCAGAAAGAAACGTGCCCTGATTGGGAAACAAACCTGCAGCAAAGTACAAAGTGCCGTTATCGACTATCAGACCAGTTCGTATCGGCCACATCGATATTATGCGGCCGTTACCCGGAATCATACGGTCCCCATCTGCTCCTTTATGCTTCCATATGAGTGAGCCATCAATAACCGAAAGACAGTAAACATTTCCATCGTCTGAGGCAACATAGACTTTATCATTCGAAATGCAGGGAGCAAACCTGACAGGGCCATCTGTGAAAAATGTCCAGCGTTGCAGCCCGGTCTTCGAATCCAGAGCATAGACTTTATCATCCGCAGATGAAGCAAAGTATATGGTATCACCCGCTCCCACAACGTGAAATGACCTGTCATACGTTACAGTTGACCTGAGATTGAACTGTCGATGCCAGAAATCCTGTTTTGCCGATCCCGGCCATGCAGGCTGAGGCTGATGTAGAGTTTTGAACACCCATGATTCGTTCAGAGGAAGTTCCAGTTTTTCGCTTGTAACGCCGCTTCTGTGCTTATCATGCATGAAAGTCGGCCAGTCGCCAGCCCTTGTGGATACGGCATTAGTAAAGATTAAAAAGCATAGACTAAAAAAGGAAGCGTATTTGTACATGGGAGAACCCTCACTTCAGAACAAAAAATGTGATCAAGCCCAACTTGGTCATAATATATAAGATAACAAATTAGAAAGATAGATACCATTAAATTGCTTATTGTTCATGACAAAATTCATTGACATTATAACGAGGATTTGTTAACCTAATTATGATGCTAAATTATAGAAATACTTAATCGTTGTTGACAGGATAAATTCTGATTAGTCCATCTTACGCCTCACAGTATTATTACAAATGACTCGAATGCATGAGAAAAAAAGCACTTTAGTTGTTTCGCTTCTGATACTCACTATTTGTATCCCTCTTTGTGCCCAGCATCTTCCGTTCGAATATAACGGTGAATTTGTAGAGAACAATCGTATTGACACCCTCATAACGAGATCGTTTCGCAGAAAGGGCATAGCGCCGGCAAACCTTTGTTCCGATGCGGTTTTTATCCGGCGTGTATATCTGGATGTAATCGGCACGTTGCCCGAGCCGAAAGAGGTTCGTGAGTTTCTGCAGGACCGCAGTGGCCGCAAACGTGCTGCACTGATCCACGAACTCTTGAGACGGGATGAGTTTGCCGATTATTGGTCGCTGAAGTGGTGTGATCTTCTGCGGGTCAAGGCAGAGTTTCCCGTTAATCTGTGGCCTAACGCGGTTCAGGCGTATCATCGCTGGATTCACGATTGTCTTCGGGATAACATGCCTTACGACAAATTTGCACGCGAGATGCTGACTTCGAGCGGCAGCAATTTTCGCGTGCCACAG
>Ga0209536_100011567_pt1 | contig 12913 bp, 11 predicted proteins | sample DeeMarSeWOR28_12_FD_187461 | JGI IMG/M metagenome (GOLD analysis project Ga0209536, IMG submission 187461) | Marine sediment microbial communities from White Oak River estuary, North Carolina - WOR-2-8_12 (SPAdes) (version 2) | ecosystem: Environmental > Aquatic > Marine > Intertidal zone >...
AGGCGAGCCGGAGATGACGCTGACGCCGTCAAACAGCGGGAAAGGTCAGAAGATATGGCGTTGCCCGAAGTGCCATGTCGCCCTGTGGAGTAATTACGCAGGGTTTGGCGACAATGTGAGCTTCGTACGGGTAGGGACGCTGGACGATGCAGGTCGCATTACACCGGACATCCACATATTCACGGCCTCGAAGCAGCCATGGGTGGTCATCCCCGACGGCAGCGACACGGCCGAGGAATTCTATAGCCTGAAAGAATACTGGCCGGACAGCAGCCGTGCGCGGTTGCGCCAGGTCCTCGGACAAAAACACAAATAAGAGCCGTTGCTGTCGATGCCTGGCACGCGATCAGTACTAATAGCGTTCGTGACCGCGCTCGGATTGGGCGTGGCAGGCTGCTCCACGATGGACGTGGAGGACTACTGCCGGTACGCGGAGGACCGCTCTATCCGGGATGCCGATCCGGAGTCGCTGGCCCTCGTGCTGGGTATGAGGCCCGGCCGCGCCCAGGCATCACCTTTCGTTGTCCTGCGCAGTCTCTCGGAGAGCAGCCCGGAAGTGTCCATCACGCTTTCCGCGACCGCCGCACCGCAATCGATTCCCATGAATCTCGATGAGTCCCGTTGTGCCGGGGTCGACTGGAGCACGTACGCGCTTACGGTCGATCCCGCGGAATGGCAGGCGTTCTGGCTGGACGAAAGGACTTCGCAATTCGAGGTCGCGATAGCGTTTCTCGATAACAGCGAGGCGCTGCTGGTGAGTGAATTCGGCGCCGCGATCGTGGATAACTCCGCTTCCGAATCCCTGGTTGCCTGCGGCTGCTACTGGAAATAATTTCCGAAAAACAAAACCTGTGTCGCAGCCTTGTAACGGCTACCCCGCTAAGTTGAGCCACTGGGGAGTCGCAGGGAGGCGTTCGTACTCCGGTGATCGAGGGATGGCTCGAAAAACTGCGCCGGTTGATCAGCCGGCTTCAGCCTGGCGCCCGGCTGGCGGTGGCCTGGCACTATGCGGTCACCGCGTGGCAATTGATCGCGCGCATGGTGCTGTTCTTCCTGCGGGGCATCGTGAGGCGTGTGCGGCCGGGCGGAACCGACGTCCGCAAGGTCTTTCGCGCTCGCGCGTATCCCGGATCTCGCCGTCGCGAATACCTGGTTCACGTCCCGCCGTCATACGAACGTCAGGAACGCGTGCCGCTGGTCATGGTCCTCCATGGCTGCAACCAGGACCATTTCGATATGCAGGCCATCACCCGCTTCGACCAGCTGGCGGACCGGTATGGCTTCATCGTGGTGTATCCGTTTATCACTACCTACCGCGGCGTAAGGTTGCGCAACTGCTGGGGCTGGTGGCGGCACAGGGATATCCGGGGAGGTGGCGGCGAAGTCGAGGACCTCTGGAATATCGTCAAGGCCATGCGTCGCAGCCACAGGATCGATCCGGACAGGATTCACGTGACGGGCCTGTCCTCCGGGGCAGCCATGGCGGTGGCGATGGCGGTCGTGCATGGCGGCAAGATCGCGTCCTGTGCCACCGTGGCCGGTGTTGCCTATGGCGAATCGATCTGGGCACTGGGCCGGTATCCGCGGGTCAAGCAAACCGCCTCGACGGTCGCCGACATGAAGCAGGCAATGGGCAATAAACGGAGCCTTACGCCACTGTTCATTGCGCACTCGGCCGACGACAGCGTCGTCGGTCTGCGGGCAGCGCAGAAGCTGCGCGACAGCTGGATCGCCGGTTTCGACCTCGACGTGGACAGTGCCGACGTAACCCGGGGCAAACACGGCCGGCGACCGTGGTCACTGACCACCTACTCCGACGCCGATGGCACGAGCGCCCTCGATTACCTGGTGCTCAAAGGCTACGAACACGGCTGGTTCGGCGGCGCTCAGGGTCCTTTCAGCGTTCCGGAGGCTCCCGATGTCTCCCGGATGATCTGGTCTTTCTTCGCCCGGCATCCGCGCAGGGCGAAGAAGCAATCTGCCCGGAATTCCACTGTCGAACGGCTGCGACTCACGGCTTCCTGATGCCGCGGGCAACTTCGAGTGGGCCTGAATAGTCCCCGGCAGTTACGGGGACAGCGCCGATCTGAAAACTGACCGTTCGGGACGGGGTCCACCGCCTTGCCGTCAAACGGAAGGCGCCCCACACTGTCGGTATGCGCCCGCTATTCGTCGCAGTCGTGCTGTGTTTTCTCACCGTGCCCATGTCTCTTGCCGGACCCCGCGAGACGATCATCGGAGAGAATACGGTGTTCTGCGACAGTGAGCGGCTTGTCTGTCTCCGCGGTACCTTGTCGTACTATTCCAATCCCCGGTTGCTGGAATTGCGGAGCCGGGTACAAAAAGCGGACGGGCAGGGACTCCTAAAGATTCGACTCGTTGGCGACAATGCCAACGGTCACACGCGGCGCACGGTGCTGGAGGTCCGGATCCGCGGCCGGTACAGCGAAATCGTCAACAGCAAGCTGATTACAGATCACCCGGACGTGGACACGTGGAGGCTGGAATCGATCAGCTTCGAGCCCGGTCCGCATGATTAGGGGCCTGGCGTAATCTGGAGGTGTGGAAATGAAAGAGTCCGGCATTTCGTCCGGCACGAGAAAAGACGCTTTTCGCTGGATTGCCGCGGGACTGTCGAGCGCGATCGCCGTCAATGTCGCGGCGTGGCTCTACTGGCCGCGGCTGGAGCCTCTCGATCAGCCGCTGGATCGCCTGCTGCTGGCGCTACAGTGCTGTGCGGGCGTCGGCTTCGTCGCCCTGGTCATGCTGCAGGGACTGTGGCGCCTGCCGGACCGTCCGGGGGCAGAGGACCCGTTTGCGAACGCGGAAAGCCGTGGGTGGAAGATCAATCAGCGCGTGTTGACGAACACCGTCGAGCAGGCCCTGATCTTCGTGCCCATCTTCATCGGCCTGTCCATTCGCATGGACCCGAAGCACGTGTACATGCTGCCCGCCCTGATGGCGATCTGGTGTGCGGGCCGTTTCCTGTTCTGGGCGGGTTACCGGCACTCGCTGAACGCGCGCGCGATCGGCATGGACTGGACGACGGTCACGACCATGGTTGCCGCGGTCTGGTTTGTCGCGACGTTGTTATAATCTCGCAACCATGAGATTCAATAGACACTCTGGCGTTTGCGGCGCGCTGCTCCTGGCCGGGCTACTGGTTACAGGAGCGACGCTCGCTGCAGACACACTCGAGCCGGCAGATGCAGCCAGTCACATCGGCGAGGAAGCGACGGTGTGCGGCGAGGTTACCGGCACCAAGTACTCCGACCATCGGAAACGCAAGCCGACCTTCATCGACTTTGGGCCACCGCATCCGAATCATCTTTTTACCGCGCTCATCTGGGGCGAATATCGCGACAGATTCGACTACGCGCCCGAAACCCTTTACGGCAAGACGATTTGCGTCTCAGGCACCATCACCGAGCACAAGGGCAAGCCCGAGATCAAGGTGAACGACCCGTCGCAGATCCAGGTGATGGACGACTAGTTGCCTCCACGATGGATTAGGGGATGACGACCGTGATATCGAAGCGCATAAGGGAAGTTTTCGGACTGGCTTTATTCATCGGGACCTTGCTGATGATTTCTCCTGCCGACATTAATGCCCGGGAGTCGATGCCGTCGCCCGGCCAGCGGGTTGTGCTGATTACCGGATCCACCGGCGGCCTGGGCCGTGAGACCGCCAGGGCGCTGGCGTTGCAGGGTGACCACGTCATCGTTCACGGACGCAGTGAAGAGCGCGGCCGATTGCTGGTCGAGGATATCGAAGCGGCGGGCAAAGGGAGCGCGCGGTTCTATCGCGCGGACTTCGGCAGCCTGCAGGATGTCCGTGACCTGGCAAATTCCATCAGCAGGGATTACGAGCGCCTCGATGTGCTGGTGAACAACGCAGGTATCTTCAACCCGGACCAGCAGACGCGCATGGTCAGCGAAGACGGCTATGAACTGCATTTCCAGGTGAACTACCTTGCGGGGTACGTGCTCACCAGGATGCTGATGCCGTTACTCGAGTCGAGTGCGCCGAGCCGGATTATCAACGTTGCCTCCGGGCAGCGACCAATCAACTTCGATAACCTCATGCTCGAGACCGACTACAACGGCATGCAGGCGTACTTCCAGAGCAAGAACGCCCAGATCATGATGACGTTCGCGCTCGCGGACGAGCTTGCAGAACGCGGTATTGCGATCAATGCCATGCATCCATCCGACCTGATGAATACGGACATGGTCATCGAGGCCGGCTTCGAGCCGCTGACACCGGTCGAGACCGGCCGCGACGCGCTCGTGCGGCTGGTCAACGACGACGTGGGCACCGGCAAGTTTTTCGATGTCTTTGAAGAAGCGCAGGCAATCCCCCAGGCGTACGACGCAGATGCCGTCGCCCGCCTGATGCAGGTCAGCGAAGAACTCGTTTCGGCCGCTGCCGCTGACAGCGATTGATGATGTCAGGCCGGCCGTCTCCTCAATACCGGAACGTATAGGACAGTCTCAGGTTCAGTTCGCTTTGCGTGCTGGTCAGGTGATTGGCCGCGTCGACGTCCGCGCCGTGGTTGAGCACCAGCAGCAGTTCCCGGCCCGCCTCGGGTATGTAACGCAGGCGGCTGTTCACGGCGAAGACGTCGCCGCTGTTGTCGTATTGCAGCAGGTTGCTCCAGGACCACCGCGAGGTGAACGCAATGTCCGTGCGGAGACTGCCAAGGTGCGACGTGAAGCTCCCGGACGGCAGGTCGACGTCGTTCTCCGTGACAGCGAGCGCCAGCGAGAAATGCGCTGACTGACGCCATTCGACTTCGACGAACTTCTCGAGTCTTTCGCCACCGAAAAAGCCACCGTCCTGCAACGAGAGCACGACCCGCAGCGGGCGCCCCATGCTCGACGCGAATTCCGCACGGTAGCGGTCGAACGTGTAACGCCCGACGGGGACCTCGAGACGGTCGAAGAGTTCGAATTCCTCATCGACGAATTCCTCATTGCGTTCCCAGGCAACGAAAATGAAGTCACCGTTGTGCGTCTCCAGTTCGAGCGGCCGGATGCGTGCGTACTTCGTTATCGTCGTGCCGTCCATGTCCTTCACCAGATTGAAGTCGGCACGCTGCACGACGGAACGCCATCGGCCCCGTTCCGGGCGGGTCCTGTAGCGTGCGCCCGTCGCGAAGCGCCGGATGCCGGTACGGTTGACGAAGCCGAGTGCCGGGTTGAAGTTCTCCTGTATTTCTTCGGCCCTGACGTAGCCGGAGAAGAGATCGTTGGGCATATCGAGTAGCACGCCGTAGGCCCGGTCGTCTCCCTCGAGCCCCGTGGATCTGCTCTGCTGTGCCCACAGGTTGCCGGTCACGATCTGGCCGAACGGGCCGTTGCTGTTGCGGTACAGGAAATCGACGCCGATGAGTGAGTTGTCGTCATTGGACTGCGGGTCGCCGTGGGTCATGACGAAGCCTGCGGCGGACTCCCCGAACAGGTTGCGCGAGCCCCGCAACACGACCAGGTCTGTAGCGTCGACATCCTCGAAGGCATCCTGGCGGATGGCCAGCGCGCCGACGTTGAACTGGCCTATGCGACCGGTCAGCTTGGCGCCACCGACGAGATCGACGGGCTCACCGTCTTCCGAAAGCCCGATCCGGCGCGAGAAGAACGGCCGGCCGTTTGCATCGATGTTGCCGAACTCGAAGATCCCCGCATCCTGCAGGAAGAAGTCCCGCTTCTCCGGGAAGAACAGCGAAAAACGATCGAGGGCGACCTGGCGCTCGTCGACCTCGGCCGTCGAGAAATCCGTGTTCAGCGTGAATGTCGAGGTGAGCGACGGCGTAATCCGGTACACGACATCCAGTGACGGTTCGAAGCTGCTCTTGTCCTCGCCGAGCTCCAGGTCACGTTCCTGCCTCAGGTTGACGGATGGCACGACGTCCAGCCCCACGCCCTGCTCGATATCGCTGATGCCGCTGACCTCGCCGGAGTATGCGGGCCAGTCCTGGCGATGGTGCGAGGACCACATGTTGAATTCCTGCTTGCGCACGATGCCGCGGCCGAAATTAATGCCCCAGGTGTCGGATTCCGGTGAGAAGGAGATCGATTTGAACGGGATCGCGATCTCGGTTGCCCAGCCGCCGTCGTATATCGCCGATTCGGCATACCAGATCGTTGCCCACTCCTCGATGAAGCGTGAGTTGTTCTCGCGCAGTGCCTCGCGGCGAACACCGTTCGCATTCACCTGGAAGAGGTAGTCATTGCGCTTGCTGTTGAAGCTGTCGAGCGTGACCCAGAAACGATCGTCGGAAAAGAACAGCCGGCCCTGGATGAGCTGCAGCGCCTGGATGGCACCCGGGTCGCTGTCGCGAAGATCGGCGGCGATGTACAGGTACTCGTCGTCGTACATGACGCGCACGACCGTGTTTTCCGTCGGGGTTGCGCCGTCCGAGGGCACCGTCTGGTGAAAGTCATCGACGACGGCGGCGAAGCGCCAGGCATCTTCGTCGATGCGGCCGTCGATGACCGGCGCCGAGTCCGTGCGCTTGATGGTAAACGACTTGCGGTCGGCTTCGCCGAACGCCAGCGCGGGGTTCGATATCACGAGCAGCAGGCCGCTGGCTGCCGCCAGGAAAATTCGCCGAGTCATCTGTCCTCCCCGGTTTCAGTGACCGTGTGCGGGATTGGGACAGCTGCCTGTGCGCCGGGTTTTACCCGTTGCGATGAGGCGTTATGGGGACGCGATAAGCCGTTTCGCGATGCTTCAGCTGACGAGCCGTTCGAGGTTGGACTTGTACTTGCGGCTGAGTTTGAGTTCCCGGCTGTTGTCGAGCGTCAGGAAATATTCGCCGTTGCGATGCGGGCGCAGCGAGCGCACGCGCAGGCGGTTGACGATGGTCGATCGGTGGATGCGCACGAATTGCTCCGGATTGAGCAGCTCCTCGAGGCGCTTCATCGTGCCGCGCAGAACATGGGTATCGCCGGCAGCGTGCACGCACATGTAGTCGCCCGCGGCATCGATCCAGTCGATTGATTCCACGTTGATGTTGACCGTCTCTCCGCTATCGCGAATCGCGAGGCGATCGGGAAACCTGTTCCTCGCCGTGGCCGCTTCCGAGATCGCTCCTTCGAGTGTCAGTTCGCGACCCGTAAGTTCGCAGACGAGTTTCAGCAGCTTCGTACGATGCCCGGCAGCCAGCCTGTCGTCGAGTGCCTGGCGGGCACGATCGATCGCCGCGGCCAGGCGCTCGTCATTGATCGGCTTGAGCAGGTAATCGAGCGCGTTGGCCTCGAAGGCCTTGAGCGCAAATTCGTCGTACGCGGTGACAAATATAATGATCGGCATGTCGCTGCCCGACAGGCGCCGCAGCACCTCGAATCCATCGATGCCCGGCATCTGCACATCCAGGAACACGATGTCGGGCGATTTGTCGCGGACCGCGTCGATAGCTTCCCGGCCGTTCCTGCATTCGCCGCAGATTTCGACGTCCTCGAATTTCTGCAGGCGGATTTCGAGGCCCCGGCGTGCCAGTTCCTCGTCGTCAACGATCAGTGCTTTCAGCATCTTCGTTCTCGTAAGGAATGTTGATCGTGATCACCAGGCCCCGGGGTTCGTTCCGTCCTAACGTAAACGCCTGGCGGTTGCCGTAGAACTGCGTCAGCCGCTCGCGCGTATTCCTGAGTCCCACGCCACAGGACTTCTGGCCGCTCGTGCCGTTACCGAGTCCGGGGCCGTCGTCAGCGAGCTGCAGTACCAGCATGTCGTCCTGCACCAGGGCGGAAATCCGGATCGTCCCCCCATCCTCCCGCGGTGTGATGGCATATTTGATCGCATTCTCGATCAAAGGTTGCAGTATCAGGCTGGGGACGAGCGCATCCAGCGCTCGCGGCTCGATGTCTCTCTCGATGATGAGCCGGTCGCCGAAACGCACCTTCTCGATCTCGAGATACAGGTCAAGCGCGCCAAGTTCGGAGCCCAGCGTAACCCGCTTCATGGGGTCGTTGTCGAGCGTGTAGCGGAGGAAATCGCTGAGCCGGCTGACCGCAAGATTGGCCGTCTCGTTGGCCCCGTCGAGAATCAGGGTGGAGATGGCGTTTAGCGTATTGAAGAGGAAGTGCGGGTTCAGCTGGTAACGCAGCATTTTTAGCTGCGCCTGGTGCGCGGCGGCGGTGGCCTTGAGCGTCTGCTCGGTCTGGTCCTGCAGCTGCTGGTAGTATTTGATGCCGAAATACAGCCCGCTCCAGCACAACATTATGTAAAAGGACCCCATAACGCCGCCGACATAATCCGTGATGTGCTCGGGGCGATAGCCGTCCTTGACCCAGTCCCAGTAGAGGGGGTTTATAAACCCGCGCCAGACGAAAGCAACGACGTAGCTGGTGACGATGACCCCGGCGCCCATGGCAACCGGTGAGCGATTCCATAGCCGCTGGTAGATGGAACGCATCGGTACTGTCGCTACGAAGCCGGCGATCGCCATGGCCAGGATGACCGCGAAATAGGATTCGGGCTTCTCGTGGGCAAGCGCGCCCAGCCAGGCGGCGATCGTGTAGCCGGCCCAGCCACTCGTATTGAGGATCCAGAACAGTCGTTGCCGGTTTCTAATCAGGTCGTCGAAGGTCACTGAGGTGCCGTAGTCAGCCAAATACCCGATTGTATCCCGCACCGCAGTCTCGTCCGAACGCTCCGTCGACAAACAGGCACCCTTCAGCGCAAGTCGACCCTGCCCCAATGACATGTCAACGTTCTGCGCGATCCTTGCGGGCGCGAAGAACGTCAAGTTCCACCTGCCGATACTGAAACCGATGCGTGAATACCTGCGAGGGAGTGGCAACCGCGCCAGTGTCGTCGTGACGCGGCCGGAACAAGCTGCTTCTGAGTTCGCGCTCGACATGATCTGCCATATCCGTAAATTCCGGTGGATCTACGTCCGCGACCTTCAGCCTGGTCACCCGACCCCGATCGTCAATCATGTATGTAGCGGTCACGTTCCCTTCGAACAGGGCTTCGTCAACGGAAGCGTCTCGAGCTCCCGGTTCCCGGTTCGATTCCGCTGCAATAGCCATATTGGTCAACGGGTATGCAGCACCAAGCATTTCGCGCCGCCGCTCGTGACGAGAGGAGTCTTCGGACAGGACCTGCCAGGCCTCCAGGTAGCTGCCACGGGCGCGGTGATAATCGCCGGACAAGGTGTAGAAGTCTCCCAACGCAATTTGCGCGATCGCGAGCGTGTTCCATTCGGTTGCTGGCGCCGATTCGGCGATACGGACTGCGCGTTTGTAGTATGCCTCGCCGGTGGGTGTCGGCGTACCCGCCAGCGGCTGGGCCCCGGTCATGTCTATGAACATATACGATCTGCCGAGTCTGATCAGTGGGTGAACCAGGCTCAGGTCGTTCTTACCGCGTTCCGATTCTATGATGCGAACGACCTTTCTAAACGTGTCGCGCGCGTCCAGATAGAAGCCATTACTTGTAAGCCATTGGCCGCGTCGCATCAATGACGGCACCATCGCAAGCCTGTCTTGATCGTAGTGGCGTTCTGTAACCGCAATAATCAAGTCATGCGTATCGCGCGCTGATTCAGCATCCCCCGCCAGAAGCTGAGACTCAGCCAGAGACTCCAGCAACTTTACCTGCCCGATGTTGTGCGGTCCGGAGTTGACGTGCGTTATGTGGATCGCAGCCCTGAACGTATTCTGCGCCAGTTCCAGCTCGCCACTTTCCAGGTATGCCTCGCCGAGGCCTCCGAGCGGACCAATGACAAATTCGTGAAGCCGGTTTTCGAGGTCGGCTATTATTTCGATTGCTGTCTTGAAGTTCTGTTGTGCTGCATCGAATTGTTGAGTTCTGACCTGTACCGTACCCAGATCGGTAAGAGCGAAGGCCGCGTCCATAGATGCACTTCCGGACTGGACGATCGCGGTCTCTACCCTGCGCTTTGCAATATTCTCGGCTTCGTCCAGTGCGCCGTCTCGCAGGAAATCGTCAAATAGCGCGGCTTGCCCGTCGATGTCCTCCGCAACGACAGCGTCCGCGTGGGGCTCGCTCTCGAAATCCTGCGACTGCGCGAGCGAGCCCGCTACCGGGGATGCAAGGATTACAGAGACAAGCAGTTTGGTCTTAGCCGAATCCATAGACTATTGCGAAAATTCCGGCACGCATTGGTCTGTCTGACAGCGCCCGAGCGCCCGAGTTCTCGGTGAAGAACCGTTCCGAGATCTACTTGACCCGTGAAACCCGGTAACTGGACTTCTTATCGACGACTTTCATCTTGTAGCCAAACGCGTCGCGGGTCAGCGTGACATCGAAATCGCATTCCCGGTAGCGCATCCTGGAATAGTCAGTCTGTTTCCAGACCTGGCCATTGTCGAGGAAGAAGAAGACCCGTCCCGACGAATTCTCCTGGCAGCGCGTGACCCGCGCAGAATAGACCGTTGCATTGGCATCGTCGCCGACCTCTACCTGCTCACGCCCGACTTCGTTCGTGATCTCGACGGTCTGAACCGATAACGGTTCGGTCACGGGTTCCGGCGACAGTGGTGGATCTTCCACGGGCTTCGATTCCTCCGGCCCGCCCTCAGCGCCGGTCTCCGCCGGCTGCGGATCGCGTTGCGCCAAGGCGTCGTAGCACTTTACTCGATCCATCTCGGCCGGCAACGCAGCGCAACGCCGCAGTTCTGCCTGCAACGCATCCTCTTCAGCCAATGCGTCAGACAGCCAGAGAGCCAGGGGAAGCGCGGCAGCAAGGCTCAACAGGTGTCGGGTTGTGTTCATAATCGTTCCAATCAGTGCGGTCCACAGGAAGACCGGCAATTCTATCCTTCTGTACCTTCGGTTGCAGGGCCGGGCTGCGCGTTTCCAGCTTATCTATGATGCTTGAATCGATGAACCGCATGCACCACCCCCTCGTATTAGAACATTTTGGAATGAGGTCATCCTCTGGAACGGATCTAAGCGCAGCAGCTTCTGCTTGAAAAAACGCCGGGTTACGCTGTCCAGGCACGCTTGTTGTAAAAAGGTGACATACCGCGTACCTGTCTTGTACCTGCAACAAAATTAATAAATTTCTTGGATATCAGCAAATTTTCTGTTACAAGAACGCCTTGGGCACGTCAGACGTGTTGCAAAGTCACAACGAAGGCACAATTTGTACCAGCGAAAGGTACAGAGTCGGGGGAAAAGCTTGTATCAGTCTCGGTTTCGCCAATCACCGTTGGACTCCGTCGCGCGTCCGTGTGTCATCAATATTTTTGGAGAGGAGAATCTCAAATGAGCAGTAATCCACGCTTAAGTGCGGCGGTCCGCCTGGCAATGGGTGTGACCTCCGGCTTTGTCGTGCTCGGCAGCGGCAACGCGCTGGCGCAGGACGATGAAGCCGCACTCGAAGAGATTACGGTAACCGGTACCCGTATCACGGTTCCGGGCATCGAATCTTCGAGCCCAATCTACTCGGTCGGCTCGGAAGAAATCGACCTGCAGGCACAGCCGGAGGTAGAACGCATTCTCCGCCTGTTGCCGATCACCAAGCCGGACGACGGCCAGAACGTCAACAACGGCACCGACGGCGCCGCGACGGTTGATCTCCGTGGCCTGGGCCAAGAGCGTAACCTCGTCCTGATCGACGGCCGCCGTGTAACGCCCTACAGCACCGAAGGTCTCGTCGATCTGCAGACGATTCCGACCGCGCTCATCGAGCGTATCGATATCATCACCGGCGGCGCTTCGGCGGTGTACGGTTCCGATGCCATCGCCGGCGCGCTGAACTTCGTAATGAAGAAGGATTTCGAGGGTGTCGACTTCCGGTATAACCACTCAGAATACAGCGAAGGCGACGGCCAGACGCAAAATGCCTCGTTGACGCTCGGCGCCAACTCGTCCGACGGTCGCGGCAACGCCGTTCTGAATGTCGAGTGGGCGAACCGCGACGGTGTACTCTTCGCCGATCGTCCCCTCGGACAGCTGGGCATCAGCACGGCTAGCGGTGCGAACTACCAGGAATTCCTGAACGGCGATCTCCCGGCGCCGCCGCCAGCGGGTTGCCAGGCCCCCTTCGCAGCGGCGTCCGGCGGCTCGACGACGACTATACCGACGCGTGTAGCGATCGCGGGCGGTCCCGGCCTCGGCCAGATGCGCGACGACAGGACACTGGGCGACAACTGCTCGGTCTTCAACTTCAACCCGTTCAACTACTACCAGACACCGCAGCAGCGCTGGGGTGGCATGGCAATGGCCCGCTTCGAGATCAACGAGCACGCCGAGGTATACGGCAGCTATCGTCAGAGCTCGGTTAACGTCCGCCAGCAGGTCGGTCCGTCGGGTATTTTCGGCAACGCCTTTTTTACGCCGCTGTCCAATCCGTTCATCGGGGACCAGGCCCGCTCGACCATCCTGAGTGCGGCGAATTCCGGCGTTGCTGCGGGCACGGTCTGCGCAGATCCCACGTGTGGTGGAACCAACCTCGATCCTGAAGCGCCCAGCTTCGTCAACTGGGTCGACGTCAATGGTGACGGCGTTGTCGACACTGGAGACGAGCTGAACATCCAGTATCGTCGCCGCACGCTGGAGTTCGGGCCACGGTCCACCGGTTACGACGGCAACATGTTCCAGATGACGGCCGGGGTGCGCGGCGACATCATGGGCGACTGGACCTACGACCTGTTCTGGTCTCGCGGCGAATCGGATCGGTCCAGTCTGTCGGCCGGCTACACGAACGTTGACGCTATATCGAATGCAGTCCGTGGCGTTCCTGGCCCACAGGGCGGCGTTGTCTGCGACAACGGCAACCCGGCCTGCGTACCAATCGACTTCTGGGGTGGCTTCGGTACGATCACGGATGCGATGGCCGCGTCGAACAGTGCCAGTGCCATCAACAACGAGAACTACAAGCAGACGATCATATCCGCTTCCGTCAGCGGCCCGATCAATGTGTTGCGGCTTCCGACA